>Ga0247733_1000083_pt1 | contig 152610 bp, 183 predicted proteins | sample UWRJL043104R2_FD_180932 | JGI IMG/M metagenome (GOLD analysis project Ga0247733, IMG submission 180932) | Plant litter microbial communities from Arlington Agricultural Research Station in Wisconsin, United States - UWRJ-L043-104R-2 | ecosystem: Environmental > Terrestrial > Plant litter >... | reverse complement strand
TGACGGCGGCGCCTGCGTCAAGTAGCAGCTTCACCACCTGCTCGTGGCCTCCGGATGAAGCCGCCTGGAGTGCGTTGCCGTAGTATCTACCCTGCGCGTTGACGTCGGCGCCTGCGTCAAGTAGCAGCTTCACCACCTGCTCGTGGCCTTCGGATGAAGCCGCCTGGAGTGCGTTGCCGTAGTCTCTACCCTGCTCGTGGCCTTCGGATGAAGCCGACTGGAGTGCGTTGCCGTAGTCTCCACCCTGCTCGTGGCCTTCGTATGAAGCCGCCTGGAGTGCGTTGCCGTAGTCTCCACCCTGCGCGTTAACGTCGGCGCCTGCGTCAAGTAGTAGCTTTACCACCTGCTCGTAGCCTTCGGATGAAGCCGCCTGGAGTGCGTTGCCGTAGGCTCCACCCTGCGCGTTGACGTCGGCGCCTGCGTTAAGCAGCAGCTTCACCACCTGCTCGTGGCCTCTGGATGAAGCCGCCTGGAGTGCGTTGCCGTAGGATCCACCCTGCGCGTTGACGTCGGCGCCTGCGTCAAGCAGCAGCTTCACCACCTGCTCGTGGCCGCTAAGTGAAGCCGCCTGGAGTGCGTTGCCGTAGTGTCCCCCCTGCGCGTTGACGTCGGCGCCTGTGTTAAGCAGCAGCTTCACTACTGCATTATGTCCAAAAAACGATGCCACCATAAGACCTGCAGAAAACCGTCGATTATCATCATCTCTCCAGTAATCAATTTCCCAGTGAATGTTGGACCACACCAGATACGTCTTTGAACTTGGTTCAGATATTCTCAAAGCAAGACGTACTATACCACTATCATCATCGTGAATGCCAGCCTCGCGAAAGTGAAGATCCCAGAACCTAGCTGAATAATCTAACAACGTACGGCTATCGCTATGGTGGCCAGTCTCAGTAGATGTTTCGGTCAGTACACCAGCGTCGGAGTCCAAGAAGCTGAGATAGCGCACGCAGAGGTCCGCAAGGACCATATGTGCCTCGTGTATGGTAATTGAGTGCTGCCATTGATGCTCCGTAGAACGAACCGTAAAGGAAGGCGGATTAGCAAGGAGAAACTCTCGAGCAGTTTGATGAAGAAAATAGACCTTGTCGTGATGGATGGAAACGAACAACCCACACCAAGACCGAAGGCGTGACTTGAAGTCCTCTTCTTTTTCTTCAAGGTCGAGGCTATCCATAGACTGTGATGTTTTGTCCATCTCCATGGCAATGCGCATTTCGGGGATAGTTAGCGGCCGGCTTGCTGCTAAGATGATACTCAATGCCTTTCGAACCATCCAGTGTTCTTTAGTCTTCTTCAGAATCTGCTCATATGCCTGGTTAATGTTCTTTGGCAGAATCTGTATAGTTGACTCGACCCCCTTTGTTGTCTTTTTGAAGTCATTTGTCTTTAAGTACTCGAACACAAGATATACCCAGAGATAGGTGCGGTGTTGAACTGTGAGTAGCAGATTTCGCAAGTGATTCTTGACTTGTGCTGAGAGTTTTCTCTCTACCGCCAGCCGGTCGACTCTGCATAGGATGACATGGTTTACTTCTTCGCTGATCTCTTCCGATTTCTCCTCGCCTGGTATGCGGATATACGGGAAAACGTTCACCAGGCGGCAGAAATTGGACACGATCTGCTCATATGGGCGGCTCGTTAGAAGATACTTCATCTTGCCATGGCCTAACTGATTGTGGCGGAGTTGGCGTTCCACACCACCTATCAGGGTCTCTAACTCTAGTTCGGCACATTCGTCCAGGGCATCCAGGACTATGATAACTGATCCAGCCTGGGGATCCTGCACAGCATCCCCTAGGACAGTCCAAAGCGACTCTCTTGAGTTTATTAGACCTAGCCCGTCTTTGTCCCATTGCTTCATGGCGTGTTGGATCAGGGACGGCTTCTGAGAGAAGAGCTGGTGGAGCAGAGCACAAAGCGCTTGGCGGACTGTGTTCTGGTCTTCATCTTTGAAGAAGTAGTAGCAAATAGTCGCTGATTGGGGCAAGACATGGTCAATCAGGTACTTGGCCAAGACTGATTTTCCACACCCGGGGTCCGCTGAGACCAGCAGTGGGCCTGAACTTTGTCTTAACCATTTTTGAAAGTGGTCGTGCTTGAGGAACCACGAGCATGTGCCTTCTACTCGGTCTTCCACGCGGTCCTTGTACCACTCGTATGTGGCATCCCGGGTGCTCTCGGTGAGACGGAACAACTGAAGACACTGTTTTTGCTTGTCAGACAGCTTTTGCTTGACTGCTCCGATTTTCTTCTCGGCCTCCACTTTGGTGGTGGGTATCACCGACAGCACCTCCTTTGCATACGCGGCTGCCGTCCCCGCCGCGTACGGCTGCCACCTCTTGTTCTTGTGCGAGTCTGCGTAGTCGCAGATGCCGCGGATAACCAGGCATGGGAAGCTGTTCATCAGACCTGCCGCCTCCATCTCGAAGCAGAGCACGCCGCCGAGCTCCGCGCTCACCCTGTCCCTTTCTGCCGCATTTTTCATGACCTGATTTCCTGACGCGATCGTCCCGTAGTGAGACACCACCTCCTCGTCGCGCGGCTGCCGGTTTTTATGGCGATCGGTTTTGCACCCGTCGCATGTCTGCCCACCCTCGTGGTCGTAGCCCACGTTGAACAAGACGTCGGGTCCAGTCTTGCTGCGCTGAAACTGTGGAATGTGGTCCAGCTTGTCTATGTGCTTAGCCATCTTGCTCTTCCCCCGAAACTCGTTTGCTCGCACTTTGGCCACCGCGCTGAGCAGTATCTGTGGTGGGGCGTTGAGTGATCCCGTCCGCTCGAACCCGCTCGGTGTCGCCTTGCCAGAGTCGTATTGAACGACCCCGCCGAAGGTCTTGTCTGGCTGGCTGACCACCACGTCCCCCAGTCGAATGTCTGTCGCCGCGCTGGGCACTCCCCCGCCGATGCCGACCATCAGCCCAAATCGGATTCCCTTGAACTTCGCCTTCATCTGCGTCGCCACGACGGCCGCAGGGTTGTTGCCAATGCGTCCCGCCGGTAGACATACAATCGCGACGTTGTGTCCAGCAATCGATCCCAGCGAGTATAGGTTCTCGTCGTGGCCGTCGGCGTCAAACTCGAGATCCTCGTGCTCTTGATCGAGCATCTCCTGCGCCGCCGCCAGCTCGACGGGGAGGGCGCATATCCACCCTACGGTGTATTCGTCGCGTCGTCGAGTGGACATTCTAAGTCGTTACAACAGGCAGAGGGGCTGTCCTGGCGAAGGCCTGGAAGTAGAGTGAGAATGGCAAGAGCGCTGCCCGCGCCATCTCCTGCTGCTCAGCCTCGTTGCGTGCATTGCAGCTGGCCTGCAGCTGGCCGGCAGCTGATGGCCTGGGGTTGGGACGTCCATCGCTGGCCAGGGTGGCGGCGCACAGGCGGCACGCCACTGGCCCGCTAGGCAAGGAAGGTAGCAGTGGTCTAAACTTCACTTGGCTTGCCTTTACTGCAGAAGCTTTTCTTGCGTCTATAGACACTATTCTCGTGAAAATCTAAATAATTATGGAATACGATTCCACCCTGGGTAACCATTGATATATGTAATCTGAGAACCTTGTGCGTAGCCTAGTATCCATCGACCCCAAGATAATACACGATGCGGATTGGAAAGTCGCGCGTGGAAAGTTCTTCTTCGACGCCAAACAAGTCCCCCGGATCAAGGCTTGCTGAACACATCCTTGCTCGTCAACTACGGCACGATACTCAACGCCAGCGTCTATGACTACCGTGCAGAGCTTTGATCAGTTGATATGTCAAGTTTGCCGCACCGATAAGGTCACCCACGGAGAATCCGAATGACATAGTACGAGCGAAAGCAAGGGAGGTGCGGGGGGACGCGGGGTATGCACCGCCACCGGAGCACTCAGCCTCACGAACATGTCAGCCTTGTTGCCTGCGCACAATCTGCATGTGTTACCAAACGTAAAGACTTGCGCGTGAAAATTTGTGAGAATTGCGTAGAAGATCTGGCGTTTGTTATTGATAGCCAGGCATCATGAGGGTTACGGCGCATCATGGTCATATCCTTACCTAGCGCCCTAACCGTCCTTCCATAATGCACATTCCAAAACTTCGAGATGAAGGCGGTCTCCACTCTACCTAATTTCGTAGCAGTAATGTCGACAAATATCATGTCTTATACTTCTCGTAACCAGTTATCTACTGTTCATTGATACTCTTACTTTTTAATATAGTCAAACCATTGCCACCTGGTTTGACAAGTGGCCCGTGCGTTTCCCGACACGATCGCTAAGTTCGTCGTTGTTGCCTACCAGCCTTCATCTGCTGGACTAATCTTGAAGCCACGTCGACTCTCAATCCTAGGTGTACTTAAAACTCATGGAATCGCCGTCTCTTTTCACAATTGTTCAGAAGAACCTTGAAAGCCGCATCGCTAGATACAACAATTCGCGACCTGCTTATCCCCCGCTCTCATCCCTCACAACCACTTGACGATGTTCACAAAATGAGCTCGCCTTCCTCAGCTCCAAAAAGCACACCCAAAATTAACTGGTTCAGATACTATAATAGTTGGAGTGGCCATCCAATCGTAGACTTGGAACGCTTCCTTGCGATCACACTTCAAGAGCGCCCGGACAAGCCCATTATCTACCTAGCTGGCGACTCGTCCCTCGACAACAAATACTGGGTACCTAGTTCCGGACCCGGAGGAGAAGAGTTAGCCGTAGAAGCCCCCGACATCTATGAACACACGCTGGACCGGCCGAACCCGAAGCCCGATGTAGCGTTCTGGCTGAACCATGTATTAGGCGACAAAGCGACCTGCATCAACACTGCAGTAGAGGAGACGATGCTTCGACAGCGCGACGACACACTCCTCCCCCACGACGAGTTCGTACGCTCCAACATCCGTCCAAACGACATCCTGATCGTAAGCGTCGGCGCAAACGACATCGCCCTCCGCCCCAATGGCTCAACAATGCGGCACATGTTCCAATTAGCCTGGCTAACCCGACGATCCTCAATAACCTCCGGCACCGCATGGTCCCTCCCTTATTTCACAAAACTTTTCCACACCGCCACGGAATCCTACATCGCCCGCCTCACATCGATCACTAAGCCTCGTGCCGTTATCGTTTGCATGATTTACTTTCCGCTGGAAAAGCAATTTGGGCAGACGAGCTGGGCGGATGCGCAATTGAGGATGTTGGGGTACGAGAGTGGCCCGGGGCAGTTGCAGGAGGCTATTAAAAAGATGTACGAGATGGGGACATGTAGGGTGGAGATTGAGGGGACGGAGACTGTGCCTATAGCGTTGTTTGACGTTATGGATGGGAAGAGGAAGGAGGAGTATACAGCGAGGGTGGAGCCGAGTGCTGAAGGGGGGAGGAAGATGGCGGAGAGGTTTGGCGAGGTGATCCAGGGTTTATGGGGAAAGAGTTCTAAAAGGGGCGCGGAGAGTGCTGAATGAAGAGGGGTCTGACAGGTCTGGTAGCAGAGTCAATGAATGGAACGAGGGACATAACAATCCTTTACGCTTGATGCTATAACGCGGGGTTAGAAGCCGGAGCCATCACTAGTGCATATCAGCTCGCTGGATGATCTTTCGCTTGGTCACATCTCTGTCTAAGGACACCACCGCTTCGCTCGTCTTCAGCAATATCCGCAACTTGACTTTGGTTATCTGACGAAGAAGACCGATGAGGTAAGTTATGGTAATGAAGCAGAGAAATGCGCTGTCGAATATTTAGCGGAGGTTGGTTGTGAGATGGCTTGTCACATTAGAAGATACTTTCGATCAGGAAAGAGATTTTATAAATGCCTGATAGTCACCGCTTTGAAACCTAGTCATCTACGGGAATTGGGGACAGTAGCAGTCAGAGGCCATACTGGAGATAGGATAGTCGCTCTCGTAGGCAATAGAACCAGTCAAGAGGCGGAAGACCGTGCTCTATCCTTTGAATATATCAGGTAAGAAAGCTTCTTTGTTGACTACATTGAAAGCGGTTCTCATAAAGAAGGTGATGACGACACAAAGCACAAGTCTTACAAGATGGTCGGGTTACTATCGATTCACTAAGCAGAAAACAATGCGCGTCTCGCAATGTTAGCCCACAATTTGACACTAGCTTACTCTGCTCGAGACTCCATAAGATTCAGTCCAACGACCGATCATCTATGGACTTCACGCGGTCAAAACACTTGACCCTAACCTTGCCTTCAATACCGCCTCGACCGAACCCAAGACCAACACCGAAGCGCACAACCAAACTTCCTCAATATGGCCAGTACCACACTCATCGACCTCCCGGACGAGCTCCTTCTCCAAGTGATGCACGGTCTGCCGACAATCCCCCATAGCCGCCGCGGCGATCTATCCAGCCTCTCACTCACCTGCAAGCGCATCCGCCCCGTTACCCTGGAACCCCTCCTGATCTCACCAATCGTCCACCTGTACAAAATTCCTTCGCTCCTAAAGCTATACTTTGCACGCCCGGATCTGGCCGCCAAGGTCTCGACGCTAGAGCTGACTACGCAATGCATGTGCGAAGATCCTGGAGAGGTAGGCACACAGTCGTGCGTAGAAGATCTAAAGTGCAATAGACCGATCGTAGAGGGGGAGTTTCTAAAGGACTGCACGAATGCAATTGAGGGCTTTGCGACTACGCCGGAGAGGAAGCAGGAGTGCTTGATCGACTTGCAGGGTGACGATTATCCCCACGCTGCGTTGGCCATTTTACTTGCGACACTACCACGCTTGGAGGAGCTCTTACTGGGAACAAGCAGCCTCAAGCATATGCTCTTTTTGCGATCCACACTCCACCCAGATCGCAACAAATGCAGCCAGGGGGAAATCGCCTGCACACAACCATCTTGGATGCGCGGTTATATCGACGACATCATGGCCCAAGTGGCCCCACGACTACAAAGCCTCGAGCTCCCTTTCACATGGTCTGCCTGCGGTCTCCATGACGCGTTTGGAGTTCGATCCCTAACAGCCTTCACTTCCCTCAAACACCTCACTCTCCCGCACAAGGCCGCTATCGTAGAGTACTCACATGATTACACGCAATTCGTGCCCGACACCCTCGAAGTACTTACCATTTTCCTGCAAGACATTAGATATCGCTCAAGCCGAGCCATAACCGACCTTTTAAGAGCCCTCGCGTTGGCGCGCAACACCCTTCCGCGTCTGCGGCACATTGAGTTGCATAGCGATTGGACTAGGGAGATGCCAGAGAAGAATTCAGGGAAGCCGCGTGATTTGCGCAAGTGGGTATCTCAAGCTAGCGCCAATAAGATGTGGGCGGAATGGGCGAAAGATTTGACAGATGACAAGTTGCAGATTCACACCCACTATGAGCTTGGGCATACATTCGACATTGGTTTTAATGCTGCGGAGTATATGGGGCGGTCTCTGGGGTTGCATCATTATCTGGCAAGGTGGGTGGTCAATGTGTTGGAGGTGCGTGGGAGGTACGAGGAGCTTGTTGAGCTACGGGATGAAGCGATGGTGGAGGAGAGTGCGGGCTATCAGTTTCGGGTTGAGTCAAGAGTGGCAGGCGTTTCATCGGACATCGGCGAGAATTGTTCTGTGTAAATCGGAGTACGAGATGCGTTCATAGCAATCGAGAGGAACTGGGCAGGACGATGCTCTGAAGGGACGAGGCTGGAGCACGACCGACAACGCATCATACAGCTGTCTTCTCGACTACGCTGAATTAGTCAAATGAGCTATCATACAATGTGTCTAAACTGCGTTCATCTTGTCTTTTGTAGCTGCGTTTCTTTGGTCCTAACCTTGACTTTTCCATTGCTTGTGTATTCCTATACGGTATATCTCAGTGCCGCTGTTGAACGAAGATGCTGTCTTCACTCCCCAACTTCGAGGTACGAAGTGGATGAAGCTTATTCAATGGCCTCCATGCCCGATTTCTTGAAGAGATGCATGGATGTCTCGCACCTATAATGCACTTCTTATTCCCAGCTTAGAATCCGACCCCGGGAAACCATCAACACATTGTAGAACCGAAGGTAATGAATATTAGTAGGCGGAGCTAGGCTTCAAGTTCTTGAACGTTTTCGTAATGTTGGTGATCGCCTCTTCCACTGGTAGCCTCTCCATCGAGCTCGCGCCATAGAATCCGTGAACACCTTTTGTTCGGGACAGCACGTATTCGGCATCTGCGGGAGCGGCGATCGGTCCTCCATGACATAGCACAATGATCTCCGCGTTGATTTTCACCGCAGCGTCGCGTATCTCTTGTACGAGCTTCACGCTATCATCCAAGCTCTTCCCGCTCGAAGCGCCAATCGAACCAGAAGTCGTGAGCCCCATATGCGCAACGATGATGTCTGCGCCGGCTTCGCTCATCAGCTTTGCCTCGTCTACGTTGAAAACATACGGAGTCGTGATCAAATCTAGCTTTCGAGCTTTGCGAACTAGATCAACCTCCGCATCGTAACCCATGCCCGTCTCTTCGAGGTTTTGTCGGAATTGGCCATCGATGAGTCCAACAGTGGGGAAATTTTGGATGCCTGCGAAGCCAAGGTCTTTAAGCTGCTGTAGAAAACGGTCTATATCTCGGAAAGGATCGGTTGCGCAGACACCGGCGAGGACGGGGGTCTTTTTCACAACTGGTAGTACTTCATTGGCCTGCGATATGCATCAGCAGCGTGAACACCTGGATGAAAGGATATCTACCTACCATTTCTAGAACAACGTCGTTTGCATTTCCATACGGCATGAGTCCGGCTAAGGACCCCCGTCCAGCCATTCGGAAACGCCCACTGTTGTAGATGATGATGAGGTCGCCGCCGCCTTGCTCGATGAATTTAGCGGAGAGGCCGATGCCGGCGCCCGCACCAACGATGATCTGGCCATTGGAGATGGAGGCGCGCAGATTCTTCAGGATATCAGTACGGTTGTTCGGTGGACTCATCATGAGGGTTTGGAGAGGAGTACGGGATGTTGCCTACGGTACAACAAGAAGAAGGTGCTGACGTCAAAACTGCGGGGCGGTTCCGCAACAGCAACCTCGCTTCACCCCACCAACCTCAGCGCCTCCACGATGCCACCCAGACACACGCCAAGATGGTCACTGTAGCTCTTCTCGGGACATGCGACACCAAGCTGGAAGAGCTGCTCTTCCTTCGCCATGCGATTAGACGGGCAGATGCGGGCACAGAGGTCACTCTCATCGATGTCGGCTGGCACGACACTCAGGATGCAGACATCAACATTACTCGTAACCATTTACTTGAGAGGTATGGCGGGGGCCAAAAGGTCGACAAACTACCACGGAACGAAGTGATTAAGACGATGGCCGACTGTGCTACAACGTCGGTGCGTGCGCTTTTTGAGCAAGGCGCGATTCACGGTATCATAGGAGCGGGCGGTTCTTGTGGAACCTCGCTGGCTGCTACGGTCATGAGAAACGCCGTACCGATAGGATTCCCGAAGATGATCGTATCGACGGTTGCCAGTGGCGATACAGGACCTATTGTCGAAGAGACCGACATCACCCTCATGTACTCGGTTGTCGATATCGCTGGCCTGAATCAAGTCCTCCGCAACATCCTGAACAATGCAGGCGCTGCGATCTCAGCCATGGCGCGGGTATACGCTGGAAGGACTGATTCGAAATCTCCAAAGAAGAGAGTGGGCATCACCATGTTTGGCGTGACAACGCCCGCCGTTGAAGTGATCCGCAGCCACCTGGAGCACAAGTACGATATCGAAGTGTACGTCTTCCATGCAACCGGTCACGGGGGCAAGGCTATGGAGCGACTGGTGCGAGAAGGCGGTCTCGATGCGGTGCTCGATTTCACCACGACCGAGATATGCGACCACATAACTGGAGGCGTCATGAGCGCCGGGCCGACCAGGCTTGAGGCGGCCGCGAAAGCTGGCATCCCGAACATCGTCTCCGTTGGGGCAACCGACATGACCAACTTTGGCCCGAAGGCAACAGTGCCGGAGCGATACAAGGCACGCAAGCTATACGAGCACAACGCTATGGTGACTTTGATGAGGACTTCGGAGGACGAGGCTCGTGCAGTGGGCGCCTTCATCGCTGTTCAGTTGCGCAGCCATGTGAAACGACCGGAGATGGTGGAAGTGTGGTTGCCTTTGGGAGGTATCAGCATGATATCAACACCGGATGGGCCATTTGCGGACGGCAAGGCGGACGCAGCTCTGTTTGAAGCGATCAAGACAGGACTTGCCGGCAGTGGCATCAAAGTGATTGAAGACAAGCGCGACGCCAACGACGGAGATTTTGCGCGGGCCATTGCAGAGGCGTTGGCAACAAAATTGTTCGACGATCGGTAGAGTAGAGCCAACTCACGGCGTCCAGCTGTGCGCAAGTAGCCCGTCGCTCAGCAAAGCCTCCCTTGGCTATGCTCCATGGTTCCTCATGCGACTCGTGTGCGCCGGGTGCCTGCATGTCATTCGTTTGGGTTACGGCATGGCGGCACAGTTGGAAATGGCGCGGAAGGATCCTTTAGGCTACCAGGTCTAATTACATACATGATGATGATTGGTTGGTTGGTGAGGCACGGTCGCACCCCTGCAGCCCTAAGCCCCGATACCCGAGGTAGCCTCATGTTGCGAGCTATTGTTGCGAGCTATTGAATCGCATGTCATCTTTCAACTTAAACAACCATTTCTCCACTTTTTGGAAGCGCTTCCTACACGGCTCTTCTTTACGACACTCTTTCACCATGTTCGCTCATTTCGGCTACCAGTCCCTCGCGCTCTCTATTCTCTTCGGCAACACGATTGCCCTCGACCTTAACACCAACAGTCAGGGTAACTACGCGCCCGGTGCCCCATAATTATTCGCATCCTAACGGCTGTAGATTCGATAAATTCGGTGGCCAAAACGCTCGCCAGCGGTGTCGTTTCCAGGTACAATAGAAGCCTTGAAGATGAAGGGGTTCCTGGTCTTTTCGGTGATCCTTATTACTGGTGGGAAGCCGGAGCCGTTTTTGGCGGATTAATCGAATATGCCCATTTGACGGGCGACGACCAATACAACGAGTTGATTGGGATGGCCATGGGGCACCAGATGGGCGAATACAATTTTATGCCCATGAATCAGTCAAAGAACCTTGGAAACGACGACCAAAGCTTTTGGGCACTCGCTGCAATGACAGCTGCCGAGACTGGCCTTACCGCCCCCAACGATGTGGGCAATTGGTTGGATCTTGCCGTCAATGTTTTCAACTTACAGATTCTAAGGTGGAACACAGACAGCTGTGACGGTGGTTTGAAGTGGCAGATCTACGCATTCAACGCCGGGTTCAACTACAAAAACAGCATCTCGACCGGAAATCTGTTCCTTCTGTCAGCGCGTCTTGCGCAATTCACGGGCAACGCTACCTACTCGGAATGGGCCGAGAAGGCACTGAAATGGACGCAAGACGTAGGGCTTGTCTCTGAAAATTACGCTGTCTTTGATGGTACAAAAGACGACTCGAACTGCTCGACTATCAACCGTATTCAATGGAGCATGTACAGCGCTACTTTCGCCGAAGGCGCTGCGCTTATGTATAATCTGGTAAGTTGCTGCACATCCGATCCTGCACGGCTGCGCCGAAGCTGATTATCTGCAGACGAACGGAGATGCCAAGTGGAAAACAGCCGTTGCTGGTTTCGTCAACTCAAGCTCTGTATTCCATACCGATGACTCTGTTCTCTTCGAGGTTGCGTGCGAGGAGATCGAGACTTGCAATGTCGACCAGAGGGCATTCAAAGGAATCGCCATCCGATCTTGGGCTCGCGCCGCGCAAGCTGCCCCTTTCGCCTCTAACGACATCATGAAGGTGGTCAAGGCCTCTGCTTCCGCCGCAGCAAAGGCGTGCGAGATTGATGACGACGATGTCAAGTGTACTCTCAAATGGACAAACGCAACCAGTGATACACCTAGCACCGGATTTGGTGAAGTACACAACGCTCTGCAGGCGGTTTTAGCCCTCCAGTGGCCGCAGGCCAAGGCCCTCGCTACGAACAATACCAGCCCTGGTACACCGCCAGCGGGTGACTCGACCGGCAACGGCAGCGAAACGACTCCTGGAGCGCCACAGAACACCGACGCACCAGGTGCAGCAAGCACTCTTGCCGCTTCCTCAGCCGTCCTGTGCACGGCTATCATTGTCGCTATTTTGTGCCTGTAAAAAGGACCTCGGGAGAGAATGTTTGAATATGGCTCCTCAACGTCTAGATTCATCGCCGATTGGATAGTCAGTGAAGGTGCGAGTAACCCTCCATTAGTATGCGCGGGCATTGGAGCAGTCATTATTGAGAAACTTATACCCAGGATGTTGGTGTGTCCTTTCACGTCGCCACTTCTATCACTTTCTGCTCGCAAGGGCAAAACTCATCTGTCATTTTGGGATCGGGAGCAGATTTTTGTTAAAAATTTCACGCGCTAGAGGTCGTCAATCAGTCAGCTCAAATTATATCTGCTGCTCACAGCACATTACCGGGGTGCACCGCACTTCGTCCCTTCGCAGTGGCCCCTCTCGGCGTCTCCATCGCCCGTCTAATCACAGGCCTATCGTTGAACACATTGATAAGTCGCGTCATGCAAAGCACACCAACAATAACGACCGTCACGCCCATCGAAGTAAATGCTGTACTAAGTAGATTCCTGCGCAGCGGAACCTACAAATTTCGGCATCAGGAGAACCAAACTTTTCGTAGCAAGCACCACGCAGACTCACAGTCACTGGGTAAGGTCTAGCGCGATCACCGGGAGCTTCGTACAACACCAACGATGGCTGATGGTCCCACCGGTTGAACCTCTGCTCAGCTTTACTTTCGTCGTGCTGAGACGTGCGCACCCGCGTGGCTACCAGCCCGAGGACCTTGATTTCCTCATCCCCCCTTCCAGGTACCACGAACTCCTGATTCGTTCGCCTGAACGACCTCTGGAGATGGGGGCTCGATTCACCACAATGTACCGAGGCCGCCATGGCCGCTGATATTGGGGTCATGCATCTCCTTATTGCCGCGCCAATGTGGCGTTTGCGCGCGTCTCCTGTTGCTTGATTACGGTTAAATATAAGCTTGGAGGAGCTTCAGAACGCGGCCGCCACCGAGTCTTTGAAATCCACGGTCGTCGGAACGATAACCTGTTCCTTGTTCAGCATGTTGGCTTCGTTCGTTATTTCGATTACCGCCGTGGCGTTGGTGAGCGCGCAGTCTTCTATTTCAAATCCTGAGCCGTCCGCTACCCTCGATGTTGCGACGGCTGCTACCACTGTGCCAGCGGAGGCTTCTGATGCTGAGCTCCCGCTGCTGAATTCGGAGGTCGTGCAAGTCACCGATGAGGTGATTGCCGATCTGCTCACCAACAAGGACACGGCGAATTATGCGGACCTCTTCGCCTTCGCCGATTCCGACATCAGCACCGAGTCTGCGAAGAGACAACGTCTTGGTCGTCGCGCCTCGAAGTGTAAGACGGCGCCGGGGGATCTGGCGTGGCCTTCGAAGATCCTATGGGTGAGCAATACTGAGATACTACTACCCATCTACGGCAGATGCTAAGGCTACCGTTCAAGCATTTGTTCGATCTCTTGCTCGGCAGCGCGCTAGAGGAAATAGTTCCCATAGCGTCGCCCTGCTACCCCAAAAGCGAGTATAATAATTATGACAAAGCCAGGTGCCAGGAAGTCGTCGCTCGTTTTACCGATGCGGCGCTGCACTACGAGGATAACGGGTCCGCCATGTTTCCAATCTACACTGGCATGACTTGCATGCCCAAACTCAACGCGACGACTGCGGATACATGCACACAAGGTGGTTATGCAGACTACGCAGTAAAAGTCACAAATGTTGCGCAAGTGCAGCTTTCCATCAACCTAGCACGCTCGCTCAACCTGCGCCTTGTCGTTAGAAATACCGGCCATGATTACTCTGGACGATCCACTGGCAAGGGCGCTCTCAGTCTATGGACGCATAACCTCAAAGATATCAAGTTCATCAAAAATTACAGAGATTCGTACTACAGCGGCCCTGTCTTTCAGGTCGGCGCTGGTGTACAAGGTCACGAAATCATCGCTGCTGCTGACAAGAATGGCGTGAGTGTCCTGACAGGTATCTGTCCCACGGTCGGTATATTCGGTGGCTATAGCACTGGAGGAGGTCACGGACCATTGATGCAGCTTTTTGGTATGGGTGCTGATCAGATCGTCTCCATGAACGTGGTAACAGCCAGCGGCCGCTTCATCACCGTCACCCCATCGATCAATAGCGACCTCTACTGGGCAATGCTCGGCGGCGGCGGTGGGACCTTCGGTGTAATTACTTCTGCCGTCGTCAAGGCGAATCCTAAGGTTCCTGTCACCACATCTGTATTCAACTTCACCTCTGGTGGGAACGTCTCAGTCGAGACCTTCTGGGAGGGTGTGAAAGCGTTCTGGGACGACAAGCCTAGGTTCAATGCCGCCAAAACGTACTCTACCTACAACATCATCAACACAGGCTTCGGCCATCTATTCGCCGTCGAACCCTTCTTCGCTACCAACCAAACTATCGCTGAATACGAAGCCCTCACAAAGCCCTTCTTCGATAAGCTCAAAGCACTGAAGATACCCTACAAAATCGAGACCAACCATTACGACTCTGTCTACCCTGCCTATCAGGCGACCTTCGTCTCGCAACAAGGCGGCGTAGGTGGCTCACGTGCCACGCCCGGAAACCGTCTCATTCCAAAATCCAACTGGGATGACGCCGCACTCAACAACAAGACCTTCGCCGCCATTCGTCACGCCGTCGACAACGCCATCCTCGTCCTAGGCTACCACCAAGCGCCCGCCAATCCTGCCAAAATCATCAACAGCGTCAACCCCGCTTTCCGCAACGAAGCCGCGCAAGTGGTCGTGGTTAATTCCATCACCGACAGCTCGCCCGCCGGCGTTGCGCAGTCACAGGAGCACATGACAAATTTTATCATGCGTCCACTCCGCGAGGCGACGCCCAACGGCGGCGCATACGGAAATGAGGCAGACCCTGCGGAGCCGAACTACCAGCAGTCGTTCTGGGGCGCAAATTATCCGCGGTTGGTGCAGATCAAGAATGAGTGGGATCCGACGGGGTTGTTCTTCGTGAATCGGGGTGTGGGGACCGAGGGGTGGATTGTAGAGGATGGAGATAGAGGGTTGCAGACGCAGGATGGGAAATTATGTAAAGTGTGAGGAGGGAGTCATGAAACCACAGTGTTGTTCAAGTCCACGTTCTCTTGTACATATTATCTTAGTAGAACAACACGACATGTGTAAGACAGGCGCCAGTTTCAAAGCACACATGCATTCTATCTACCCATCTGTGCGTAAAGAGTGACAATCTTCGCAACAACCAAGACGAAACCCCCGCAATGTTTCGCTCACACAGCATCCCCGTCACTCAACCCACCACACTCTTCCACCCGTTCAGTTCACCCAGCCAGTGAGGCGGTTGGCAACATCACTGACGTACGAAGGAGTAGCACCCATACCATCGCTGAGGTTGCCATTATTGACACTGCCAGAGTTGTACTCGCGAAGGGCGGGATAGATGGACTCGCCGCTCCACTTGTCGCCATGCGCCTGCAAGTTACCCTTGAAGTGCTGGGTACCGATGCGAATCATATCGGTAATGTCGTTCTGAGTCTGGTCGTCAGCTAGGCTTCTTCAACCCATTACTAGCACATTTCATCCGCCTCCATCGCATACTCAAAGAAGAGAAAGCACATACCTGGCTCAAGCCATGCTTGCCGGGGTGTCCAGCACATCCAGAGCACTGCATAACACCGCCAGTGGGAATGTTGTCACCAGGGCTGAAGGTCGTCTGGACACCAACATCGCCGTGGCTCTCCTGCATGATGATGGCTAGAATAACGCGCTCGTCGACGCCGATCTTGGCGCACTCCTTGATGGCGTTGTAGATGCGGCCGATGTCTTCACCAGTGTCACCGGTCGCGGACATGGACTGCTTGTTGCGGTTGAACATGTCGTCGAATTGGATCCATTTGTCGATGGAAGGGAAGTTTTGCCAGGGGCCGGAGTAGTTCTGGGGAGCCATTGTAGATGATTGGTGGTGGTGGATTTGGTTAAAGGGTGGTTGAAGTAGATGTGTTAGGAGCTAAGATGAGACGACTGATGTTTGATGATAGTTAAAGAAGGGCCGAAGGGCAGTCTTTATACCTAATGAACTTCAGCACCGGCATGATCATTCACCCGTTGCTGAGATCATTTTCATACTGTAAAAGCTCCAGTTGCCTCATGACACCGGTGCTTTGATGGAGGTCAGCTTACCACCGGTGGCCAAAAGACAACGTATCAAGGAAAGTAGCTGGTGATGATGCCCATCGACACAGCCCACTGCCTGTTTAAGCCAGTATCTATGACCATTTTGGGGGTGAAGGGGGTGAGAAACATAATCACCACCCGTTCGGAGTGAGCTGAAGGTGCGAGTAAAATGTAAGATAGCTATTTATGTCGGCAACCGGGTGAAAGTGTGGAGGGGCAATGTATGTACCGTGGTAACGTACAGCGTCTAGAATGCCACCGCAGCATTGGGGCAATTTCTTCATTCAAGATCTCGTACAAGAGGCGGTGGACTCCTTTCGAGGGTGGCTGAGGCTCGACGTTGGTAAGCACAGTTCTCTCGGTGGCAATATGCAAGCCTCGTATTTTCTACTTCTCCAGGTCGTATAAGCCGTATCGACCAGATTCAGGAACAAGAGGCTACCAGCTGATGAGAGGCAAACGGTTTAGCCGGGATGTTGTTGACGTTGGTGAGTAAGCAAATCCATAAACAAGCATTTGGTGGCTGCAAATAAGGAGCCTACAATCAAAACAAGACTTCGAGAACGCTGCAAGCTGAGCTTAGCATAAGCTTGATGATTTAAAAGCCGATCGTTCATCACACCCTCGTGCAAGCACAAAATAAATGCTAGAAGTTGAAACATTTCCCATACAATGCGCATACAAGACTTGCGCAAAGCACCGCGCCTTGTTCGAGCTCCTGGAATACTGGTATTGAGATCAGATTAGTTTTTCTCTTTTCTAGCAGGCTAGTTCTCATCGTGCTGTAGACATCCGCAGGAGAGTGTCGGTGGTGAAATGGGTCACTTGCGCAGGTGGACGAATGCTGACGCCAGCACTACCACAAGAACCATGAGAGGCCGGAAGGTTTCACCGCTTCCATTACCAACAGAAAGCAGAGAGTATGATTGCTTGAGGTGTAAAATGTACACGCGTAGTGATGATTCTTTTTCCAAATGACCCCAGTTGTGGACTCGAGGCAGTACTTTCAGATCAAAATGGACGATTCCTAAATGGACGATTCCTCGGATCCTCGAGGATCCAAGCCCGATAGCAGGAACTTTTTTTTGATAGTGTACGAGAGTTGGATCGTGATCGCGGGAAATGTGGTCGCTAACACAAGAAAAAAGAGCTGCGGGCCTCTGGATGAGCTTCAAGTCGGACTCCGAACGCCAACCTCGATCTGGACGGTTCCAATCGACGAAGCCTTTAAAACCAGCCATACTCCGTAAATGCAATACTGTGAAGTCTGTCTCACCGTCTAGGGAGCGCGGAGTGGCATAAAAAACACTTAGATCAAACCAAGGACACTCAGCCCTTTGCCGCGTCGCTCCGTGGTCTCGACGCTGAAGTCGCCCTCCGCTCCGTGAGCAAGCAGTAGCTCGACCATCATGCTGCGCTCGCGAGAATCCAATCTTGTGGTTTTCATCACAAGGTGAAATGGCGTTCCATCCTCGTTCGAATCTCCGTTCGAATCCCGGTTCACGTCAGCGCCAGACTCGAGCAAAAGTTTCGCGATCTGGTAGGCTCCAGTAGTTTTGACCGCTAAATGGAGGGGCGTTTCTCCATCTGCGTTCGGCGTGTCGACGGGCATTCCAAGATTGATGAGATACTCCAAATTGTCAAGTTGCCTGCCGAGTACTGCGGCGTGAAGAGCAGAGTGGTAGGTGGTGGTCATTGTTTTTGTGATGTCAGCGCCGTATTCGGCAAGAAGCTGGAGGGCGTCCGTGGAAAGCTCAAAGGCAGCTCTGATGTATAAAAAGCCGAACTCGTCATCTTCCACGTTGGGATTAGCTCCCTCCCACAGCATTTGTTCTATCACATCAATGGAAGTATTGCGGGAAACGCTCCGTAGGTGCTTATCGATTGACAGTCTTTGCTTCTTGGTAAGACGCTTCCGCTTCTCTATTGCCACAGAAAGCTGGTCAGAGGTAATTCGATGATCAATAGAGACGTCATCGGAGCTGACAATAGTCGAAGCCGCGTAATAAGTTATCTGCTGGGCTTTTGAGGCCTTTACGGTCTCATGGGGCGAGTCAACTCGTTGCCGACTGTTGCCTCCCGCCACATCCGATGTTCGTTTGCCAGAAGAAAGAGTCCGTGTTCCTGAAGTGACACTCTCAGCATAGAATGTTCCCCTTGAAGGTATTCTCTCCTGACGGTCTGTTGTAGATACGGTTGCTTCCAGATCGTTGACATTGACAAGACTAGGGACGATGAGGGGCGAGTGTACTTTTTGCGATACAACGTTCGCGATCCAAGCTCCGATGCCGATTGAGGTAGAAGTGGGGGATGAGGGTGGCGCAGGGCTGTTTCTGCCTGATGGAGTGTTCTCAACACAAGAATTGTCGAGATAATTTGGGCGAGATAGAGATCGCTTCTCCGGCTGCTCCGGCTGCTTCCCCTGCTGTATGAGGGTCTGTTCCTCCAACACAAAAGTAGCGCAAGCTCGCAATCGGTCAAAGGAAGTGTAAAGAACCGGGAGGCGGCCTTCGGTCAGATTCTCCATGTGTTCACGCTCTATGTCGATCCTTTTGAGAAGTGAATGCTCCTCAAACGAGAAGTGTACTTTAAGTAGTTTAGTTGAGGATCTGGTGTCCAAGTCGTCATGGGCATCACCGAAGCTTGTATCGGTTAGTCCATCTTGCACGTGAGTGGATTTTTGATGCACTCACAGCACTACGATATCTAAAACAAGATCTAAAGCACACCTGAGGGCCTCTACGTCTTGCCGATGGCTTTCTAGATCTCGTTTCATAAATGTCTGCCAAAGTTCATTGCGCTTTTCACTGGTCGAGAGGCGAATAATGGGCTTGTGTAGCGACTGAACTGTAGAGGAGCAACAGTCTAGTAGACCAGATGTGGCTTCTAATAGCAAAATGGGAATGTTCGCGTCGGCGACTGAAAAGTCGTCTCGCGCGATATCCAGGAACAGCTTAATCGCAAGCAGGTCGGAATTGAGCGCATTGATCTCATGTCTTGAGTCCCGGAGCCGACGTGAAAAGCCTGTTGTGTCCGCAATAATCTATATGAGGAATTAGCAACGACCCTGGTGTCCACGCGACGTTGATAGATACCTGAGCGATTGCAGAGCTCAAAGACGCGCATCTTGCAGCGATGGTGATGGCGCCGGACATGATGTTGGAGTAGAATAGACAACTATGCGCAGAAAGTCTCGGAACGACCAAGCCCTCGATTGTCGAGGGTGCAGACCGAGACAATCAACTACCCGAACGAACGCGATGGCTTAGTGACAACCAAGAGCTGTTCGCGCTGTACCGAGGCAACCGATCGTTGCGGCGCAGCTGTCATGCAAGGATCAGGTCGGAAATGACTTCGCAAGCGTACGATTTCGAAGCCTTCTAGGCTTCCAGGGCGTGTGTGGATTATCGAGAACGGAACGCACTCCACAGAAATCAGCAACGGTACTTGTGTATCGCATGGAGGGCGTGGAACAGCGTGCAGGCGGGTGCGGACTGCGATTCATGGCGCTGCAAGTGTGTGATTATGTCACTTGGCATCCTTCCGGGATCAGTGAAGATGCCGTCTCGCGAGCTGAAACTCCGTTCCGACAAATCCGACATTTCGCAGTTTGTGTTCATGATGCACGGAGAATCCGCGATGAACGTAAACGACTGGGTAGTTTTGGTAAGATTGAGAGAGTCGAAAGTCGAAACACGGCGCTGCTTGAGGAAGTGCAGTCGTCTGTGGTCTGCATCTTAAAGCAAGGAAAAACAGACCACCACGGAAGCTGAACGTACGATGTTTTCTCGAACTGTGTCATCGAGTGCAGATCGTAAGCAGCCTGGGTGCAGTGAACATGTGTATGGTGTCGGCGCTACCATCCGTTGAGCTGATCTTCTAGTGCTGACTAATTGGCGATAGCGTGGAACTAGGTGGCATGGCACCTCGTCCTCCTCCAGTTCTATCCGGTATTCATTGTCTCTTACTAATTACTGCTGTCCCACCTGCTACTTTTACCTTTAAATCTACACTTTGTTCTCGTTGACTCGTAGAGATGCCGGTTGTCTGAGGACTTAACTTATTCACACCTGGTGTCGCTGCAGCTTGATCACCAGCCTCTTCAAGCGTCCCAAATAGCCATTCCCAAATTTACACATGGGACTATGCTTAGTATTTTGGTACCAAGAAGTACGAGGCCAGCTGCGAATGCGAAGCTTTGAAGCTGTTGTGTAGGACGTTGAAACTCGAGATCGTTTAATGTTTGCTTCGCCGATTCCGCCCCAAGAGGTTGGAGAGAGGGGTGGGGACACTGTGAAGAGACAGGAAGGTCAAAGCAGCTGTAATGTCGACTTTCCGACTCAGCGAGACATGAAAGGGCCGTTGGGAGTCAAAGTGCCGACACTAGAGGAACTAGAGAACCGAAGAATCTTCTAAGAACTGTCATGGCAGGGTAACCTTCCTGGAGAGAGAGATATTGACTACAGACTATCTAATCTCCCACAGCACTATTGGAAGTTACATGCTTGCGAACCCTTTATTGGAACAAATTGAACAAGTCTTCTATCTTTTGCATAGCCCCGAGTAGCTGCCAACGACGACAAAGCTGCACATGTCATACCTCGGGGTAGAACCATTAACAGAGCCCAGGCTATACCCGAACCATCCATGGCGCAATCGACACGTTATTTCCTCTCGCGATGTCCGAGGACCTCCAGTTCATACTCTCCACCAACATCATACCGTGCCGTATCTGACCCACTCAGCGGCGTACCCTTTCGCTCCTGACGCGGAAACATGTGTGAGTTGTAGGTCCTCAATGGCACAGGCGGCAGCGCTTTAACCTCCCTACTCTCATCCACCTTCTTCAAGTCCTCGTGCGATGTCTGGGGCGAAACGGTCAGGTGTGCGCGGATATTTTCCACGGAGATGATGCGCGGTCCCAAAGTGGGATACACTGGCGGCTGCAGAGATGTGCGTCGACTGCTCTCCGCGCTTTGAAGATCATGGACCGAGTTGTAGCGCTGTGGGTTCTTGGCTGGTATCGGTGGCGGAGGTGGGATATGTTCGCCGTCGCTCCCGTCAGGCCACGCCGTAGTGCTTGGAGGCGGGAATTGCGGGGATTGACCAGGCCACGGGAGGGCTTGCGGTATATGGTAAGCAACACCCTTCTCATTGACGGGATGAACTGGCTCCGGAGGTAGAGAGGATTGACCTGGTCGAATCTCGTTATCAGCACGAAGCTTAGCAGTGACGTGCGTCTTGCGCTCCATAAACGACGGCGCAATGTTGCGCTCATAATCATGGCCTTCATAGCTGGGAACTCGAGCTTTAGCTTCATTTAGCGCACGTACGAACGACGAACCCTCCAACGAGCCGCGGTTTGGCTCACGAGCACTGCTCTTCTTGTCAAACAGCGGCTTGGGAATCGCGCTCTTCTGGGCCATTAAAGATCTCTCGCTCTCCCACGACGCACGCCCTTCCAACTTGCACGATTGTCCGAGGAACGTAGGACCGTTCTCGGTGAACGGGTTTGAGTTGCGGATCGAGCTGTATACTCCTTCGGAGTCCATTCGATCCATGTTTGGCTTCCAGGCCGCTGGAGGCGGGGCCAACGGCTGATGGCTCGACTTGTACTCCGCACTACGCCTGGTGCCAGTATAGTCAGGAACCTGGGAAGTTGCGGCATTTAGACAGGATTCGTTTGAGTAGGGCCTGTTCTTCCATGAGTCCTTGTTCTCCTTTGATGCAATTGGGACGTCAACGTATCCGTACATTGGATGTGGAATACCCCCGGTAAGCGTTCCTGGAGGTAGTTTTAGTGATCTGGACGACCTTGGGGTTGAAGAGAAGGCATTTGGGCTTGAAGAACGACGTGGTGTCAAGCCTTTGGGTGCGGCGGCCTTGGTTTTTCCTTCCTCTTCCACTTCAACACCTTTGCAGCCGAACATCGGACTCTCTCTTCCACCGCGCCTCTGCAGGATCAGCGGTTTCTTACCGTTGAGCTCCTTCGCCCTCCTCTTCTGCTGCGCACGCACTTTCTGCGCCGCAAGCCAGTCTTCCATGCGCGTCGTGAATTTGGGTCGCTCCACGACCTGACCGTACTTGGGGTACACGACTCGCAGCTCCTGCTCAAACTCCGCATACTCCTTCTTCGTAATGGGACGATTCGTACGAGGTATCAACTGAGGCGAAGATCCAGGCCACGGCCTCGCCCCATGCGCTCTCGACACGGATACCATGCGATATGGTGCCCCATTCATTGGCGCTGCCACATTACCCTCTGGGAAAGCGAGACGACTCGGATATCTATCCTCGATAAACGTCGCAAGGCGGCCATAGTGCCGTCGTCCCTTGACGTCGTACGAATCGCGGACCGCGTTAATAACGGGTACGAACACGTTCTTCCACGCGGCGATTACGTTCCGGTACTCGAAGTACTTGAAGCCGAAAGGGTTCCTCGCCTTGCCCACACGGAACTCCTGCAGCAACCAGGCGTACATCATTTTCTCGTACTCTTCAACCCCCCAGTGCTGATCATCAAAGGTACCATACTTGGTCTCGTCGGTAGTGAACACTGAAGTGCTGTCGTCGCAGCGTGCATCATATCGTAACTCGCCCTCAAGGAAACTCGTGTAGAACCACAAGATGCCAGTGGCCTGGAGCTGGCCGGGCGGTGAGGCGTGCGACGAAGCTTGGGTCTGGAGGAGGAGCCAATTGTCGCGGAACTGGGACCAGGGCTTGAGGAACGCATCGGTCGCTAGAAAGTGGTTCTCGAGAGCGTCGAGATTCTTGAGCTGAAGCAGCTGCAGGGCTTCTTTAAGCTCGGGCGCGATCGACTCCTTGGAATTGCCGACGTGGAGGAGGTCGCGCAGTGGTGCGGTGAGGCTGGCGCCATGCGAAGGTCCGGAGTGGCGCTTCTCCATCGCGGGTCGAGCGGGTTGTGGTCGTAGGTTTGGTGTACTAGCCTTCTGGATCAGAGAGGGCTCCCGAAGGTTGGACCGGAAAGGGGAAAAGAGTCGTATTGTAGGTCGCACGCGTATTGTCGGGCAGAGCACGGATCACGTGTAAGGCGCTTGCTACTATCGTGAGGTAGTGAAAGCGCGTTTGGCGAGAAACGGTGGGGGCGTGTGCTCAGTACAAACGCATGAGTGAAATAGTGGTGGTCATCTTGGAAGGCTACTACCATTGCGGCACTGACAACCTCAATCTATCTACAATTACTTCTACACACTGGAATAACGATTGGGGTCCTTTGCCAAAGCCCCAGCTACGTCGTCAGTTCATGTCCGACTCAATACCGCAGACGGGAAAATACTCGGAGCAACTGAGCTTGTCCGATAGATACTGCTCATGAACGTACCATACTAGTCAGCTTATTTGGCCATGGACTACACATACCGATAGCGGTGAAGTGGTGAATCTGTCAGTAAGCGACGGAGCCACCATCACGTTCACTGTTGACTCTCAGTCGCGGCTAACGATTTGCTTGGTAACGATGCAGGAAACTTTTCCCGCCTTGCCTCAACCTAACACGCTTCCACACACGCGTCCCTTACAGCAACGGTAAACGCGAGAGGCCGGCAGAAGATTCGGACGCGCGCCAAATATTGGTTTCAACTGATTACTCCGGCCTCAGAAGCAAACTTTTCCCCGAAGACATAAAACCAACTCAGGTCATCTCTCGCAAGATGGCAACCGAAAATATTCGTGAGCCCGTCACGGAACAGTCCAACATCCCGACGGAGCCATCTCATCCTGAAACCACGTCTTCGACCCCACACCTCGCAGACCTGCTCCAGCTTGACCACGTGCACTTCACAACGCCTACGACCCCGTGGGTTGGTGGAGCAGACGACAGCATATCTAAGCTTTCCCAAAGCACTACGTACAAGGACACTATGCCCATGGCCCACAACAAACTCTGGCCAGGACCACCCGTGGCAGCAATCGTTACTCAAGCTTCGGCTGCCTCCTTCCCATGTCAGCTTGAGATGACTGGATCTCCAACGTTCCAAGCCGCAGCGCCAACTGCGAATCATGCTCACCCAAGTGAACACCGAGCAGCCCCGCCACCATCCCAGTTGAGCCACAACTGGATCAGCCTCGACGTTGGCGGCACGATCTTCAAGATGCCCCGCTACGTTCTCGAGAAATCGATTGTGTTGAACCACGCCCTGTCACAGGTAACCGGGAAAGACGGCCCGTTTGACTTCCACGCCGACCCAGACATCTTCAAACACCTTCTCGACTACCTTCGCAACGACACCTTCCCTCTTTTCTGGACCAAAGATAACGGCTTCGATTTCGTTCTATACCAGCGTGTCCAACAGGACGCCGAGCTCTTCCACCTATGGGAGCTTCGAGACTGGATTCGGGAGCAGAAATACCTCCAGGCTGTCAGAATTGTCTATGAAGAGAGCGTAGAGATGCTGGAGGCGGGCATGAAGTTGAGCGTGTTGGGAAACGTTGATGTGGAAAGGCGTGTGGTCACCCGACTGACCCCGATCTTCAACTGCCCGCGTGGTATACCGGTGCATCGGGTGATCAGGGGCGTGCCGTTGGTCTGTGGGAAAGATTGCAGGAAGTCTCTTGGGTCTCGCACTGAAGCGGAATGTTATGAGGATGTTCCGTTCACTGAGGTGATCACGCTGAAGAAGACGTATGTTTTCGATTCCGCGGTTCTCATGCAGAAGGGTCGCGAGCAGGGTTCAGTCGGTGGAATCGTGTGAGCATGCATATTAGTCATAGCTTTTCATTGTGCGGTGGCCCCGGTTAACACTGCATAATGAGTGGTTGGCGTCTCGAATCAAAGCATCGTCATATGGTTAGATTACCTACAGCACGCTCTCTGCCACAAAAGTTCATTATCGTGAACATATTAGTAGTCCGAAGTCCTTTGCATACCCCAAATGTCCTCCGAATTTCGAAATCTAATCTTGCAATTGCTCAACTTCCCTCTCTCAGCCCAACTATAGCAGCATCAATATTGTTTTCGAGCGTAGCCCATTGCCTTCTCAACCGCCTACCCCATATCGCTCAGCAATGAGAAATATTGTTCATTCAGCACATCCTTATGAGCTTCAACCCAACCAGTTCAACCGCAAGATCGAGCTCGTGGTAGTGCTTTTCGAGTTCATTGGCTGCGTCTTCTGAATCTCGCGAGGTTGTCAGACCGTCTCAAGAGTGTCGCGCACATACTTAGCAGCAGATTAGGAGGGGTGGGATAAGAGTCTCCTGCGAGCACGATAGGTGACAGGCAGTCTCCTTGATCCGCAACGCAATCCAGCTATTGTGGGTTTTGTATTTGGAACAGGAATTTCTCGATTGTGAAGTCGCACTATAAGGTGAGGTCGTGAGTAACGATGAACGAACAGATCTCTAGGCCTTCGTCTTTGCTAACATATAATGACGTAGTCCATGTGATGTATCGACTGATCAATTGGCATGAATTAACCTGATACCATTGCCCTTGTCACTCGATAATGACTTACCGACTATTGCTGGGCTGCAGATGAAAAAGATGTTTCGAAGCAAATGGGAGATCTTTACGGTCGCACCCCTTAACAGCGAACTTTACAAAAAAGATCACAGTCAAGACAAAAGCCAACTTGCATTCCAGCCTCTACTTGATAGTACGATCTGCATCACACTTAGACCACGAGACACACTAACACCCCTCTAGATAGGCTTTGTGCAGTTCGTTCTCCAACCTTGTTTTCTCTCTTCGAAGTCTTTGCCGTCTAATGACACCGGAATACGCAACCCAAACTCTTTTGCATTTCCAAGATTCTTCACCCAAGCGAACAAATTCTCTCCGAGGTCCACCTCAAGCGCACGGGGCTGGAAACAATTCCGCAATTGCATCGTTGATCTGCTTGCTATGGCATCCTGGGCATCGACAGAACTAGGGTTCGTTAGTCGAAAGTCCTTTTCCAAATCCTTGAGTGTGGTGGTCCTCCTCAAAGTTAGACGTGTCTTTCTACTCGAACTTACCCTTGTGGCACCAGGCAATGTCGACGCACTTCCTTCGGTCTCAATACACTTGATCAACGCCTCTTTCGTTGCCGGCGCTTGTTTTTCGATTATCAGTTGCTCGATGCACTGACTGCAATTCATGACGTCTAGACATGCAATTTCGTCTTTCGGGCAACTATCTTTGATCGCGTTTAATTGATTGTTGGGTGCGTTCAACGGGTTCGCGACCGCGAAGGAGGCGCATAGAGCAATTATGGCGATTCGGAAGCTATGCATTATATGATCGTTTGTCAAAATATGGATTGGTGGTTGAGGATTGTAGCGCGAAAACGGCGAGCGATGAAGTCGAATACTCCATTTGTTTTAGTAACCAAGCCCTAATATAGATTCCTCGCCTAGCTACCTCAAGCAATCTTCTTGAACCTCCCTTCATTATTTCGGCGGCACAGTCCCATGTACTCGTTCGAAACAATGTTTTTGACGCGTTCGCCCCACCTCGGCACTTCCTGGATAAGCTCGATCCTTGCCCCACACGGTGTGCTGACTGCACTTATACATTAAACAACATATAGATATAAATGAAGCACAGGTGATAGGATGCACGCCCACTGTGTTTATGGTGCAAAATCGCCCCGTGCGGAAGTGATCTAAATTTCGCGGACCCGGGTCATGCATCCGGGAGCGCCATAGATGAGGTCCGCATTGGAGTTGTTGAGAAGGATGATAGGGACCTTTCGATGAGCCATGTGGTATATGCTTGTTGGATCCTTGTGGCGCTCTTCGCTCCCGCGCGCTACTTTACCGCTCACTTTTCTGTCCGACCGCTAGTGAAGTCTTTCTCAACCTCATCGCAACGCCTGAGCAAGACAAGATGCATTGGCCTTCACTCCTGACCTTGGCACTCGTCGTGCCTAGCAGTGCGCTGGTCCGATTCCACTGCGCGCAGCTCGTCACGGAAAGACTGGATCCTCTCGTCCAACCGGGCATAAATCCATCCACCCATGTTCATCAGATTGTCGGAGGCGTAAGCTACTTGAAGTCTTTCCGAGACTCTCGCTGACTTTCGTTTACAGAACTCTTTCAATGCTACTATGGATTTTCCTGCCAAAGACATGCCCGGAGAATCAACCTGCACGAGTTGCCAATTCACTCAGGACTTCTCTAACTATTGGACTGCTGTACTTTACTTCCGTGCGCAGAACGGCACATATAAGCGTGTGAAGAATGTTGGGAACAATCAATTTAGGGATGCGATTGGTGGTTTGACCGTATACTATATGCAGGATGCGATCTATACTCCGGCGCAGGACTCGAAGGTCACTGCGTTCAAGCCAGTAAGTGACTTCTTCGTCGTCTTTACGCTTGTTGTTTGACAATCGTGAACAGGGCTTCCGCATGTTCGTTGGAGACGTCAACGCGAGAACTCTCGAGGAAGCAGCCCGTTTCCGCCAACTGACGTATACTTGCCTCGATACTTTCAACCAACGCGCCCCAGAGATGATGGCATTCCCAAAGCGCAAATGTGCAGAAGGTACGTAGCTCCAAGGCCGCACATGACCCAAGTATCCCTATACCTCGTCACTCAGCGATACGCGAGCTTCTATTGGTGACATTAGATGCTGCGTAACTCTAAGATGATGCATTTTGCTAAAACTTCTTGAACTCCCACAGGCATCATGACGACACTCCGCTTCCCCACCTGCTGGGACGGTGTCAACCTCGACAGCCCCGACCACATGTCGCACATGTCGTACCCCGAGACGGGCACATTCGAAAGCGGCGGTCCCTGTCCGGCATCGCACCCCGTCCGCACATCACAAGTGATGTTCGAAGTCGTATGGGACACGAAACCCTTCCATGATCTCGAATGGCCGACGGACGGCAAGAGTCCTTTCGTATGGAGCTTCGGTGACGGCACGGGATACGCGAATCACGCTGATTACGTTTTCGGGTGGAAGGATGACTCCCTGCAGAAGATTTTGGATACCCCAAGGTGCCATTTTGCGACGAATTGCTCGGTAGAGTCGAGCTCGACCCTGCAGTCGGTTGCGGATATGAATAAGTGCGTGCAGCAGCCGGTTGTAGATGAGGATATCGATGGATGTAAGTTGATGCTGTGTCGTGCGGTCAGAGCACTTACTGACCACGTCTCTTTTGCAGGGCTCTCAGAACTTCCTGGTGGTTTCCAAGCGCAGTACGAACCGACCTCTGGATGACCTTCCGTCACCATCGCCACGTCGCCTATAGACCAATTACACAATTTTCGAAGAGAAATATGAAAGACTTGACACGTTTATAGATTCCAAGGCCATTTCGCGCCGTGTTGGTAACGTCGCACATGATGGTGAAGTTCTTTGGCCTCGCAAGAACGACGGGCGAAAGGGCTCCTTCGAAGGCTGCAGGACCGCAAAGCGAAGCGCAAACCCGAACAAGCTGTTCCTAATGATGATTTTTGTCAACGTCCTGCTCGCGTGTTCTCGAGTCAAGCTGTCCTGGCGCGCAGTGTGTGGCTGCGCCGTTGCGGTTACACAGAACTTTCCGCATACCGACCCTTGATCTTTTATTAGGACCTGTATATCCACCGCAACGATAGCAGCATAACCCGTATCTTCCTATGCGGCAAAGAAGAAGGAAACTCGAGGGCATGCTTGCGTGCTGCGCGATACGCAATCTACCACTGACCCACGATAAACCCCAACCATCCACCCCAAGAGCACACAACCCTAGGTAATCTCCCAAGCACTGCCCTTATCTATTCTAAACATTCTTTTTGTTCAAAAGTAGAATGCCACAATAGTCTGTGACCCATCAAATCGCAGTGACGTCGACCACCAAGACGAGTCCGAGAAATGGGCAAAAAAGAAACTCCTGAAGATCTACTTGATAGTAGACGAATGAACAGAGTGGGATTCGAACCCACGCCACTTTCGTGACCAGGAAGTAATGTTAAGATAACCTTAACCTGGCGCCATAACCCTAGATGCTTGTTAGGAAGCATTCAGAGCGATGGTGATTGGATGAACTTACAACTCGGCCTAATAATGTTAGACGTGAAACCGTTGTGAAGAGGATGTGAATCCTTACCATCTGTCCTTGATTTGTTTGATGTAATTTCGAAGCCGCAATGAACATATATACCGACCATTTGTGGACGCTCGAGGGGTGGGTGGCGGGGAACGCAATTCAGCGCTTGTGGGCACACATTTTTGCATTTGTGGGCAAAGCGAAGGCATGGCGGGGCATTTTTAACACTATACTGCAAGCGGTACGATGGTCTTTCTGAGCTTTTATTGTTATTCAGATCAATGGTTGGACAGGAGATTTCGGGCATGTCAGGGGGCGAAAATTTTCCTATTGGTGGAGCTGCAGAATGCCACGCTTGCGACCAACAGCAACAAAGGAATACTTGACTAGCGTCATCCTTTACCATCTTCCGATAGAGAGTGTTCCAACGTCTCGTAACATGCAAAGCTGGTCTAAGGTTGTCTCAGCACAGGTTGTATTATACTAGTTCCCCGCAGTTTCTTGCTTTTACGACGACGCATCTTGTAGTCTAACCTCAAGTTGCAGTCCACCCATGAACCACTAGAGTCATCGACGAGCCGTTTTTTGGGTCGCGAAAAACACAGAGCATCTGCGTATCGTAGGACCAAGGAATCGCAGCTATGACAAGCCAGCCAAGAACTCCTCAAATTCTGAGTAAAAAGCGATAAATCACGCCAAACCTCAATCACAATATATCTTTTGCGCAAGCATCAGAAGACAAATCACTACAATGTTACAGTCAAAACCAGCTCGCTATAGTAGCGCGCCGTCTTATCTCTTGCAAAAGACCAACATCAGGGACGTGCCAGCCTTTCGTGCTACCGTGCCGAGCCGGAGGCCTGACTATGGGTGCGATATGATGGCGCTTTCTGCAACTCCCATTCAGTGACCGCTCCTGCGTACTTTTAGCTGAGAGGAGCTAGTAATTGATCCGCGAGTGGACTTGAGAGTATCTCTATCAACGAGCAGCATGCGATCTCCTAATTTGGCGAAAAAGCTTCGAAGAACAACTAGGCTACTAGCATACGTATGAGACATGAACAACAAAACGTGTGGTGACTTTGTGCACTCTAACTTCACATCTACGCAATCATGCAAATCGATATACGCAGCTAATCTTCGACCAACGCACTGGTTTCTCACACGTCGTTGCTGTATCGAGCCTGCTTGCGCATCGCACCACACCCAAGACTAGAGCCAGAAACCTGCAACGCGGATCCAAAGAGGCCTCAGTGCCCAACACCTTGAGCACAAGCCGCTAACCCGTGTAACTCGCGACGCGATTCGTACCTCAGAATCACTCCCGCCCCAACACCCTCTTCCGCACATAATAAAACACGACTCCAACCACCCAAATGGCCACCAAAACCCCCGCCTGCACCGGCGCGAACACGGCCCCCCTCACAACCACAAACCCACTGATGACCGCAAACAGCACCGGTACCAGAATAAACGGCTTCACAGGCCTCTCCAATTCAGGCTCCTTGAACCTCAAGATGATCGCCCCCAGCACCGTCAGAAAGAAAAAGGCGTACTCCGCAAGCCCGTTGAGCGTCAGCAAGATACGCATGTTGCCGAGCAGGATATAGATGGCCGAAAGAACCGTATTGAGGATGAGCGCGTTGATGGGCGATTCGCCTGCGTCCATGGCCTCGTCGGCATTTGAGCCTTCGGCGCCGGCCGCTGCGGATACTTTGATGTGGGCGATTTGGCCCACTGTGCCGAGAATGGAGGGTATCCAGCGTTTGTTTGCTGCGGCGACGGTCATGCGGCCGGCCACGAAGGAGTTTCCAAGCGCGGAGCCGGCGATCACGAGGCAGATGAGGGCGGTTGCGAAGTAGGCTACGCCTTTGCCGAGGAAGTGTGTTACCGCCGTCTAAAGCACTTGTTAATACCATCCCATCAAAGCTCTTAAGTCGGGGTATGAAGTCGGTGAAGCCCATCTAAGGTGTCTCAGCACATGTGTTGCACTAGACCCTCGCAATAACTTGCGTTCACGACGCATTTGGGGTACAAAGTGCTTCGCAATCGCAAGATTAAGCCTGGTCGAGTCCAGAATTATACACTGACAACCCTTGGATGAGATCTGCAGAGTGCGACATCATAAACCAACGTTGGGGTAGGAGAAATATGACTTACCACTGCGGCCGCGTCCGTAGTTGACACGACCTTCCACGGGAGAAGAACGTAGTACACCGCATTCGCCGCGACATAGCACGCGATGATAGTAGGAATCGCCGTGTTGATGGAGAGCGGCAACTGCTTCTTCGGGTTACGCAGCTCAGCAGCCACGTAGTTTGCCTACTCATGTACACATTAGCAAAGAGCAGGAAACGTGTGCTGTGCATATAAGCATACCTTATCCCACCCCGAGTACGCCCAAAGCGCACCATAAAGCGCCGTACTATAAAACCCCAAACTCTGCCACACTCCGACCCCCCGCCAATCAAACAACGTCCCATCCGGCAACACCGTATCCCTCGGCGCAAACCACCCCTTCTCATGCCAATCGCCCCCTCCCAAATCGCTGCCCCCTCCCACGAAGATAAACACAACCGTCAGCCCCGCCACGATGAGCAAGAAGATAGTCAAGAACTTGACCGCAACGAAGAACCCACTAAGCCGCGTACTTGTCTTAGTACTAATCGAGTTCGCGGTGCTCACCACCACGAGCACGAGCAGCGAGAGGAGTTTGTGCGTGATTGGTGGATGGGGCTCGTTGATGCCGAAAGAGGAATATATCGACTCCACGAAGACGATGCTCAGAATGGCTAGTGTGGCAGGCATGGTAGCGACGATCCAACTCCACGCCGCCATGTACCCAAATACCTCGCCGTAAATGTACGTGAGGTACGGTTGGATGCCGCCCTCGCCCGGGAACGCGGTGCCAAGCTCAGCCATGGTGAGCGCCCCGGTCCAGGCCAGCACGCCTCCGAGAAGCCATACGAGCAGGGCCGCGCCTGGAGATGGGACGTTTGCATCGACGGGTCCTGGGGAGGAGAAGACGCCCGAGCCGATGACGATGCTGATGAGGAGCGCGAAGCCGTCTAGGGCGCCTAATTGACGGGCAAATGTGCCTTTTGGTTGTGGTGTTGAGGCTGCGGTTTCTTGCACGTCTTGGGGGTCTTCATCGCGGAGGAGCGGCGTGGTTTCCGAAGAAGCCATCTTGGGTTGTGGTGTTGAAGAGTCATGGGAGTTGATGGAATGAAGGTGGTTGGCGGTTACATAATGTGGGGAGCCAATTGCGTGCTCCCAGTACCCTGTAGGTCGTGAAATTGTGGATACCAAATATCGCATCTTGCATGTTCAATTAGATAGATTTTTTGGGGTACAAGCTGCATCAAAGCACTGTTCTGTGATAATGGAATCTGTAGTGCTACCGCAAATACTTGACAAGGCAGACTTGTGTTGTTCGCTTGGTGCAGCACAAAACTGACCACCATACACAATGAGCGCCGCACATTGCGTCCTGAAGGAGCACGATGTATACTTTTGCGGGTCTATTAGTATGGGTTTAGTCTGTACCCTTCCGCTCCTACAACATACACTCCCCCACCAGTCTAACCCAAATCCACACCCACATCCACCACAATCTCAAAGATCACGACACCAAAGCAGTCATGCCGCGTTTCTCACCCACCTACCCAACAGCCCACCACTGCCTCGGCCTCCCAGTAGGCGCGACCGCCGCCGAGATCCGCACTACCTACAAGACACTAGCCATCCAACTGCACCCCGACAAAGCCGAAGAAGCAGACCGCGAGCAAGCGACAGCGCAATTCCAAGAACTGCAAGCCGCGTACGTGGCATGTCTCACAGCTGTCAGTAACGAGCCGACCGACGAGAAGGCCGATGAAACCAGCGAGTACTACTGGACCGACGCACATCTCGCCGGCGACGAGCTCCAAGTAGCCAAGGAAAGCACAGACGAATATCTGCACTGGCTGCGCTGGCTGTCCGACCATGAAGAGGACTTTTTCTACATGGACGAGTTCGGTGATATGGATCGTCGGCCGCAGTACCTGAACGGCGTCCGACTAGACCGCAACACACGCCTTGATGACTCGAACAATAAGCGCAACTCGTCGGGCAACCAGCGAGTGACCGCGACGCAGAAGCTAGAGATGTGGAAACGGCAAGTTGCTGCGCGCCTTAAGCGCGACGAGGAGTTCGCTGCGGCAGATTCCGTTCCTAGCCCCATGGCGTCAGTGACGAAGCATAAGAAGATGCGACTGCGGCAGATGAAGCAGGTGCTAGAGGCTGAGGCAGAATTGGAGGGGAAGCAAGCATCGAAAGCGGAGGAAGAGCGCGTGCAACAGAAGTTGATTGCTGTCGCGGTGAAGGAGAGGCAGATGATGGCTTCGGGGAAGATGAAGATGTTGGAGCCGGTGCCGGATAATTGGGACGACGATGTCGAGTAGATGTGTAGAAGCGGTGGACTTCGTCATGGTCGGTGCTTCGATACAAGTGTAGATACACTTCACTGGTGACGAGCGTTACAGGTTTCTGGTCTAGTAGGTCATAGACGGACACGGTTAGAAATCATAACCTTCCATAGTTCCCTGCATGCATGGCGATTTGTCGTGTCCATTAATGTTCAGCAGTATTCGTGTTGACGGTGATTGTGCCCGCTTGACGCATGTCCGATAATCGCCCGGTATCGAGATCAAGAGTAGGTAATGGTGTGTAGTGACGGATTAAGGCCAAGCAAGTGCAGAGGAGGTTGAGAAAACGATCCAACAATAGTAAATGTATCTAGATCTAAATTGGAAAGCGTGCTGAGTATGCATACGCATATTAATTAGGCACATACTGCGAGCTATTGATATCGCACATGTTATTGGGCCTGTAACGGAGCCAAATAGATTGACGCAACCCTGCGGAAGATAAGGACTACTGCCAGGGAATGGTATCACGTACATCGTGTCGTGTGTCAGCTCTGAACCTTGAGTTCTACAAAGCATTCTATGCAAACTTCCAATACTTGAGGTCCAACCTGCAGAGCGTCGGTCTCCGGTTCGCACCTCCCGTATATGGTTCACGGTGTGAACAGTCTGCGACTGATCTGAAAGGGGCAAGAAACATACAAGTGTGTGCGTCGAGTACGACGGCCACCGTTGATACCACGTCCGTGAGACATGCAGATTCGGGAATTCAAGCGGAGTTGGCAACTCTCGTGTCGTCCAGTGGAGCTGACACCATGTATGGCTCACCGTTGTACAACACCTTGGCAGACTGCGAGGCCGCTGTGACGCATGAGGAACTGCAGCTGGGGCATCGGATCAGCAGCAGTCGAGACTTTGTGTGACCATCCCGATTGTTCGAGAATCTGGCCGGCTGTATGCACGCACTCCGGGGTGCTACCGCTGCCTCGGTATTGTCTAGGGTCGAGAGGTGTGTGGACGGGGGGTCTTCGCACTGAGAGGACAGATGGTCGTATTCGATGCAACGGTCCCGAAGCCCCTTTGTTCGCGCTTGTGCGGCCGTCGCCGACAGGAGGGTTTAGTGGATCTGACATAACCCTCATGCGAGGTATCTGCCGATTCTAGGATACGACCGGGTACAGCGCAAGTAGGCAAATTGGAATCATTGGAATAGGGCCGATGGAAGAAGGAGAGATAAGGGCGGGACTGTCAGACACAAAATCACACAGGCGAGGAGAAGACTGGAGGAGAGGACTTGTGGTAGCGCGGGCGGAGGTGAAGGCATGGCGCGGAGGAGCCAATAGCGGGCGTCGATTCGCTCGAGGACGGCCGTTGAATACATCCAATCGAGTAATATACGCCAGCTGGTCCGTGAGAGATGGATAGTCGGGGGAGTTCCTGTTCCTGACGAGGCTGGGCATGGCCGGAGGCGACCAGGGGCGCCGTGGGGTGGCGTCTTGCGAAGCACGCTGAACGATGCTGGATTGGGGCAGAGCAGCGGCGCTGACGGCTACCAAGCGCACTGCCGAATACGGCGCAGCGGATGAATGTAGAGACGCGAGCACTGTGCGAAGCGGCGGTGCAGCTGCCGTTGGGTGCCATTGGACATGACGATGAGGGACAAAGCGACGGCGACGAGGTCGTCGAGGATGGAGCGCGCGCGTGTGAGCGTTGGAGGAGCCGGCAGGGCGCACTGGCGTTGATATGGCGACATGCAGAATGACACATTATCAGCGGGCGGCCGGCGGCGATCGGATCATGGAAATGGTCGCTTGGAATTCGTGGGATGGGCGAGCGACAGCCGGGCCCGTGCGCCGGCTACCTGCCCTGCCCTGGCCACCCTACCACGCCTACCCTGCATGGGCACCAACGTCCAAGCATATGCGGACTGCTTCATTCGGCAAGTTGGGGAGAGGCGACCTCTTGGGACCGTTTATTACTTTTCCGAGTGCTTGCCAGTGCTGCCATGGGCCTCTGCCAAAAAGCAGCATGCTCGCCTTGCCGTCACGACACCAGCCCGCGTCGAGTCTGACAGCTTCCGCCTCCGCTTCCACTTCGGCCGCCTCTCACTTCCACTCACTCCAGACCACCTGCTGGCCGCCGCCGACCCCAGCACTAGCTACCCGCCCTCCCGCTGTCTACCGGCCAGGACCTTTGGCTGTGCACACGACACTCGCGCCGCTGCTGTCTTGAAGGGTGCGCAACGGAGTGGCCAATGACCCCACACTCGCCCTGCTGCATCTGCTGAGAGCACATTATGGCTTCAGGGTAGGTGGCTGTTCCATTTCCCCACTCCCCACCGCCAGCGTCTCCACCATTGCACGTCTAACCCGCAGTCTCCAGCTCGATGCGAGAGGCCATCCGCCTAGTCTCGTCGACCTTCGCAGCGTCGACCGTAGCCACCCCGCTTCCTGACGAGCTCCACGAGGCCATCGACGGCTTCCTGAACCGGTACCGTGACATCGACGACCATGACTCCCAACGCTTCCACGAGGACCTGCTCCCCCTGTACATGCGCCATGTCGCCGGCCATCCAGACAAGAATGCGCCCTTCTTGCACCTGTTGCGCCGTGTGCGCCCCGCACTGAAGGGCGAGTCGCAATGGAACGAGTGGTGGGACCTGGTGGTGAAGCCCACCATCGACAGCGTCGGACACAAGAGCCATGAGGTCGAGGCCGCCAAGGAGACGCTGCAGGGAATATTACAGTTCGAGGCCGACGAAGACAGGGACGGCGAGTGCGCCCGCCTGTCGAGTGTGTTCCTGCAGAAGACGTTGGACCTATACCTTGCGCGGACCAAGATCCCGTCGTCAGTCGAGGACACTGTCTCGCCAGGGGACGACTATATTTCGCACGAGGTCGAGTCTGTATTGGTGGCCTACGGCCGAAGGAAGCCGAAAGAGTTCCTTCTTGCCGTCGATCAGCTTTTAGTCCAGAAGGAGCATCGCACCCAGGCACTGCTCCTGCTCAATGCATTTGTTCGCCTCCAGACGCCTCACCTCCACCTGGTACTCGAGACGCCCCTCATCCAGCACCTCGAGACGTGTCTTTTGGTCGATACCTCCTCCACTGTCATAGGCCAGGCGCTGCTAGTCCTCATCATGTTCCTTCCACACATCACATCCGCCTTGACATCAAACCACCATCTGCCAAAACTCTTCCTAATCTACAGCAGGATACTGTGTTGGGACAAGTTCAGTGATTCTGCAGACTCGACGAGCGCGGAGGCGACCGAGGATGAGGATGCCGACGAGAGCGACCATGATGAGCAAGACGAGTCAGAGCCGGCTTGGGAGGCATTGCAGCAGTCTACCGAGTACCCCGACTCATCGCCGCCCACTCTGCTGCATTACTTCACTTTCCTCTACGGCCTGTTCCCACTCAACTTCATGAGCTTTGTTCGCAAACCGCGAAAGTTCCTCAAGTCCCTGAGCTTCCCCGGCGCCGACGACTTTGACCTGGACCAGGACTTAATCCACCGGAGGACTGAACCGTATCGGCGAGTTCATTTGCTACATCCAAACATGTTCAACTCCACCGTCGAGGATGAGCTGACAGAGAACCGCTGGCTGAGAAGCGATCCTGCCGATGTCGTCATGGATTGCATGGATCTGTGCGTAGCAGTCTCAACCACGCTCAACGACCCTGGACCACCGCCCACTTCCAAACTGCCTGATCTTCCAGTGCCTCCTATTCCAGATGTTCCCGCCGACCTTGTCCTCGACGATGGCACTACTACAAATGAGTCAACAGGCAGCTGGAGGAACACCCAGTCGACCATGTTTGCTGCTTCTAACCCAGACCTGCCGGAAACCTTTGAGATCCCGCCCAAGCCCGCCCACTCAGCCGAGCGAGCTCCATCAGCATCTCCGCTGCTCAAATGCAAGGATGTGATGAACTCGCCGACGCTTCTCCCAGCCAAGGAAGTGCCCAAGAGGCGCAATTTCCTCGGCGCACCCATGGTCGCTCCTCAGCGTGTCTTCGTGCACACGCCGAGTGTGGAAAACTTCTCGCATATTGTGAGCAACACGGGCTCGCCTACCCATGCCGAGTTCCAGCATCTGAGCATGGCCAGCCTGCAAAGGGAGATCATGCTGCTGCGGAACGATCTCAGCTTCGAGCGCTATCTCAAGTCTCAGCACATGGCTCACATTGGCCAGTTGCAGCGCAAGCAGATCAAAGAGGCCACCGCCGAAGCAGATACCCAGAACCTCATCAACTCCAATAAGACCCTCAAATCAAGACTAGCAAAGATGAATGACCAGTACGCCCAACTGAAGAAGGAAACACTCACTAGCCGGAGCCAATCGAAGAAGTGGGAGGGCGACCTCAGCGGCAAGGTGCGGTCGTACAGAGAGGACCAGAAGGCTTGGCAGAGTGAGGAGGACAGTCTGCGTTTCGAGCTCAAGAGGACGCAGCTAGACTGCGAGGAGCTCAAGAAGATTGTGGAGAAGGCAGAAGTTGACCAGCTACGGGCGCAGCAGCGGACACAGGCTCTAGAGTTCGAGCTCCAGGACTACAGCAACATGAAGCGCGAGCTGGAGGCGGCTCAGGATAAGATCATGGCATACGAGGACCAGAGCAAGGATCTCAACGCGATGATCCAGCAACGCAACGAGTTGCGAAACGAACTCGAGATCGTCAACATGCAGTTGAACAGCCGGGAGCTGGAGCGCGAGCGATCGTTCAAGGCCTACGAACGTCGCATCATGGAGCTGGAGTCGCGCTTGCGGGCAGCCGAGAAGACGACCGGGAAACCAGGACAGTTGCCTCCATCGGTGCAGCAGATGCTCGATTCGGCCCTGGCTGCCAACAACGCCAAGCTTGCAAACATGAAGAAGATGTATCATCGCTTGCAGGATCAGAAGACCGAGCTTGAGATGCAATACCACGAGCTCGAGGGCAAGCACCAAGCGATGGTAGGTCGCCTCCGCGGGTACGAGAAATCGGACCGTAGAGAGCCGGAGAAGGAAACTCTCGACCGGAACTACAGCGCTCGCTACAGCGGTGCAGTCGACTCCAGTTATCTTCCACCGCTTACCTCGGATGTATCGACTTCTGAAGCCTACGACTACTACCCTGAGTTCCAATCTCCCATCACTCCTATCAACGCTGCGACCGGTCCTCGGCCGGTACGCACCGAGTCCTTACCCATCCAGACCAATCGGGAGCCTTCGCATGTCGGCCTCGGTCAGGACTTTTCAGCCCAATATGATGCGTCGTTGAATGCACACTTCCAGGCACAGAGATCAGGAGAAAGTACACAGCCCAGCAGCAATCGCGCCTACTCTGTGAGTAGTGGCAGCAGTAGCAAGGGCGAGAAAAAGGACAAGGTGACGCCGAAGTCGGAAGTCCGCATCTATGGTCGTGGTAGGTATCAAGCTCTAGCTATGGAATCTTGTAGGCTAACAGCATCACAGGCGGTGCTCAAAACGTTGGGGCTAAGAAGAAGGAAAAAGAAGCGAAGAAGACAGGCGGCTTCCGCGGCCTCAAGGGCATCATGTAGTCTCATCGAGTCTCAACCTTGGTATCTCCGGAATCCTGTTCAATTACTACACGGCTATGCGACACAGCCGGCCAAACTTGACCCGTGTAAGACGGATCCATACGCCCTTCAGCACCCTACCTACAGGACAGTGCGGGATGTATCCGACGCAGTATCACGGAAACGATGGTCGGGCGTACACGGCACACGACAGCTCGTTTCACACCCGAGAAAAGCATTTTGCATACCACACCCGCTGGAACGAGCGAAATGCATCGACCAGGAAACCATATATGGACCTCGCGAGTCTACGTTTTGCACGTATCCGCTCCATGATTACACATTCAATTGTACAACACCTCACGGCGGCCTTTTGAGCGATCTTTTGAGCGATAGACAGGATCGCCACACTCGAGCATGCATTCAGGAACCCCGGCATCATTTCCTTTGTTTTTCCGATCGGTTACGATGACACGGCGTTTCACTTGGATAGCGAGGCGTACGTGATGACTGTTATGACGGGGTGGCTTGTTTGCGCATATCCATATTTACCTCTTTTGCCTATATGGACACAGTTTCTTTGTTGCTTTTTGCAGCTTGCGATACCGCTGCAATACTTGGCTGGTCTACCGTTTGGTGCTGCACTGCGCCGCTCGTGGGTAGCTGCAGATGCAGCCCTTTACTTCACTGCGCATGCTTGAACGCAGCCTTTACTTCACTGTGCATACTTGGATACACGCTTAGCTAGAGCCAGAGGTAGACTGCCTATTCGAATGAAGATGCTGATGCTGATGCGGATGCTGATGCATTGCCACCCTCGGGACGCGACTGCCGATAAGACGCAGTGCTCGCCATCGTCACATGCACATGCACCACGAAGAAACACTCCCTCTGCGACTCCCTCGATTTGACCCTTCCCAGCCCATACTGTAGATGTGATCGGCCCCCACGCCACCCTGATCTTCCGATACGTCGCGGCTCTCAGCCGCCTTTCTACAGGCCGCCTGCGCCGTTTCGAATGGGCGAGGGGGCCTGGTACATACCACGGCTTACTATGAGCGATCTGCATCCAGGGTCGCAGCATCACACATCACACACATGTAGACGGTAGAGCAGAGTGTAGCAGTGGGGTTCATTTGTTCTGCGGCGGAGTGTTGCAGCATGTGTGATGCGGGCTGCAGCGTATGGAACTGGTGATGGCTTTGTGGTGGCTTCGCTTGCGGCTTTATGGGCTTTTTTGCTTTTTCGCGGGTGCGTCGGTTGGGTGGAGGGGCGGCCGCTGGGCGATGGAGGGTGCGGGTGGGAGGTGTGGACGGCGGTGCGTGCTGGATTGTGGGTCTGCTTGTGCGTGATTGTGGGCTGCGGTGGCGTGGTGCGGGTTGGCGCGCTGGTTTGGTGTGGTTTGAAGGTGGACGTGCTATTGATGGGGAGACGAGCTTGGTGGTTGTTGGTCGCAGAGGGGGTGTTACTTTGGAACATATCTGGATACCAAGTGCTACGAGTAAGGGTTCAGATATTGCTTGATGGTGTTGTAAGACGAGGTAAGCTTCGAACAAAAGCACAGAAGCGGGTGTGGTTACTTGCACGTGCAACAAGCTCACTACATCTTGCTTCTGCCGAACGCTGCAAGTACAACGTGTTGTTTTTTGTTTTGCCTTCCGACACCATAGTTCATTGGGAGGACTGCTCCGTAGCGAACTCGCAGCATGCATGTACGTACTGCACCGATGGTACGGCACATCACTGCTAAGCAAAAGCGAATAGCCCGTATACGAAGATACATGTTACTTTTCAACCTGAGAAGCATCTCATATCTGCCATTGTGTCGCTTAATAGCAAACTTATCCTGCTCTGCTCTGCCGTCTCTCTCAAACACTGCCCTGCGTCAGCTCGTGCCAAAGCTTCGCATCCACAAGGCAAAGAAGCATTTGCTCCGCTCACCATCCATTCTCCGAACGTCTTTCAAAAGAATCTAATATAAGACCTAGCTTACAACATCCATTCCAATCGCCACGTGCAAGCGCACAGATTCCCAATAAGCATACAACCCACGAGTCTCCCAGCTCGTACGTAAGCTTCGAGCCGAGCATGTCACCACCACCCACCAAGCCCATCTCGACCGTCTCATGTCCCCACACGCCACAGGGCAAACACATCAAACCGACCCAAGTCGAAACTCTGCGGGACGTACTCGACCATATCTTGGAATGCCCAGCCGTCTCCCTCATACAATAGTCCAAGCCCAACCCCAAGACCCGCGACCAAACCCACATACACGGCGCAAGCCACAAACCTTAAAAGTTCGCCCTGAACCACACCGCCAGCAAGTTCGACCCGTCCGTACGCCTCCGCGGCCGACCCTTCACCCACTCCCTCTACCGACAGGGCCACAGCGTCCAACCCCGTCCCGTTCTCCCTCACCGACCCAATGCTCTCCCAACTCCCACCACGTGTGCTATTCAAACCGTTCCGTTCACCCCTCTCTATCAGATCTCTCCCCATACGCAATAACCGTCCCAGCCACCAACGCACCTCGAACCGTTACGCCCTCGACCCACAAAAGCCAAATGAACGCCACACAAACCAATAAATCCCTGCCCACCTAACCACCACATCCCCACCCAGCAACGCTCAACCGCACACTCGCCCGCCGGCCATTATGCGTGGACCCGGTTCGCACGTTCCTTGACGCTCTTAGCGTGGGGCAGCGAAGGAGCGCAGGCGAGGAGAGCTCGGGGGGTGGGGTGTGGGGTCGGGTCGAGGAGAAGTTGCCGTTCATGATGAAAAGCAAATCTGCCTTGCGCAATGCGGGATGGCGAGAGCCGTCGCGCGAAAGATCGTTGGAATAACGTGCTGGAACTGTAGGTCCGCGCGCGTTGATTGGGAGTGTTGAGAGGAGGTGGTGAAGATCACAACCACCAACTCGAGTCAGCACAGACTAGGCAAAATGGAACTATGGTGTCAGGCAATCGTGTTGCATTTGAGTTACTTTGTTTGTACAATGCACAGACTATCCTATCCACAAGCCAAGCGTCTGATCCTACTGTTCCTGTCCACATACGCTTTGCGCGTGATCAAGCCTGGCTTCGACCTGTGTCGACAAAGCTTCCTTGAACTCATCTTTCATCATCTCCACTTCCAAATATTGCGCCGGAGAGGCCTCTTCTTCCTCTCGAATGCTAGTTGCGAGCCATGCAAAGAACTTCCATAACTCTCTTCGAATGCAACAGAAGATGCTATGCAGAATAGACGTAGGGAAAGGGGTATCTTCCGAAAATAACGCCGATGTGCTCCTTCACTCATGCTCGAATCAATGTAGCCTGTATCGACTGTCCTCAATTGGATAGCGTGCTTTCTCCACTCTGTTCGCACTGTACTCGGCAGGCGCAAATGCTCGACCGTCATAGGGCCGGTCATACTCATGTACGTGCGCGCGAGGAAATTCCCTAGCAGATGCCGAAGCATATACTTGGTTGCTCGGTGCAGCGTACAACTCTCTCTGACCACCATTCGCGGGCCTCATAGGGCTGGATGCTAGATTAGTTGGCTGCGATGGGTATGCCATTCTGGGGCGTGTCTGTGCGTATGGTTCATCATAAACGGGCCTCAGACGTTTGGCAGCTTGTTCAAGATAGGGCTCCTGGGGGCTGTACACAGATGACGGAAAACTCTTTCTCTTGGGTGCTTGGGTGTCGATATAATTGATGGACCCGCCTCGTCGATGTCTATCCAGAGGCGTCTCAGAAGGCGCTCCAGGCTCACGTTCAACTGACGGCAGAACTAAGTCCTGGTCTGAGGCGCGTCTAGAGCTGGGTGCTAGCACAGGTCTGCTAGAGTGACTAGTCAGTCGCAATGGCACTTCTTCACGTGCAGGGCGGTGGACGGTGGCGGGTGCGTAGTCGTAAGCGGCCCTTGAAGGGCTATCGATGGGCCTCGCTCGCTCCCCTATCCGGGGTTCCTCAATTCGTTGTAGCTGCTAAGGTTAGCTCACGCCATTATCGGGACAAGGATACCTGAGCCAGCCATGTAAAGGTGACGCCTAATGTACTCACGTTGTACAACCGCCCGTCAGAGTCACGCATCTGTACTAGCTGCGGCTCTGTCCTGACGGGCTGTCTTCTTCTTCGCTACCGTTAGTTTCCAAATCTTATGTCAAGTAGTGACACTTACGGATCGATGGGCCTAGTATGGGCAGCCTGGAAGAAATCAGGGTGTATTCGAAGTGGCTCCATACCCGCAGCAGGCGGCGGTGGGGCTCGGGGATCAACGCGTGGATCTGCTCGATACAGCTGTGGGTAAGTATGCGAGGGGCTAGAAAGAAGCGAAGAACGAGGGTAAGAAGACGTGGGCCGGAGAATGATTGTCCTCCGAGGTGCTCGTGTCACATACGACACGCTTCCGGGCGCACGACCAATCGGCTCCGGTTGTAGATCTCGCGCGGTAGCACGACTGCTAAAGAACTCCATGCTGGCCTCGCGTGTGTCAGTCTTGGGCGTATCATCATCACTAGTGTCCTCATTTTCGTCGTCGTCGAGAACGATGACTTCGCGGAACGTCTCCTCGAGCTCGTTACTCGCTTGTCCCACCTCGTCTCGCCACTCTTTCAACTTGGCTAGTGAGATAGGTTCCACCATTCGTCGGGCATCGGTCCAAGAACCGGACTTGGTCTTGAGAATATTGTCGTATTCCGTATATGTGTGCCGAATGTGGGCAACGACGGCGAGCTGTACGCGGCGGGCCAGTGACAGCTCTGTGGCGCTACCTACTCTGTTCGTACCCTATTGACGAGCATTAGCATCAGCACTCTTGTTTGGGTAGCAGTATGTCGGGTGTTTCGGCCAGAGAGCCCTGCATGAGCTGCACTCCCTATCCAATGTTGAATTGCTGCTCCGGGTTTGCGCGCTTCTCACCTTTTCGAACGCGTGGTTGACGATGGATGTCAGATCCGCGTCAGGTATCTTCGGAAACATCTCCCGGACAGCCCCACGGATAAGGTCCTTGGATTCATGGCCAGAAAGGATGGGCCTTCCATGGAGAGCTTGTCTTGAACGATAGTCGGCAATTCCGCGCTCAAAATAGTCCTCCCCGTAGGTGGTACGGCTGTTCGCCACCTTCTCGAGTCCGCCCTTGTCGGTGAACTTGTATCCAAACTTGCTGCAAGCTAAGTCGATGATATCCAATGGGAAGTGGTGCCCGATTCGATGTACATGGTGCGATATCTTCTCCGGATCGTGGTGGATTCTGTTTTTAGGTTTCGCCTACGTCAAGTTAGCTGCGCTCTTGAACAGTTCAACCAGAGGGTCTTCAGCGCCCGGTACAATGCCGGTGGGGGTACTTACTGAAACGATGTGCACGTCGAGGTTCCTCTGGCGACACTGCTCCTTGCACCACTCGGTGATTTCCGGATATCCGACGGGGATGTAGCCAAACCCAGACGGGGCTTGGTCATGGTAGGTCAACTGGGCAGCGTTAGTGTGTGATCCTGGCTGGAAGACTTCAAGGTGGAACGGACGATAGACTGCAGTTTGCGCTTCTCCTGCGTAACGGCCTCCAGGACGATTTTGTACGGCTTCTTCTTCCTACTGACGGCTCTCGGACGATCTAGCGTCGCAGGGGTGTGGGCCCCATGAGCGCCGGAATGGGAGACTCTTGTCATCTTTGCCGCTGCCACCAAAGTGAGGCAAAGGACACCTGAGGGGCGACCGAGGCTACGATATTGTACTCTGCACGCCGAACTGTTAGTATTGAGTGGTTCCTTACAAAACGTACGTGTTTAACACGTGAGTTTTGTCTACAGGTATTCTCTACGGCCCTCGCGCGCGCGATGGCGACGACAGAGCGATGGTGTAAGTGTAAGGGTGAAGAGGCGAGCTTGCGGGCGGCGAGTACCCGGCGGGCGCCTGCGGTCCGGCCCAACGATCTTCCGTACTAAGATCTTTCGCCCAATCAGGGCTACGCGCTCTCCCGGGAGCTGTTGCACTCGATACCTCATGCGATACTATGCCTAGTACGACCTATTGAGCAGTACACGCGACCTTATGTGTGGGTACTCATTTGGACTTCTTCTTGCTCTTTGAGTGCTGTTTGAAGTGCTCCAAGCTCAATCTTACCTGGGGACTTCTGGTTGAAGGCAATCGGGCCCAGCCATCGAAAGCCAAACACCGCAGAATATATACGCCTGCACGCTCCCTCACATTCGTTCACCCACTTCTCCATGTCCAACCAAGAGATCCTCCACACCTACCGCGCCGTTCTCCGTGCCTCCCTCCGCGCTATTCACTTCGCAAAGCCCGCCCGCTACACGCTCGTTTCTCGCCTGCGCCTCGCGTTCACCAAGAACCCTACATCCGCGTACAGTCCCCAGAAAGTCGCCAATACCCTGGAATTCTTGGAATACGCGCGGACGCAGACCGGGCTGGAGCATAAGATCTTGAAGAACCTGTTGTTCGTGTGGTGGAATCAGGATAAGGGCGGAAAGGGGAAGTTTAGTGCGAAGCCTCTGTAAGTGCTGTTGGAGATGAGTTAAAAGAGGAATGGACTTGGGCGCGGGCACGGGCGTGGGCGTATGACATGCTATATTGGCACTGACTGTGGCTAGGTCGTTCGATGATGTGAAGTTACGGACGACGGCGTATGACGCCTTCAATCATAACATTGAGATGCTGAACGAGAGCATGGACATGTGTTTGCCAGCCATGACCAGTCGCGATCCGTTGTGAACCTGGCACACGATACCGCAAACAAGCTCAGCAACTGCTTCGCGTACGTACCACTGGCACCATACGGCGAATACTGGAAGACTATAGGGTGCAGATCTTGGACTATAGATAAGAAGGGACCTTCAGCAGAAAAAAGGTGTCGAATGAAGAAGGCTCTGCTGCGCCGGGAGCGAGATACACTCTTGCAATCAGAAGAAGTCATCCAGGAAGTCTTCGCCTCGGTCCTGGTTGCTAGACTGTGCAACGGCATCCTCTTCCATGATGTCGTCGTATGCGTGGTCTCGCTGCCACGCTTTCTCCTTGTGTTCCTTGGCTATACGAGCTTCTTCCTTACGCTAGAGGAAAGGTTAGCTTGTTCGCAGGCTCTTCGTATGTGAAGACGGTAGCAAGGTAGAGATATAACATCCACGTGTCAAAGGCAGGATCTAGCCAGGTAGAGCCAGGAAATGCAAATCCACTTACTCTCTGCTGCTGGGCATCTCTGTCCCTGAATCTCAACTCCTTCTGCCTAGCCTCTTTCTCCTCCGCTAGATCAGGGAACTTCTCCACCTTCGTCTTGTTGAGACGGTTGACGATGGGGTTCTCGCGTTTCTCAACGTGTACGCGCTTGACCTAGGAATCATTAATGATACATCTCGTTGGAGTGCTATGTTGAGATATAGCTCACCTTGCGCTGATCCTTGAATCCCACCTGTCCGACTGCCATACTCCCATCCTTTTTCAAGTTTGACCATGGCGTATAGACAACAGTGATGTTATCTTTTTTGTTACCTGTACATCAACGCGTCAGCACAATCCCATCCAAGCAAAGCTCAAACGTCTAACACTGATCTATCTTCGAAACACTACCTGTGAAGCATCGGAGAACTCGCCAAAGTACAAGTCGCAAAATCATACATACCCTCGATACTATTCGCCTTGGTCAATTGCGCACAATCGGTCAAGAGATTCTGGTCGATAGTCTCCCAGTCCTGGCCTTCGGGCAATCGCACGTAGATATGCGCCGAGGAGAGATTGTCGGCGTGGAACCAGAGGTCCTCTTCCCAGCCATACTTGATGAGTAGCTCGTCTAAAACCCAACTTAGTAAGTGGAATTGCGCTGTCTGGAATTGGCTGCTCTTGCGCACTTTCAACTTTGTCCTTGCCGACGTATATGAAGGCTGACGGCGTGACCGTGTTCGAGGTGAAGTAATAGACCATTGCTGCGACCACGGCAGAGTAGAGACAGGTTTTGGTGGTGCACTAGGAGAGGCGCGCGGAAAGTTTTGTCGTCGTGAACAGTGCTGTAGAAATGGCCGGCGCGAAAGCACGTGGCGGGGTTAGTGGGGCAAACCTCGAAATGTGGCTAGGCTGAACAGCATCATGAATGCACTTACACTCAAGAACTACATTCAAGGGAATATATTTCCTTTTTACTATGAGGGCTCTATACAACCACCATTCTGCACTGCATGTGGAACTGCGACCATTATACTGATTAGAGTTGTGACGGTAGCCCCAGAAACTCTTGTTACAAACGTCAGTGTATCACTTTTACTTTATACAAATGTTTGAGTATTGCTCTTTCATTTAACACCCCGCTTATCCAGCAACTCCTCCTGACTCACTTCCTCCTCTCCAGGTGCCGCCTGAACCCCATGCCCCGTTTCCGCCATAGTATCAACATCATTTGCTTGCCCCGCATGCTTGTAGTACCGATCCGAGCCCTTAGCCCGAGGGTCATTGCCAGAATCATCTGCGGCATGGTTAGTCAAGTTTCGTAACAGCCACCTCCAAGATCCCCTCCAGGATCCCCGCCTCCACCAAAGTCTGGCAGGACATACCAAGTCTCTTCTTCTCAATGCTCGACGACATCTGTCCACCAGTCCCCGTCAAGACTTCGTCCGTGACCCCTCGATCCGCTGTCCCGCGCGGAATATCAAAGGCGTTGTCTGCTGCGTGTGCGGGATCTGGGTGAGAATAGCTCGCTAGGTCGGGATTGATCTGGTCGGGACGGGGAACAGAGGGTATGAGGCGTTGTTGGCCGGCGTCGCCGGGGATATTGGTGCCTTCGGCGGCCATGTCTTCGAGACGCCCTCCTTGATGGGGATCTGGTGCCATGATGAGGTAAGTTGTGAAGATGTGTGTATTCGAGGTCAAGATTGTAAGTCAATTTGCAATGTCAGTGAGTTAGGAAAAGGTATGCGTGCGACTTTGGACGTCAAACTTGTAGTGTCATTACATTACATTGTATCGACTACGCCTGGAAGATCTCTGACGCTGTGGTGGTCTTGTTCGCGTCATGATGGCGTTCAGACGGCGTATCTGCTCTTCATAATCGAAGAATCGGACAGTGACATATTCTACTCGCTCTGAAAGGCTTAGTCTGAGAACATGCTCCTGCTGAGTAACAATCATTCGCTATTCGTTGCGCTGAAGTGTCAATGTTGACTGCAAAGACATCGGACGAAATTAGATCTTGGGCGCACGGACATCGCGGGGAAGCCGCGCTCAAGCTTGAATTGGACGCGACTCAAGCCGCTCCAAAACCACCACCAACAATCAACAACAGCACAGCAACCCACGCCCAAGATGCCCGCAGCAGCCCCCGCCCCGTCGCAGGACGTCAAGCGCAAAGCTGCGAGGGAGGTCATCGACATCCTCCACGAGATTGCCACTCTACTGGTACGCGACGCCCTTCGGGAGCGCTCGGTGCGAAGCTTACGGCGCATAGAACACGCATCTTGACCGCCAGCAACTCTCCTACTGCGTCTCGCTCATCGAGAACGGCGCGAACCCTGAAGCTCTTGCGGTATGACCCTCATCTATATCCAGTTTGCGCGCGCTAGCTCCAACGCTGGCACTCGAGAGCAATGCTAATAATGTCCCAGAACGTCATACGCCAGCTGCGCGAAGAGTACGCCCTCGAATACGTCGACGGTGCGGAAGACGTAGTTGCGCGCTGAGCCGCCCACCACCGTAACACGGAACGAACGCGATGAAACAATGAAACGCCTCAGGTCGATTCTATGGTCCCAGAACAGAAAACGGCAGGTTCCGGCCTCACATGTATGACACGCAGGATACGTACACCCATCCATGGTTGGCTGTTCTCGGTCAGCGCATGTAATAGGTTGCGTTGGGAGGAATCTTATCGCGGCTAAGGATGCACATGTGCTCAGTCAACTGCGGGGCAATCTACCTACACCTCGCCAAGAGCGTGAATGCAAGCTCGGCATGCATGGTTATCAGCAATGAATGCGAAGAATGGCGCGATAAGGTGTGCTAGCAAACCGGGCCATTGGCGGTACGGGATAGAGCATTGTTGGGGGTTTGCCTGGTTGTTGGGAGGTGCTTAATCTACATAGCTGACGACGATGGATGATGCAACATGTTGTAGCTTATGAATGTGTTGGTATTTGATTAATGTGATGTTTAATGGGAGATGTAGTGTCTAGCGAGGGTATAGCGGTACGAAGTGAGGGTATCTTTGCGCAAAATGCAGTATGCCAACCAACGCCATCGTCATCGTCGTCTAGTAGTGATATGTCGACCGTAGCAGCCTTCAACGGCTACCCCAAGTGGGAGATGACCGTCGCTGTCTGAAGTTGCCCTTCTCGTCCGCAACCTTCTCCAGCATCTTCTCCGCCTTCGTCTCCTGTTCGTTGATAAATCCGTTGTAAATGGAGGGAAGAATCCGTTGCGAATCTATCCATAGTTAGCATTGAATGTCGCAGCAGTACTCGCACATCAAAGAACTCACTAGCATGATCCCTATCAAACAAGATCCCATCCGCACCCCTCTCTCCCGCAACCTTAACCGCCTCTTCAAGCAAGCCCTCTCCAACACCCTTTCCCCTGTACTTGACCCGCACAGTCCAGGCGCGCACAACGGCCTTCCCGCGCCGTCTCCGCCCACCTCGTGGCTTCTTCGCCGCATCGCTGTCCGCCCAGCCCAAGACCAACGACCCAATAATCTCCTCGCCCCACTTTACCACGATCAACTTGTCCTCGCCCAGCCACTCCCAATTGATGTCCTCAGCGAGCGCGAGGTACTGCCCGGTGGCCCAGCGCACCGCTACAAGAAACGCCATAGTCATTCCACCGACCGTCGTCCCAATAAGGTAGAGCGAATCGGTATCCGTATACATTCGCTGTGCCGCAACGGCGACGACAAGGATGAAAACGGCGACGTTGATGGGGTGGAAAATCAGCATCTTGGATGCGGTTTGTCTTTGCTGTGCCACGGAGTCGGCAACTAGGCGCAGGCCGTCAACACGGTCTTCTTCGGATTCCGCAGTGTAGGTGCTTAGTGGGGGCAATTCGTCGAGACGCGGCTGCGCGACTTGAGGCGCTTCGGTGGACATGATGGTGGTGTCGGTGGGGAGGTAGGAACTTGGTGATTGCGTGGTTGTGGAGTAGGAGAGGAGGGAGGGCGGTAGAAAGTCGGCGTTGTTGGTGCGGAAGCCGCTGGGTGTGAGGAGCGGGGATGGAAGGTCGGGGTCGATGCGGAGGTTTGCGCTTAGGGATGTGAGGAATGCTGTGCGTAGCGTTAGTCAGTGAACCACTCGTCGCCCTAAAGTAGTTCAGACGATTGTGGGATGAACATACCGGCACTTGTTCTGAATCCTGGTATCGCAGGAATCAACTTCTCACTCGTGATCGCGGGATAGTGGTTTACGCCCACAGCCTCAGCCCCAGAAATAACACCGCCTAGAAACCGATGTGGGACATAACCCGGAGCGACTTTGAGATGGGACGGAGCAGGAATTTGACGGCGCATTATGAATAGAAGGGAAGAGGTAGAAAAGATATATGCGACCAGCGGCTGAGGAAATTACATAAACAAATATCGAACAATTATCGAAAAGAGCCGCGTCCAGACTCGAAGGGACAGTAGTAAACTCGCTAAGGAAGAAAAGAGGTACTGTAGACGGCAATGGGGTATCAAGCTATGGGGTCGGGCGGAGAAAATGAATCAAACAAGAGCCCCAAGAAACAAGCCGGGCGTGCACACGAGGTTATACCACAGGCTCTCAGGCCAAGTGTAAAAAAACGCCAGCGCCCCAGACCAGCACCCCGACCCACTCCTGCCACCCGAACGAACAGGACGCACGCACGCACAAAGACAGACGGATTCCTTGGTTTGAGCTTTCAGGCTTCCCCTATTGGCTGCAAGTGCGAAGCACCAGATAAGCATCGACCATTCAACGAAGCGACGCCGCTCGGTGCGCTCTTCGTATCGGTGATGCGCAGTGAGGGCTGGGCTGGACGCGCGAGGGAACATGTCACACGACGTCTCGCTGAGCGGCTTCAGACGCGACCTGATCCATAGTGCCCTTTTGCACGGCATGGCTTCACGGCTGCCTCTACGCTCTCCAGCTTTCCTGGTACACATTCACGATTCTCACGCGGTGTGAACGTCTCGTCTTACCCGACCTCCCCCCCGTCCATCTGACTACGCACCGACAGGCATCCCGAACCGAACTTCCAAGGCTCGCCTCATCAACATGCAACACACACCCCTATGAAACCTCGACCCAGCACCTCCTTGTCTCAGGCCCATCCCTGCCTGCAGGCTAGCGATTGACGCCATCAGCCATTCACCGCAGACGTCCGCTTTTTCCCCACCACGCTCCTCACCATGGAAGCCAAGGCCAGTGTTCAGCTCAGGCATTGAGCATGAGCATTGCGATGCGGCTGCGTCCAGGCAGACTTTCCTCTGGCTGCACTTGCAATGGGATTCTCCGCGATCGTTGGAGACGGGCCGGCGTCGGTGAGCGAAGCCAAGTTTATGCGCGTGCAGATCCATTGCTTCGAGATGAGCTTCATGCTGCGCGTTCAATATGCCTTGTGACGATACCTCCGGAGGGAGTTACGAATCTGCGCACCCCACTACGGTAGACAGAGCCTCTGTATGCTTGTGATTGGGAGCCCGACACTGACACTGCGCGAGCACAATCGAGCTCGTTCCAAGCGCACGTAAGCTTTCCCCATCTCCACCCACCCACTGAAACGGGCACCGGGCTTCTTTGTTTCAAACACCGTGACCGTTCGACACCTCCCCAAACAGGTGAGGATAGACGAGAACTCTTGCAGAAGGAGACAATTGGCCACTATACCAAAGTACCGGAGTTCGCGTGATGCTTCGAAGTCTCAAGTGCTCTCGCATAGCACCTCACGTGCGTCGTGTGCCCCGCCATCCCGCGGAGGGCATTGACGGCTATAGCTATATGTCGACCATCTTATGTCCAGCGCAGACGGACTTGTGGAGAAACATTGCCGAGGGTTTACGTATTAGTGAATGCAATAAATGTCTTCTTTCTACTTTATCCTTTGCAGGTTTCTATTTACATCAGACCTGGTCGTATACGCCATCCAGTGGTCTATCATAACAACTCCGCATCCACTTGGACGACTTCCTCATCCATATTACAACAGAGTACACGAGCTTCCCCGCATAGCCCTTTCCTCCTCGATAAGCAACCCAAAATTCGGAAGCTGGACGGACAACTTCGACCAAACCACCAAATCGGTTGACTTAAACGCCAAAATTACTATTACCCAAAATTCTGGATCTCTGCCGGAACCGCCTAAGCGTCAAAACGTCAAGAAATGCCCTCCCGGGCGAGCGATGAGCGGAGGGAAGTGCACTGATACTCTTGTCAACAAAGTGCCAGGAGCAAGCAAGGAATAAAGCGAATGAACATGATGGTTCATCACTTTTTCTGCTGTGTAGCTGGGGCGGAGCCAGACCCAGCACCAGGTTCCAGAGTATGCTCATGCGTCTCCATTCTGATGACCCTTCCGCCTTCCTCTTGTGAGCAGATTTGAGCGTTTTGAACCCATTTATCTTCGTGGATCTCCTCTAGAGTGGCCCGCTTCTTAGGATCGAGCTCGAGCATTCTGCCAATGATATGTCTGCTCTCCCTCGGCAGAAGTCGGAGAAGTCGCCATGGGCCCTTAATCACTTGAGGCGGCTGCTGTTCCTTGCTCTGGCCGTTAGCCGCAGCCGAAGAAGGGCGGGCATCGTTGGTCACCGGTTCAGAGTGACTACCGTGTTTATGGTGATGATGTGTCGGATTAGATTGGTCCGAGGGTTGGCGAGACGCAGGTTCGGACTGCGCACCGGATTTACGGTGATCGTCGCCCGCTTCAGCAGCCAGGTCCGTAGCGGATTTCGAGGGGTGAGTGATAGATTTCGGACCATCGTTCGGTGGTGCGACAAACAATTTGTAGGAATTGTCGGAGACACGGGGCGCTTTCCATGGAAAACGACGTAACGTCATGCAGCAGAAAATAATAGCGATAGACCAGATATCCGTCGGCTGAGGGTCGTACTTGGAGAGATCGTACACTTCCGGTGCCAGATATGGATCTGAGCCGACGATGCCTGTACAGCGTTAGCAATCTTCTTTGATTCATCAAGGGTGTTCATCCTTACCACTCGCTAGAACAATGTCGTTCTCGAAAGGATAGCGGAATACCGCAGCACTGCCGAAATCAATGATCTTCATGATTCCATGCTCATTGACAACCACGTTGTCCAGCTTTAAATCTCGATGTGCGAGGCCCATGTTGTGAAGGTAAGTTACACCATTGAGGATCTGAAGTGTGCAGCAAGACATTTCTTCGCGGCTCATCTTGCCCGTCATGACGATGGCAAAGAGATCAAATGGCGCGTACTCCATGACGACGAAGTAGCTTCCTTTCTCGCTTACTAGATCCATGGTCTCAATGATATTGCCATGGTGTAGGGTTGAGCCAATGCAGAATTCTGCCGTGACCTTCTTGCTGTAGTCCCTTTCTGATTCATATGAATGTCGTGCCCTAAATTGCTTCACAGCGAACGTGACTCCGTCGCTCCGCTTCAGCAAGCGGACGGACCCTCCAGCACCGGAGCCGAGAACTTTACCGAACTTTCCGTACTTGCTCTCTAGGCCGTGATCGTCTGCAAAAGGAACTGCAGCAGAACCGCGGCTAGCGGGCGGGGTTCCAAGTCCAGACTTCTTTGGCTTGCTCGCTTTCTCCCTAATGGAGGGTGCGGGAGACTTGGGCTGTTTGTGTTTGTCCTTGTCCTTATTTTTGGAGCCTCCAATCTTGAAAAAGCGCTTCAATTCTGACATGGAGCTGTGGTGAGGCTGTTTGCCAATCGCGGGTCGCACTTCGACGTCATCCGCTGAGCCATAACGTTCCGAGTGCTTGTGACTGCCACCAAAGAAGCTCGCCCGCTTGTTCTCTGTCTCAGTCGCGGTTCCTCTAGACCGGGGCAGGAGATTTGTCGAAGACGCTGAGGGTGACTGATTGTGGCCTCTCCGGCCTTGGTTGAAAACGAAACGAGCATCAAGTGAGTCAAGGTTTCTGGGTTGAGGAGCGCGCTTCGAGCGAGAGTACGGATCGTCCCTCTCGCCTTGGGGCGTGAACGGCCTACTTGGGGTTGATGTGCCTGGCGATTCGCGTCCTGGAGTGCGGGTTCCGGCTGATCCGGATGGGCTTACGTCCCTCGATGCCGGTAAAGAGTCCCCTGTAGGACCGATTGCGACAGACGAGGGGTTCTTCGGATACGGTCCAACGATGCCCGACGCGTCCGATACCGATGCCGGGCGCGGCGAGTCTCTGGGCGACTCCCGCGGCGAGCGAGGCACGGCGAGTGATTGGGGTCTTTTGTCGCCGCTATGTACGGCGTCCATGGACGTGGGCGGGGGCTCGTGCGGAGGCGAGACCTGTGGTGTCATCATGGCCGGGTCCCTCCTCTGGTCTCCTACAGCCACAGGCTTTCCATCTAACGATGATGTGCCTGCGGGCGTCAGAGGGGGGGAATGCATGGCGGAGGCGGGTGGAGATGGACGAGGACCAGTAGATTGAAGGTAGGTCGAGTGTCCCGAGGGCGTTCGCGATGCCGGCGCGGGCGAAGGAGCCTAGAAGCAATCAGCACTGCAGTGGAAATGTTGGTGTTTGTGGTTTGACGTACTCTCGACGCAGGTAGCGACATGGGCTCATATGAGAAGTTTTCCATGCGCCGGGCCTGGCATCGTGACTTCTGCAGCGTCATGGACAGATTGCGGATCTCTTGTTCGGCTTCAGGGCTCAATGGTTCCTTTTCGTCCTGGCCAGCTCCGGTGAGATCCGAGACATGTTGGAGCGCTGCAGCCGGCTCGATTTCCTCGTCGATGTCGCTGAAGCGGACCGTCTGCGGCGGGTCTTGCGGGCTGGTAGACATGATTGGGGGAGGTGGTGGGTGGGTGGGTGGTCTGAAAGGCCTTGTCAGTCGCGGCGCGCTGATTCACACTGCTCACGAAGCCGCTTACCCGCGGGGGAGATGTTCACAGAGCAATGGCACGCTTCTGCTCTGTCACAGACTCGTTCTACCATGCGCGGGCGATCGGCGGCGGTGGCGGCGGCTTCGGATGCGATGCGGCGGCAAGTATGCAGGGTAACGAGAGTAGAGGCGTCTGGGATGGGAAGAATATAGGTGTGTTGAGGCTTTAAGTGGTCGTCATACCCTAATGAGCGGGCCCCGCGATGATGTCGCCTAGCGCGTGGGCAATGGTGGCAGACGAGTGAGCACAAAACGATGAGGACCGAGAACAAGCGGACGCTCTGCACGAGGGACAGGGCTACGGCTGACTGTTGCCTCGGGCAGGGTTGTGTAGAGCAGCGCAGCGCAGAGATTGTGTCGTGATGGAGAACTCAGCAGGCACCATGTCGAATCGAGGTGGGGGCATACACGGCGGCTTACCTATCACGGCGATAAGCGACCTCACTGCGGAAGGTACGCCTTGGAAAATCGGGGTGCGCAACGTCAAAGAAAACCTCGTCCGCCGTCGCCACGCTATCCAGGAACATCGACGCCTCACGCCCGTCGTTGTTTCGTCGTCTTCTTCGTCCTCGCCCAACAGTCTGCCGCGGCACGCCATTCGTCGTCGTTTAGCATTGGCCCTGCTGAGCTAGCCGAAGCGCATGCATATGCTTGTTGCCGCCACCGTTCCTAGCTCAGGCTTCTACATTCTTCACCACCTTCGAGAAAGATTTTCTTGAGCCAACAGCAAGAACCGTCCCAATCAAGACCTCTCAGGCCCTTGCTTACCGCCGCTTCCCATTGCAGTGCCCAAGGCGTCCGCAAAAGCCCGCAACATGTTCCGCTGGGCACAACAGCAGTCAGTCAACACCCCGCTCGTCGCCTCCGCCAGCACGTGCAGCCCCCAGGCGCGCCGTTGTCGACTCACAAGTGCGCAGGTTGGCCAACGTCGCCGGCACCCAGGAGCCCGAGTACGGCGCCGAGGCCATCCAGCCCGTGGGCCAGAATGAGGGCGATCCGCTCTTCACCGAGGTGACAAAGGCCGACCTCAAGTGGCTCACGCCGGACACGACGTGCGTCGAGACGCAGACCTTCTACCTGCACACCGAAAACGATCACACTGTTATGCTCCAGGTCATATATAGCAATGTAGCGTAAGCAAACCATACCCTTCGTCAGCCCTGCCGCTTATTCCCTACAGCGGTCTGCGCATCACCAGCCAGTTCAACGTCAAAGTGTACTACCCCAACAACGACAAGCCGATCCTCTGGTCGACCAGTCACCTCGAGAACCACGGCTTCGACGAAGAGCAACACTCCTTCTATGCCGACGGGCTCTCAGTCGAGCTTTCCGAAGATGCCTCGTTCTACACCATCAAATCGGCCGCCGACGAGAATGCTCTGATCGATGTGAAGATCACAAGGACGGCGCCGGGCTTCATGGGTGGAAAGGACGGGATGACTCACTATGGCACAGATCCGAAGGCTCCGTGGGGTTCCATGCGTCATGTCTTCTGGCCGAGAAATAGCGCTGAGGGCAGGATCATCACAAAGGAAGGGGAGATCGACCTTAAGGGAAGAGCCATGTATAGCTTTGCTCTACAGGGAATGAAGCCTCATCACCTTGGTATGGATCTACTCCAATCTCTGCACCTCGATACTAATTATTACAGCCTCGCGATGGAACTTTGCCAACTTCCAATCGCCAACCTACTCGGCCGTCATCATGGAGTTTGTCACGCCCTCCTCGTACGGATCGACTACCGTGCGTGTCTCCGGCATTGTCACGGACGACAAGATCCTCTTCGCCAACACGCAGACTGGTCATGTCAAGCACACCGAGACCGTTGCGGATGCTGTCAACGACTGGCCCGAGCCCAGCTCTGCCAGCTACAAGTGGGAGGGCAAGACGGAAGATGGCAAAGAAGTGTCTGCACTTCTGGAAGGCAGCCTTGGGCCGCGGTTGGACCGAGTCGACATCATGGGGGAGATCCCAGCCATTGTCAAATCCTTCGTCGCAACGGCCGCTGGCACGAAGCCCTACATCTATCAGTTCGGCCCCAAGCCGACCCTGGAGATCACGGTGGGAGATGAGACCAAGAAGGAAGAAGGCAAGCTGTTTGCCGAGGCCACCTTTATATCGTAAACAGAGAGTTCACGTTGGATAGACCTATGACTCTATGCTCCTACCTAGCTTTAATGTCTACTCTCGGGACTGGCGCTTGAGGGATTAATGAATGACTACGATTTCTACAACACTTATACGTGCGTATGGTGAATCTTCAGCCTGGGTCATGGTGTTCTCAAGTCGAACACCTGTGTAGACCGTCGTAAAGCAGTATGTCGCATCCAAGCAGAGGAGCATGCTGTGACGGCCCTCGAATCAACAATTCAAGTTCTGGGAATGCGACCAGGTTCTCTATCTCCACCTGTGGTACAAGGCTATATGCGTGCACCTTTTGTTTGCATGACGTTGCTCTCGTTCTCTCACCTGATCTCGCGTTTGTGGGGTCGCGACTTGTCGCTCTCGCGTCGAAACGGCCCGTGCACCACGTCTCAAGGTGATAGCCGCCGAAACGTTGTCTCTTGACTCCGCCACGTCCTCAACAACGAAATCTCAGACATCCTTCGCTATGGTGAACGAGCGTCCCCATCCTTTTATGGGAGTGCCGCGTTTTCAGGGCCCCTCTAGTCAGAGATCAGCAACGCTATCCGGGTCTCCCCCTCCATCGCGCACGACTAAGCTTGGGCTAGGCCTCGGCAAGGGCGGCGTGGGCCTAGGGAAAGCAAAAGCGCTAAGGCGCCACCGGTAAGTCTACACATTGGAGCTCCGAGAGAAGGTACTGACAAATTATGTAGGAAAGTCCCGAGAGACACGATTCTTGGAATCACGAAAGGCGACATTCGGTAAGTTGAACGGCGCCGGGTTGACGTTTCAGCTGTGGAGACTTTGCTGCTCAGTCAGGTATTTGGACCACGTTGTCGAAGTGCATCGCTCTGTTTGCTGTACGATTACTATAACTGGTAGTCGTCTGCTTGCAGTGCCCAATTATTGGACAATGCGCAGAGTCTCATTCTCTGTCAATACTAGGTCCATGACTATTCACTGACCTTCGTCTGTAGTCGCCTGGCACGGCGTGGCGGTATCAAGCGTCTCTCAGCCGCGATCTACGATGACGTGCGTTTAGCATTGAAAGAGCAACTCGAGAAGGTATGTTTGACCAAAACGCTGCTGTGTACTAGATAGCTAACATAGCGACAGATCCTCAAACACGTCGTGGCGATAGTGGAACATCAAGGTCGCAAGACGGTCGTCGTGACCGATGTCATCTTCACGCTCAACAGTGTAAGTATCTCGTCTGCTCTTCTTCGAGCGCGATACTGACGGGGCTGCAGATCGGCCGTCCACTCTACGGTTTCGATCCCTCTTTCGACAACCGACACAGGTGAACATCTCTTCTCAGGATGGCTCGCATTCCTTACTTTCCTCTCTTCGTACGATTTTCCTTTGTTGGCGTTTGGGAGTTGAGGTCATTCTCAAAGCGGTTTGTGGCACATTTTGATGGTCGCTAGCGACGGGTGGGTGCAGCTGTAGGATCAAGCTCTAGCTCAAAACGTCTACGTACATGATTGCCTCATTGAAACTAGTACTCGGTCTCGACTTTCTTTGCTCCGCTGTCTGTTCTTGTTATTAGTACACTGTGACTTGTGGATACGGACGATGGCTCGATCAACTGTAGTATAGCGCGGTCCTACAATGATTCCTTGCCAACAAATACAGCGTACAGGATAGGTCGTGGTATCAAGACGTTCGTAAGCATAGGATATGACAATACGTGCTGAGACCCCCTTGGATGAGCTTTGCAGAGGTGGTGGTATCAGTGCACAGCCACGAGATCATCGGTTTGCTGTGCCACACGCCACAGGATAGAGCTGAGCTGAAACCGGAATGGAGCTTGGACCAGCATCATTCAAGCAGAGCTGCCCACGAGTTTTCAGGGGATCCCAACTCGCCTGAAGAGGCTCAAGCGAAAGGTTAGAATTGATCCACGGCCGCTATAACTACTAGCTTATGACCTCCAATATTAGATTTGCAGTGTTAGATTTGCAGCAGGGCGATCTCGTGGTGTTGAGGAAGATCAAGGATGTCATAGAGTCGGCTAGTGCGGCAGGGGAGTCTTGGCCCAATCCGCTTCCTTGGAAACCAGCAGCTGTCATCGGAACCATATCACAACAGACATTTGGGGGCTGCACATCCTCGACGCAGTCACTCAGCCTCCCTGGAACGCCTTTCGAGCTCTACACTATATTAGAGCGCTCGTTCTTTGTTGTCTTTCACTATTTCCAGTCTTCGGTATTCATATTGTAATTGCGCAGCATTGTTGCTTGCGCCTAAGCAGAGCACGTCCACTCGAGGTGAGTGCAGCGCCAGTTTGGGGTGGATTGAGCGCGCAGACGCTATCATTGTGACTCGACGCGTTGGCTGACTTGGATCTTGTAGAGTTGAACCTCCTTCGCGACGCTCCGTTCCGATTCTCTCACCACCATGGATACCACCAGCGGCGCAATGCCGACCCACGACGCCCGTACCGATGAAGTCAGCGGAGTACAAGGTGTTGGATCAGGCCCACAGGTACTGAGCACGTCGCAAAAGCTCGAGGTCATCGTCGGACCGCTGCTGAACTACCGGCGCATGAGTAAAGCGCAATCTGGTGCGCCCACCTGGCACGGCAGCGTCTTGATTGTCACCACTCCTGGTCAGCAAGACCCCAAGCTCACCTTATCCCTGGTGGGCGCCGTCGGTGATTCTGCCGAAAAGCCTCCTTCCACCGACACAGAGAGCCGGACTTTCAATGGCGAGAAGCTGTATGAGGATCCGGGGAAGGCTTTCTGGCGCTTCACCATTGACATGCAGTTCAAGCAGTACGAATCGCGGTGGAAGTACCATATTCCGGGATTGACATACGTAAACGAAGCGGGGGAGGACAAGCCTCAGACGTTTGTCATACCTTCGATCTCGCAGTCGATGCGCATCCTCTTCCACTCTTGCAATGGCTTCAGCGTTGGTACCGATGTGGAGGCCTGGTCCGGCCCTGCTCTCTGGAACGACGTAATACGCATGCACGAGGAAAAGCCGTTCCATGTCATGCTCGGTGGAGGCGATCAGATCTACAACGACAATGTACGAGTTGACGGCCCGCTCAAGGCCTGGACCGCGATTGGCAACCCCCACAAGCGGCGCGAGTTTCCATTCGGCCAAAAGATGCGCGACGACTGTGACGAGTTCTACTTCCAGAACTACGTGAAATGGTATGGCCACAAGCCCTTCTCGACCGCCAACGGGCAGATTCCTCAGGTCAACATCTGGGACGACCACGACATCATCGACGGCTTTGGCTCGTATACCGATCGGTTCATGCGATGCGCCGTTTTCAGAGGCATCGGCGGTGTTGCGCATAAGTACTACCTCCTCTTCCAGCAGCACATGGCTCCCCCGAAGAGCACCTTCACGACCGATGCGAAACAAAGCAAAGACGTTGCAATCGATGGAACACCCGACCCGCACCAGCTCAAGGACACATTCGTGATGACGGACGACATGGACGACCCTTCATACTTGATTGGAGGGAAGCCCGGGCCATACGTGGAGGAGCGGAGTCGCAGCATCTTCTGCCAACTCGGGGCGCGCATCGCCTTCTGTGGTATTGATGCACGAACCGAACGTACACGGCATCAGATCAATTACCCCGAGACGTACACGATGATTTTTGACCGCCTTAATAAGGAGTTCGCAGCGAACCCCGACCTGAAGCATCTGGTGCTCCTTCTAGGCGTGCCCATCGCGTACCCCCGCCTGCAATGGCTTGAGAACATTCTCAACTCTCCTATCATTGGGCCTATCAAGTTCCTCAACAAGCGTTTCGGGTTTGCAGGTGGACTGTTCAACCAGTTCGATGGCAGTGTTGATTTGCTAGACGATCTGGACGACCATTACACGGCACATCAGCACAAGCACGAGCGTCGTGACCTGGTTCACATGCTCCAGAACTTCTCGAAGACGCACTCTGTGCGTGTGACAATTCTTGGTGGAGATGTCCATCTAGCAGCCGTTGGCCGCTTTTACTCGAACCCCAAGCTGGGCATCGCAGCGGAGAAAGATTATCGCTATATGCCGAATGTCGTCAGCTCTGCCATCACCAACAAGCCTCCTCCGCAGGCCGTCGCGAACCTGCTCGCGAAGCGCAACAAGATCCATCACCTCGATCACGACACCGACGAGACCCTTCTCGAAATATTCAACCGCGACCCAGGCCATGGCGAGGAACCCAACGGCGTGGCGAAGAGTGCTACCAACGGCACCACAAACGGCAATGTCAAGAAGAAGACCGCCGACGCAAACCATGCAACCATGCCGTCACGTAACTACGCCATCATCAGTGAATCAAATGCGCCCCCGACAGCCACTTCATCCGCTGCGCCACCCGCACCCGTGGCTCCACACGCTACTGACGGTGGGGCGGCGCCTGCCCCGACGTCTACGCCTCCGGATCGAAAGGCCAACACGCGTAAGCCGATCCATGTCGGTGAGCAGGGTGCCGGCACCGAGCATCCTGCTGCGAGTGGCCTGCGTCCTACGGGAATGTGTGGAGCGTATGGATTGGATGTTTCCATCCGCGTCGAGATTAGCCCCAGTGATCGTGAGGGGCATACTGATGGCTATGGGTTCAGCATTCCTGCGCTGGAGGCGTGAGGGATGTTGTTGCGATGACGGGTATACAGCGTATGTGTGATTAGGAAGGTATGATGGGAGAGCGCGTTGTAACTCTCAGGCTTGTGCACGGGAGATTTTGCTGCTTTGGTTATACCCAGTGTCTTTAGTGTAGTCTCTTTTACATAGTAGTAATTAAAACAGGATTGTCAGAGGACAGAACACGGTACGATTGCCATCTCAGTGAAGCAGAGCATGGTAGTGCAACAGCATTCGCTATGTGGTAACTGCCAGCAGCATCGGCGACAGTGACGGTCGAACATATCATCGACTCAATGAACAGAGGGAATCAAATATCGTCATGTAACGAACGTCGCATTCGTCTCGAACATCGCGAGATATATACTATCTATCCCAGCTCAAGCGCATAGCGCGAGCATGCAAGCCAAACGACGCCCCAGGCTCAAGCGCATTGCGCGAGCACTTTTCCAGACCTATCCCGTCCAATGGTATCCCATCCACCACATCAAAAACGCCAAAGAACCGTATCTTAAATACAATAGTACCCGCAGTATTTACATAATACCCTTCTTCTCCAAGTCCCCACTCACGCGAATCGTCTGCACAGGCGACTTGCCCCTGCCCATGTAGCTCGACCCATCGGCATCGCTGCCCGACTCGGCCTTCTCATCGACCTTCTTCTTGCGCGACATCTTCTGCCCGACACGCGTAGTGAAGCGCGCGACGGGGCGATAGACCACGACGAACGGTCTGCCGAAGAACTTGGCGCCGACTTCGAACCAGCGATCGGGAAAGCAGCGAATGCACACAGCCCAGGGCACACAGAAGACGGCCACGACGACACTGATAGCCCACTGCTCCCCGCTCAAAGGCACGATGTTGAACGCTCGCCCGCCGAAGTAGACGATGCAGACCTGCGCGCCCACCATGATGACGTTCATGGCGATGAACCAGTAGTTCTGCAAGATACCCGCGAAGATGTTGAGCTTGTTGTCCAGGCGGCGATTGTTGTACTGGTTGAAGATCTGCAGCCACACGAACATGTTGAAGATCAGGGCGCGCATTTCGGCTTCGGGGTAGTTGAGGAACTGCGGCCCGGCGAAGTGGAGGATGAAGGTTACGATGACTTGGTAGATGGCTTGGCCGATGATCATCTTCCACATGGTGATGGAGATGATGGAGGCGCTGCGCGGGGTCGGGGGGCGGTCGAGGATCTCATCTCTGGGCGCGTCGGTGGAGAGGGAGAGGGCGGCTAGGGAGTCCCTGGGAAATGTTAGTGTGTGGATATGGAAGGGGTGTTGGGTAGGGCTTACATGAAGAGGTTGATCCAGAGAAGTTGCACCGCTGTTAGAACGGAGCGCATATCCGGGTCCTCGATCGCCGTGATGAAGGCAACCAACATAGCCGTGATGTTGACCGTGATCTGGAACTGGAGGAACTTCTGCACCGCATCGTTGACCGCACGACCCCACATGAGCGCCGTCAGGATCGAGGCAAAGTTGTCGTCCATGAGGATAATAGCAGAGGCCTCCTTCGCAACCTCCGTACCCGCAATGCCCATAGAGAAACCGATATCTGCAGCCTTGAGAGCAGGACCATCGTTCGTACCATCGCCCGTAACGGCGACGATGCCACCGAGCTTGCGGAGACGGGTGACTAGGACGCGCTTGTCTTCCGGGGATGATCGGGCGAGGACCTGGAGTCGGGGGAGCATGTCGTCCATTTCGTCGTCGCTCAGTTTGCGGAACTCGGGGCCTTCCATGACAATGCCGTCTGTGTAGATACCACAGTCCGTAGCGATAGCACGTGCAGTAACAACGTTGTCGCCAGTCACCATACGCACTATCACACCGGCATGCGCACATCGGGCAACCGCCTCAGGCACGCCCGGTCGCAGAGGGTCCTGGATGCCAACGACACCAATGTACGTCATGTCCTCGAGCAGAGCACCCAGATCAGCAGCTTGAGTTGGGTCGTCAGGGTTCTCAGCGCCGCGCGGTGGCCATTGCTGGAAATCCTTGTAGATGATGGCGATGGTGCGGAGGGACTGCTGAGCGTAGTTGTCGATGATGGTGGCGATGCGAGTCGTTTGAGGACCGTCCATGGGGACGTTTCCTGTTGGTAGAGCGAGAAATGAGGAGTAGCTGAGGAGGATCTCGGAGGCGCCCTTGACGAGGAGGCGGTAGTTGCCGTTGGGAAGTCTCTGCACTGCGCCCATGCACTTGCGGCTGGAGTCGAAGGGAAGCATTTGAACCATTTGCGCACTCGTACGTTCTTGAGAGAGGGAGGTCATGCCGAGCGTGTTCTTTGCGAAGCCTAAGAGTGCGGTTTCGGTCTTTGAACCAACGAAACCAAATTCACCGCCGTCGCCTTCGAATGCTGTTGAGTTGATCGCTATCGACTCGATCAAGAGGCGGTTCTGATCCTTGGACAAACGGGAAGCAAAGTCGTGAGATCGGTTATGCGCGGCGCCAGGGTTCTTATCATCGAAGTTGTCTTCGCCAAAGGTGCCGGTTACGACTGTCATCTTGTTCTGCGTGAGAGTACCGGTCTTGTCGGAACACACTGTTGTAGCGTTGCCCATCGTCTCGCAGGACTTGAGGATGCGGACAAGGTTGTTCATCTTGACCATCTGGGTGGTGGCGAAGGCGAGGGAGAGAGTGATGGCGAGAGGAAGACCTTCGGGGACGGCGACAACGATGATGGTGACTGAGACGATGAGAATGTCCATGAATCTGGAGGCTTTTTCGGCCGGGGATAGGGGGCTGCCTGGGAAGGTGGCAACAAGGCGGAAGGTGAGGATCTAGTGTAGGTTGTTAGTAGAGCGTTTCAGGGGTGGGATTCTAGAGTTGCATACCAGGAGGAGGAGGAAGGATGCCGCGCTGGCTAGCTTCGCAATAGCTTTGGCCAGCTTGTCGAGCTTGATCTGGAGAGGCGTGGCCTCCATATCCTGTCGCATAGCCATGAGAATCTTGCCGTAGCTGGAATTGACACCAACAGAGGTGACCAGAAACGTTCCGACACCCTCAAGCACCTTGCTTCCAGAGATGATGAACGGGTCAAGATCCTTAGGGTTGCTGTGGCCCTTCTCGAGTAGTCTCAGAACATGCTCGGCATTCGACTTCTTCATCTGATCCGACTCGCCCGTCGCCGAAGATTCGTCGCACTTGACATTGTGCCCAGAGATGAAGATACCATCAGCCGGAATGAGATCGCCAGGCTCCATGTGCAACACGTCGCCGACGAGAATGTCGTACACGGAGATGGTGAAGGATTTACCCGAGCGGATGACCTTGACCTCGCGGGCTTCTTTCTTTGCGTTCAGCTTGACGAAAGCGCGTTCCTTTTGCCAATCGTTGATGGCGCCTACCATGACAACCACCACAATGGAAACGCAGATAGCACAGCCTTCAATCCAGTCAACAGACGGCGGCGCGTCGGGGCCGTGATCGACTCCAAAAGTTTCGTACAGACCAAGCGCGAGGGAGATGACGGCGGCGACAGTGAGGAGGATGAGGACGCTCTCCTTGTAGTACGCTTCCCACATGAGCTGGATAAACGTCTTCGCCTTCTTAGCCGGAAGAACATTGTTGGCGTAGACCCTCTTCCGGTCGTAGAACGCCTCGCCAGCGTGCGAGCCAGAGGCTCCAGACGATCCTCCGTTTGAAACGTCGACATGTCGTGTCTCCACCGGTCGGGGCAACGCTGAAGTGTCCGCGCCGCGCAATTTGCGGTACTGCTTGGTGACTTCTTCAAAAGAGACGGCGCCAGGGAGCTCGGTTTCTTCAAGACTCAGACCCGCATCGACGTCGGTTCGTAGACCAGTCTCGAGACCTGGAAGGCCGCCTAGGGCGATGAAAGCGGCAAGTGATTTGGGATTCAGCATCTTGTTTAGTTGGCCTGGGGAAAAAGCGAATTTGTTGTTGGCGACGACAAAGTCCTTTTCGCAGCCGGGATCAGGTTGGAGGGCGTCATTGTGAAGATGTCTGTTCGCGACGGATTAGCAAGGTCTTTAGGATAGGTACAGGTGACATACCCCTCGAGTGTAAATGTGCTCGTTGTTGCACTACGAGCTGATGCACCTCCTGAAGTCCCAGGTGGAGCAAGTGTTACCTCGCTGGTCGCCCGACTTCGACCGCCGGCCGCCATGGGGTTCCGTCCGGATGCTGCGCTGAAGCCTCCAGCCGATTGGTTTCGAGAGTGCATGTTGGCCAATGACCTGGACTTCATGTTAGTATGGCTCGTTCAGATGTATATCATGGTCTGACGTACCGTTCTGGAGCAAGAGTTGCTGGCGAGATATCGTCGGCCATTGTGAGAGTCTCATCCGTATTGGCGCGCATAGGCGTTCTCGGGATATCGACGGTGATCTGTGGTAGAGGGGGTAGAGATCCAGTCTCTTCGCGCCCAGGCGCGTTGCTTGAGGATGCCATGGTCAACAGGCAGATATGCAGTCAAACGCAGCAATAAAATACGACTAAGGATTAAAGGACAAGACAGGACGTGTAAGATGTGATTGGCAAGCCCCAAAGAGCTCGATGGTTTCGATAAAACGCAAGACATCTTTGGGATATATAGGAGATCTATGAACAGAACAAAACGTTTCTCCAAAGTGTACCAGATGTGCAAGCGATCACAGTGGAGCCATCGTGAAGCAGTGAGAGCGGACTTGGCCCCCGACCTCCGCTACTTGGCCTCGATACAAGCAGACGGCCAAGGACTTGGAAGGGGAAGCGACCGATGCGTCGCGATTCAATAATAGTGCGGTTGCTAAGACATCTGGGGATCGTAAAGAACAACCGAAGAGACCCATTGGGGCTGTGCAGGATGAGACAGCATGCGGTCGTGGGGCACGGAATAATGGGGATGGTAGTGGCGAATCAGGCCGAGTTGAAACCAAATCGGAACAGGGACGCCAAAAAGGACAGAGTTCGAGAAGAGAGAAGCCTTGGTAAAAAAGCTTGGGGAAGGGCTTCTTAAGAGAGAAGCGACGAAAGAGGAAGAGTGCCTGTCGTTCATGCGGTGACAGTCGTTATCACGGTCTTCAGCCTGCAGATCCTGAGGCCGCTCTTCACGCCGTTTCAGCTTTGGGAGATTCGCGGTCTGGAAGCTCGCGACACCGACTCGCGCCCGCGGCCATCGTGAGACGGGGGCGGCTAAGGACCGGCAGTTGACGATGGAAGGGCCATTGAAGGTAGACGTGAGTGCCAATGCCTTCACCGCATATCTGCAACGGCGACTGGAGAAGGCGAGTCGAAGGGTGGACCGCGAGGCGCATCCGGGTCCTGATAGATCTCGCCCAGCGCATCAAGATCCCGACACGCGACGAACTGCATGGCTCTGGGCTAGCCATGCGGACGAGGGCAGATCTCCGCTCGACTCCGTGGGGCTTTGCAGGATCGGCATCTGAGTGGAGGGTGGAAATACCATCAAGTCGACGCGAGACGCAGGTGCGGAGCGGCGCCCGCGCTCCGCGTGCTGATGCCGTCACAGCGCGTCGTTCCTAAGAAAGAGACCATGCGGAGGGCAGGCGCACGCGAATTGCTTGATTGCCCGGCGAAACAGCAAAGCACCAGGGCCGCACGTCGTCGCAGGGCTGTGGTGCGGAGCCATGCGTCTGAAGAGCGTCCCAGCTGGCCAGCCACGGCAAGCCTAAACGACGGTTAGTCACCGTGGGCGCTCGCCGTTGCAATCCACGGCGGCCTGTAAAACAAACAATAATCTCATCCTCCGCTGTGATCGCACGTACATCTCGTGTCTGTCCTTCTACTCGTGCAGATTTCCCACGCCCAGCGATATCCCGGATCCATTGCTTTCCGGCGCGGAGGACCTGACATCGCACCGTTCCCATGTGTCCCTTTAGTACGTTCTACTTGGGCCTCTGTGCAGTTCGTTGCTAATAACAGCACAGCTTCCCTACCTGCTGGCGAAGGCCCCGCGTGCTTCAGCCCATCCTCAGTGAAAGACTGGCAACCCCGGCGGAAGAGCGTGTCCAACGCTTGCGAACGATGCCGGCGGAGAAAGATTCGCTGTGATGGCGACACGCCATGTAGTACCTGTAAACGCTTCTCCCTGCATTGTATGAGAACACAAAAACCACGAGAAGTGGTGGCATCGTCAGTACCACCACTTGTCAAGCGCGTCATTGCGTCGTCACGTGACAAGCACTCACTGCTACCAAAGGGAACACCAAGCCGCGCTCGAAGGCCGAATACATCAACTCGAAGCCCAACTAGCTTCTCACATAAACACGCCAATGCACGGCATGGAGTCGATTGACGAGACCGTCATGTCGGCGACAGCGTCCAACTTCGACTGGGGACAAAGTCCCCCTGAGTTGACGCTGGATACCAACTTCGCCACTCCCTTCAGTCCGGTGACCGATATAGATCTGGGGAGCTTCTCTGCTGGCTCCGTTCCCCGGATAGCCATAAATGAATGTGAGCTTTATCCAGCCGAAGCGTCTCCAGTTCCCTCATTGGGGTCAGGCACTACACGAGGCTCGTCTCCCGAGATGCCACCCACGAGCGCGCCGGCCTTTTTGCCCCCGACCATGGGCTTCCCGCCTACTAGCAAGCCCTATTCCCCGTCACCCGGTGCGCCCCATACCGCGCCGTCGTGGGAATTCATGGCTCAAGGGCACATGGATCAGCTGAAGCCCGGTTCGGTCCAGAGCGCGAATCTCTCTCGGAGGACTTCTGTATCGTCGCACTCGCTAGAAAGCGACGAGATCTCGAACGACGAAGAGGCTGATGTTATGCCCCTGGCTCCTGCTCCACGGCTACCACGCCAGGGAATCTTCGCAGCCCACGCCGAAAGCCCGCCTCCCGGGTCTTCGCGATCCAGCTATACCGATCGTAGTCGCGCCATCACTACCACGACGCCTTTTCCCAGCCGATTCGAAGCCGAAACCTTGACCTCGGAATTTGTCCAGCATCTGGAAACTTTCGAGCACAAGGTCTACGCAGTTAGTCCTAGTCTATTCGGCCGGTTTTGCGAGTTCGTGTATCCCGACCCGAAGAACAAGGGCGCGCCCGTAGAGACGTCCGTTTCCACCCAAATGGCACGATTTCACGTCTTCATGGCCATGGCGATTGGGATGAAGTTCCGCATCAAAGACGCTCCTGAGAACACCAACGCCTTGCTCGACACGTGCTATGCCCTAGCCATGCAGCAAGCCACCTCTGCGCCATTCTGGCAAGAGAACGGCGGCATTGAAGCAACGCAGCTCCTGACCATATTTGCATCGATCAGGAGAGAACCGAATTTTGCGCCAAAGCCGCTTACGCCGTCTTTTTCATGGTGACACAGGACTTGGAAGGCGTTGAGGGGTGGGAAAAGTTGATGACATTTGCCGTGCTTGCTTTTTATCTTGTTCTTGTAAATACGCACGCTTGGATTTTTAGCGCTGGATTTTTGTACATATACCTACCAGCCACGAAATAGACTTCTTCACGACAAATGTGTAACGTTGCGTCCCCAACATGCAACTCTTCGATACAACGCGTGAGCGGTAAGCTTCCGCGATTCGGCTAACACACGTTATCTAGGTCCGCATTAGCTCCGAACGCCCCTCCCTCAAATATCTCCACTACGGTTGGCCAGACGCTCAACTCGCAATCCATCGTGTCTTTGCGGGTGGCGCTTGGTATCATGACCGCAATCGATGGAGCAGAGGTTGCGAAGCACAACAGTAGAAAGTCTTGTTGGATCTTGCTGGATTCGAACGTGTACGATGTCACGTCGTTCCTATCCAAGCATCCAGGCGGCGCGGCGATGATATTGAAGCAAGCTGGGTCGGTAGGTGGGCGTCGAACCTCGGTTTGGCTGTGCTGATAACATGTAGGACGCGACAGAGGAGTTCTCCAAATACCATCCATTGGACTACGTCAACCAGCTTCCGGAGGGAAGTCTGCTCGGGCCCGTCGACCCCAACACTCTTGGAGAACTAACAGCATGGAAAGAAGAGAACGCAATACCGGCAGCCTCAGCGGATACTGACAAAGAGATACCACATCTCACACTCTGCGTCTCGTGTCCGGACTTCGAGAAAGCAGCTAAAGCAGTGCTGCCGCACAAGTCCTACGTCTACGCCTCGACATCTGCCAATTCGGGCCTGTAAGTAGATCCGCTGTCTAAATTGCGTCGTATTGCAAGGGAGCCTAATCTCTACCCTAAGACGTTGGGTATTGAGTCCCCTATGGATGAGCTGTGCTGACTTTGTACTTTAACCTATAGCTCTTTGAAGACGAACCTCGATGACTGGGGTCGTATCAATTTCCGTCCGCGCGTAATGCGCAATGTTGGCGATGTAGATACTAGCTGCTCGATATTTGGGCACTCATCCCCATACCCTTTCTACATCTCGCCCATGGGTACACTGGGCGCTATCCATTCCGACGCAGAACCCGAATTAGTCCGCGGCGCGGTGCGAAAAGGCATACACACCGTTATCAGCACGGCATCTAGCAAGCAAATCGAGCCTATCTGGCAAAGCTTCGAAGACGAGCAGAAGAGGCTTGGGAATGCGAGTCCGACGCAACTATTCTACCAGTACTACATGCCGGTAGATCGTAAAAGAGCAATCGAGTTGATGCACATCGTGAAGAAGTGCGGGTTCAAAGGGCTCTGGATTACGGTCGACACGCCCGTTTTGGGGAAGAGGACGGCGGACCGTGTACTGCAGGCTGAGGAGGGCCTTGCTGTAGGCATTGAAGAGGAAGGCACGGCGGACTGGGAAGCTGGCTGCGAGAACGCATTTGCACCCGCGATGGGTGGGCGCGTTGTGTCCGGGCAATTGAGTCCGCATACGACGTGGGAGGATTTGCAGTGGATTAGGAAAGAGTGGGAAGGACCGATTGTGTTGAAGGGAGTTCAGTGCGCGGAGGATGCGAAGCTGGCATACGAGTATGGATGCAATGGCATCTTGCTCAGTAACCATGGTGGGCGGCAACTACACACCGCGCCGAGCTCGTTGATGACGCTACTCGAAATCCGCACGTATTGCCCCGAAGTTATTGGCAAGATGGAGATCTTCTTGGATGGCGGACTGAGGGATGGAAGCGATGTGCTGAAAGCGCTTTGTCTTGGAGCGACGGCGGTGGGTGTTGGGCGCCCGTTTCTATATGCGCTCGCGGCGTATGGGAGTCAAGGTGTGGAGAAATGCGTAGATGGTAAGTGCTCGCGTAGGCTTAGGAGTCGTGGAGTATGCTCGCTAACGAGGTGCAGTTCTTGCAGAGGAACTTTCAACGGGGATGCGATTGTTGGGCGTTACTGCGTTGGATCAACTGAAGCCGCAGATGGTCAATGCGACGAGGCTGCTGAATGAGATGTGGAGACCTGAGGCATTGGGCGTGAGAAGTCGGTTGTAGAATGGTTGATGAAATGATTACTTTCCCGGAGACCGGGATACAAGATGCGTGCTAGGATCCTCTATCTATGCTTGGAGTAATTCGCTCGGAGAATCCTCGTATATTTACAGCCTCACCTAGCGTGGTTGTGGTGGCCCAGTTCAAATGGGATGGATGCCTACGGATGCCTTTTGGGGGCCTTGCGCGTCAGCGAACAGTGCCATGGATATCACCAAATTATGAATACAATAGATTGAATTATTGACTGTGCCCTTTGTACCACGCGCTCCTTGTTATTCAACTTCACAACGCGCTCTCATCCTTCATATTACCACGCACTCCTTCTCATTCATACCACAACGCGCCCCCATCCTCTACGTAACCACGCGCTCCTGTCATTGATCTCACAGCAGGCTCCTTCACATTACAACGCGCTCCCATCCTCGGATTTAGAATGGCCCCTAGGAGGACAAAGACCAAAGTACCCGAATCAATTAAGTTAGGCAAGGACAATGCGGCGCAGTCCTCAACTAGCTTGGTCAAATCAGGAATGCCCCTTGGTCGTCCGGCAAGAAACATCACGAGTGGTATATTACTCCAAGTCAACTCGATAGAGGTCTCCGTTATTGACTATGGTTACATTAGCCACTGTTCCAACAGATGCCCTACCACGTCCTTCCAAACGGAAGAACGATGAAGATGTCCGGCCGAGCGATACGAAGGTGGCGAAGCGCAAGACAGCTTTGTCGACGGAGTCGCTGGCTCGAAACCAACCAGGAGCCTCCAAAAGGCGTGCTATCAACCAGGCTCCCACGCAGCGGCTTCATGCCTACGTTTGTGGAGATGTCAGTGCCGGTGAATTAGGCCTCGGTCCACGAATAAAGAAGGCAAAGCGACCGTATATCAATCCTCATCTTAGTGGCGCTGTCCAGGTCGCTGTTGGTGGCATGCATGCTCTCGCCCTTACCCACGACAATCAGATTCTATCATGGGGTGTGAACGACATGGGTGCGTTAGGACGAGATACGACCTGGGATGGTGGTTTGGTTGACATTGACGACCAGAGTGTCAAGAGCGACGATGAGATGAACCCACTCGAGTCAACACCTGCAGCGATTCCAAAGGCGTGCTTTCCGGAAAACACTGTTATCACTCAGGTTGCAGCTGCAGATAGTTGCAGTTTTGCACTTACTGAAGACGGATCTGTGTATGGGTGGGGCACATTTCGAGTGAGTGTTCTTTTCTCTCCTTTCTTGCGAACTAAAATTGACATAACAAAGGACAACGAGGGATGCGTTGGTTTCGCCTTTGACAAACAAAGGCAGCTTATCAAAGTGCAGCGTACACCTACTCGCCTTCCTATGCTTACGGGTATTACTCAAATCGCTTGTGGTTCGAATCATGCTCTTGCCTTGGATAAACTTGGTCGCGTTTACGCATGGGGCAATGGCCAGCAAAACCAACTTGGTCGTCGTATCCTTGAACGTACCAGGATGCAGGCTCTTGTTCCTTGCAAAGTCTCAATACCACGCACGAAGATTGTTTCTGTTGGTTGTGGTTCTTACCATTCCTTCGCTATCGATCAAAACGGCGACGTTTGGGGTTGGGGTATCAACAGTCATGGAGAGCTGGGCATTCCTACACAGGAAGATAATGAGGCTAGCCGTTCTATCGCTCCGCCACAGAGAGTTGAGAGTTTGCGAGGGAAAAGGTTGGAGTCTGTTCAAGGTGGCTCTAATCACTCCGTTGGCGTGACTTCAAATGGCGAGTGCTTCGTTTGGGGGCGTGCTGATGGAGGACAATGCGGTCTCGATGTCAAGAGTCTGCCGGACGATAGCGTGGTGAGGGACATGCGCGGGAATGTCCGAATGGTGTCTGTCCCGACCGTCATCCCTGGTAAACCCTGTCTACTCGAGCAGTCCTCTTCCCAACAACTGACATCCTTTTAGGCATAAAGGCTGCCACTGCCGCTGCGGGAAGTGACCACAGTTTTGCAATTACAACCGATGGCAAGGCATACTCGTGGGGCTTCAATGCCACGTATCAGACTGGACATGGCCCGGACAATGATCCGCGAGATTTTGAGGATGATGACGATGATGACCCGGATGATGTGGAGATCGCGACGCTGCTTGACAACAGCGCGTTGAGGAACGCGAACGTCAACTGGGCTGGTGCGGGTGGACAGTATTCTATCATCACGGCGTTGATAGAAGCCAAGGTATAAGTGAATAGCAAGCACTACTACATTCTGTATTATCTTTAGCATCCTTAAGACGCAAGGCTATAGGCCGAATAGACCAGCCAGAACCTACTTGCCTTAGCTCTATACTCGCTAGAAATCTATATACCAATGCTCCCTTACAATCGGCCAATTACGCCATCTATGACTTATACTGCTTCCTGCTCCCCGAACCGTGTCGCGGTGCTGCTGGGCCAAACGTGCGCCGCACAAGACATTGCAGGGTATACACCACAGGACACTAGGTGCTGAGACCCATCTGGATAATTTGACACGACCCCGTCTCGTATCCAAGAGAAGCCTTATGGTGCACGGCCGTAAGTCGGCATTAAAATGTTGGCATGCACTTTCAAACTCACGTCATTTTTGCATGGCGGGAGAGCTGCGCACATGCAATTGTTGGACCAATCAGAACAGTTTCCGCATCATCGTTAGCGTGAACCGTAATGGCTACGTCACCGAGGCGCAACACTCATGCTTGTGAAGAGCTTGCCGTGAGCTACCCGAGCTCCAGCTTCCTTAAAACTACCTTTGCCCCCGTTGACAGACAATCCATCTTCTCACTTTACATCAATTGCCTCATTCTACCCCCAATTGCTTGCCAACTCCCCCATACATCACATAACTTCTCATCATGTTCTCAAGAAGAGTTGCCTCCAACGCAGGCAGCGTAGCTCGCTGCGCTCGTCCTGTACCGCGATCAGTCAACGCCCGCGTCCGCACTCAAGCACAATCGCTGCGCTTCCAATCCACTGAGGGGATCTCAAGCTCAAGCACCGCCAGCTCAGGCGGAGGCGCATCCTCGGCAGCCATTGGTGGTTTGGCCGGCTCTTTTGCAACCGTCTCGCTCGGCTACCTTTGGTACCGCCAGTCCGGCGCCCGCGAGATCGTAAACGCGACCAAGACCACAAAAGACTACGTCAACACCGCAGGCAAGAAGCTCAAGGACTCAACACCAGAGCCCAATGAGGCGCTTGACTGGTTGCGCAGCACTGCGAAGAGCTACGCTGTCTTCGTTCCCGGCGTTGGCGGATACATTGACGGCGCTTTCGATGACCTCGATGCCATTCGCGAAAAGCACGGCGATGAAGTCGATGCCATTGTCAAGGAGGCCTACACGGAACTGCAGGACCTTGCGCGCAACGGACAGCTCAGCATCCTCACCGCACAGAAGGCATGGAACATCATCACTAAGCACCTCGGCCGGATAGGCGACCTCGCCGGCGACGCGGCGCAACAGATCATGGACAACCACCCGCAGCTCAAGGAGAAGGTCGGTGGCAACCTCGACACGCTCAAGCAGTACGGTCAGAACTACGGACCTGAGGCAAAGAAGGAAGTCGACCGTACCTGGGAGCAGATCAGCGATGTTGTCAAGACCGGCGTGAGCGCCGAGAACATCAAGAAGATCCAGGACATTGTGCAGGAGAAGGTCGATAAGCTCAAGAAACTCGGTGACGAGGCATGGCAAAAGGGCATGGAGCAGGCGAAGCCGTACCTTGACAAGAACCCCGAGGTCAAGAAGCTCGTTGAGGAGAATGCGGATACACTCAAGTCAGGCAACGTGCAGGAGCTATACCAGAAGATCAAGAAGGCCGTTGAGTCTGGCGATACCGGCGACATCGAGTCGTATGTCAAGAGCGCGGCGGGCAAGGCGAAGGAGTCTGGCTTTGGCGGGTTGGACAAGTACCTGAACAAGATCCCCGGCGGCGACCAGATCATTCCCAAGTTGGGACAGATCCAAGAGGTTGCGCAGAAGCACGGCGATGACGCACAAAAGATCCTCAAGGACACTGTGAGCGAGATCTCGGAGATCTTGAAGAAGAGGGGCAGCGAGGCAGAGGAGTTGGCCAAGAAGGCTAAGGAGGATGCGAAAAAGTAAACAGTTCCCTTTGTTGGCGGCAAAAGCATGACCTCTTGATATAAGATGCCTTCGTAGGAAGAGCCCTGGTATCCTTGTACTTGTATTATATGGCATTGGTCTAGGTAGCATAGCTTGGCAGGCTTTCAGAATTATTGAATGAACACCATGGTACTCAAAGTACTATATCTTTAACATGAACGATTTTCGCAATGAATGCTGTTGATATTTCGGCCTGAATGATCTCTGTGAACGGTCGCACGCGCTTGCAAATGCTGATCTCTATTCAATTTTGCCGATTCGGTTAGACCAGGCTGCAACATCCACATCCACCCGTTCTCCCGATGTTCACGAACCTCGCCGCAGCGGCATAGAAGTGCAACGCGCGTTGCGTAATTGATAATTGGATATCACATTCGCACCTTAGGAAGGTACAAGTTCCAAAGTTCAAACACCCGAACACCCTGGCGAACGAAATGGGCTCCACCAAGTCGAAACAGCTCCCGCAGATCGTGCTCTTTGGCGACTCGCTCACGCAATATGCATTTGAGGAAGAGGATCAGGGATCTGGGTGGTATCTACAGGACTGGTACAAGGGCAAGGTGGAGATCGTGAATGAGGGTGAGTTCTTTCAAGCCATATTTATCAAGACGCGGGGCAATGCTAACATGGGCTTAGGATATGCTGGGTACATCAGACACCTCTCCCAAAACACCAGAAATGCATACCATGAACCGGTGCTAACGTGAAATGCCATATCTAGCTACACATCCCAGATCATCAAGCCCTCTTTCGCCAGCCTACTCACGCGCATCACAGCCCCGTCCGCGCCCCGCACCCTCCTCATAACCATCTTCCTCGGCGCAAACGACGCCTGTCTGATCGGCGAAAGCGAGTACGTCCCACTCGCCGACTTCGACGCCAACATCCGCGGCTTCGTCGACGCAATTATATCGCAGCTGCCCGAGACCAAGATTGTGCTCATCTCACCGCCTCCAATCAACATCCCGGATCCATCACCAAAGTGGGGCGGGCCAGAAGAAGACGACGATGAAGATGGAGGGAAGTCGGATCCGCGCAATGACCGTGCTTTCCGTACCTACCTTAGCAAGAAGAGGTTTGCCGAGCGCGTGATGCAGATCGCGGGTAGTTATGTGGATACCGGGCGAGTTGTGGGCTTGGATTATTGGAAAAAGTGTGTTGAGGGGGGATTAGCGGAGCAGGGAAGAGAGGGGGAGGTAGAGGGGGTTGAGAAGGGCGAGAGGTATGAGGAGGTGAGGTTGCCTGGGTGCGGGTTGAAGAGTGCGAAGCAGTTTGAGGAAGGGTGGTTTACGGATGGGTTGCATTTGGGGCCGACGGTATGTCAAATTCTGGATGTTGATAAACGGTACTAATGCGGACGCAGGGATACAATGTCCTTTCGAAAGCGTTGGTGGAGACGGTACTGGGGAAGTGGCCGGAGTTGGCCCCGAGTGAGGTGGGAGTGTAGAATGGGGGTCGTCGGTCTGGTATGGGCGCCGTGATTTTATGGCGCCACGGCATTCTCTGCACACGAGATACATGATCATCTAAGCTTTAATTCTATCCATGCGCTACTCTGGCTGGTCTACGACATTAGCTTCCTCGGACCTCCTACAAGATCATCCCCTATTCAGCGTATTCCCACTGCCCTTCGGATTCTCCTCAACATATTCATCCCAGGCCCTCGCCTTCATGGTCTCCTCGTCCATCTTGTCATGATCATCTTCGTCTAGCAGCTCTCTAACCCCACTCTGCTCCCCACCTCCATCAATCATTCCCCCCCTACGCTTCTCTTCCTCAAGATACTCATCGATCGTCATAGTGGGCAGACTATGATCAGGCCTAAACACACCCTGTTGTAGACGCTGGCGGGTGTCCAGCATGGTGAAGGGGCGCAGCGGTTTGCCAGAGGGGCTGAGAATGGGGCCGGTATACTTTAGACCTGGGAGTTGACTGTCGAGGCGCTCGGAGTAGGCGGTTTCGTTGCGGTCAGATTCGCGGGTGTCTTGAGAGGGGGCGGAGGGGTTGGTTGGGGGTGCTGGTGGGGCGAGAGAGATAATTTGGAGCTCTTGGGACATCGACTCCAGGGCAGCGAAGGTTTGGTGAATGTGGAAGGCGAGGTTTGTGAGATGAAGGTCGCGGACTACTTGGTCGTCGTTTTCAGCGAGTCTGGGGTTCTGGTTGATGTACTGCGGTAAATTAGCTCGAGCCCACCTTTTGAACACATACGACAGGTGATGAGATCGAGTTAGACTATCGCTTCGTGGCGCAATTTGAGCAAGTCAAACTTGCCCGGTCCGAAGATATGTACACCAAAAGAAGGCAGACAGACTCACCTCAAGCTTCTTCTTCAACTCCTTCTCTTCCCGGAACCGCTGAATCTTGGCGTCTCTCCTCGCCGCCGCATCTCGGGTACTCGCTGTCGAAAACTGGTCTTTGTTTTCCAGGTACGCCTCCCAGAGCTTCGCATCCGACTTGCCAAGCACATCGTAAGAATCCAGTAGCTTAACGAACCGCTCATAGTAGTCTCGCGCCCTCAGTAAGTTTGTCTTCCTCTCGGCAATTGAGCTGATCCGGATTCTTTGCGCTAGCTCCGCTAGGTGGAAGCTGATCGACATGTATCTAAAGAGCGTCAGAGGATGCCGTAGAGTTCAAGCGACTGCTGATTGGGACGTACTGTATGTCAGAAGACGAGACATCATCTAAGCTTTCATTTGGCGAGAAGAGGGAGACTTGTTCCGCAAGGGTGAGACACGAATCGTAAGTGGTGATCGCAGTCGCGAGATTTTCTTGGTGCGTTGGCGAATTTGAATCGTAAGAGGCTGCTATGTCGTTCCGCAGTCGCTCTGCCGTGGTGAAAAGGGCGCGGAGAGTTTTGGGCTCTTCTTCGGACATCTTGTGGTGGCGTACGTAAATTTTGAAGTTTCGGATTCGACGCCGCCAAATGCTATACCGGAGGTTCTCGGTTTGTGTGGTGTCTGGAGACTCCTAGAATGGGATGCGGTCTGTATCGCCGATTTTCGTGTCCGAACGTTGCAGTGGTGTTTAAGGCGTGGGTGCGGAAATCGGGTTGGCAAAGTCGCACGTGAGTTGGCGTTGCTGACTCAGCCGCGCCTAACTCTGCTCCCCTATAGTGGACGCGTGCCCCGCACTTACACGGCTGAAGGAGGCTCTCACCTTCCAATCAGTGTTGACATATGATGATGTGATGATAAATACGAATAAACAAAATTGCTCGTGCAGGTAAAGGTGCCGCGTGAGTTCTGGGCGCCTTCCTCACGAGCTCCGTTTGCTCTTCCACTAGCGCCGGTAAGCATATAGGCAGCTGCCCTCAAAACCGACGATCCAACTTCAACAACGCCTCCTATGCTCTGATCAGTTGCTGTCCCTCTCGTTCAGTTTTGTGTTAGTCCTCAAACTTCAGTCTTGCCCCGCACATCAAGATGGGCTGGGGCAATGTAGATGAGGTCCAGCAGGACAGCGACCAGGAAGAACATGTGTCGGACAACGAGGTCGGCAGCGGTAATGAACACGAGATCAACGATGAAGACTCAGATAACGAGCAGCTCGAGGTCGAACGAGCTCACCCGGCCACAACAGTATCCGAGAAGAATAGGGCTGAGAACGAAATCTTCCGAGCGTATGCCTGCCAGAAGACCGCACGGATCACTGACGAGGAAATCAAAGGGGTAATGAAGAACATGACCGACGACAAGCTCTCTATCCGAGACATTCTGGCAAAAGCGGAGAACAGTCACCAGATCGTCAACCCCCGAGATTACCAGACGGAGCTCTTCCAGCGAGCCAAAGACGAGAACATCATCGCTGTCTTAGGTACGGGTACCGGAAAGACACATATTGCTACCTTGCTACTTCGTCACGTCCTGGACAAGGAACTCGAATCTCGTGCCAAGGGATACCCGCCCAAGATCGCATTCTTTTTGGTAAGTATCATCTGCACTCTAGGATGTCTCGTTAATTGTGTTAGGTGGATTCGGTCAATCTCGTCTTCCAGCAAGCCAACGTACTACGATGTGGCCTTGACCAGAAAGTTGAGGGCGTATGTGGCGCCATGGGTACAGACCTTTGGCAGGAGTCGTCGTGGAACAGCCTTTTCGACAACAACATGGTCGTTGTCTGTACCGCGGCAGTTCTTCTGGACTGTATGGGGCACGCATTTATCCATATGGCACGGTGCAATATACTCATCTTTGATGAAGCCCACCACGCGAAGAGCAATCACCCGTATGCACTGATAATGAAGGACTACTACGTGCATGAACCAGACGTCAGCAAGCGACCTCGTATTTTCGGCATGACCGCATCACCAGTGGATGCCAACACTAATGTCTATGATGCTGCGAGAAAGCTGGAAAATTTGCTTCATTGCAGAATCGCCACCGCTTCCGAAGAGACTCTGAATCGGAATAACATCGCTCAACCATATGAGGAGGTCATTCATTACGCCCCCTTACTCCCTCCGTTTGAGACATCGTTCCATACCGAAATCAAGGCGCAATTCGGTGACATGGATGGGTTTCGAAAATACTTCACAACCTCGAAGCTTATCGCATCAGAGCTCGGACGATGGGCATCCGACATGTACTGGTCTTTTGCCTTCAGCGAAGCAGAGAGCCGCAAGCGGGAGAATCGCAAGGAACTGCAACATAACAAAGAAAATGACGGGCAGAATGTTTCCAAACTTGACACGCAAATCGCGCGCTTGCAGGAAGCTTCGGAGTTCATTCGAAAGTATGACTTTGGTCTGCCCACCGCAACCCCGGCAGATTTGAGCTCCAAAGTTGTCCTACTCAAGGAATACCTCGACTTTTACTATGCACGAACCGGTGACGCTCGCTGCATTGTATTTGTAGAGACGCGACAAACAGCACGTCTTCTACTTCTCATCTTCCGCCACCTCGGTGGTCCCAACTTACATCCTGATATGTTAATCGGCACCACTTTTCGCGGAAGCGACACGAACATCACTCTCAAATCACAGGTCTTGACGGTGCAGAAGTTCCGTCAAGGAAAACTCAACTGTCTTTTCTCCACGTCTGTAGCTGAAGAAGGCCTCGACATCCCTCAGTGCAATCTTGTGGTACGCTTCGACTTGTACCGATCCATGATCGCATACGTCCAGTCTCGAGGAAGAGCTCGACACAAGAATTCCACATACCTGCATATGCTAGAGGGGGGGAACCAAGTGCATGAGGCGGTACTTCGCAACGCAAACCAGGCAGAGAAGAAGATGAAAAACTTCTGCGAAGGCTTACCACAGGATCGCTTCCTCGACAAACTAGACTTCGATCTCCATACCTTGCGCGACACTGAGGGCGAAGTATACATTGAGCCAATTTCCGGCGCTAAGCTGACGTACAGGTCAAGTCTAACCGTTCTCGCTAACTTCGTAACCTCAATCCCAGTGCCTAACAACGAAGTCAACTTGCAACCAACGTACGTCCTGAAAAGAGTTTTCGACACCAATCTTGACGGAGAGGAACGGCATGGGTTCGAATGCGAGGTGATATTGCCAGAATGCGCACCTGTTCACACGGCTACTGGAAAGATTTGCGCGAAAAAGTTGCTTGCCAAATGCGCGGCTGCCTTTAAGATGTGCCTTCTCCTGCGAGAGAAGCATTTCTTGGACGACCACCTGCTACCCACATACAAGAAGAAACTGCCGGCCATGAGGAACGCGCAATTAGCCCTCAGCGAGAAGCACAAAGGCCAGTATTTGATGCGCGTCAAGCCAGAGTTCTGGCGCATCGGTGCCAAAACGATCCCTGAACGCCTCTACCTGACTGTCATCGACGTCGATGCAGGCCTAGACCGACCCCATCAACCATTAGGACTGATTACTCGGGCTCATCTTCCGCAACTACCTCAGTTTCCGATCTACCTCAGGAACGGTCGCCCTTCAAACGTTGTATTGATCCCGCTTGAGTCCTCTTTTTCGGCAGCGGAAGAGACCCTTGCGCTCTTCAACAAGGTCACCCTGCAGATATATGCCGACATCTATAACAAGATCTACGAGAATGATGTCTCAAAGATGGCCTATTGGTTGGTTCCCATTCGGTCAGGTACGTAACCCTAGGGTACACATTAAGTCGTGATCGTGAAGCAGCACGGCCCGCAGCCGAAGACGTTAGGCACTGAAACCCTCTGGATGAATTATGCTGACTTTGTATCCCCTTTAGCTAGCACTGCAACATATACTTCGACGTCAAACCCGGAGGACGTTATCGACATGGAGCAGGTCCTGGATATTTGCAATCCCACCGATACCCGTACCCAATGGACCCCAGATATGGAAGACGAATATCTAGTCGACAAGTATATTGTGGACAAGTACAGCGGAGGTCGTCGCTTTTACTCCAAAGCTCTAGCGCCGCACCTTAAACCGAACAGCCCAGTCCCTGCATCTGCGATCTCGGCCGAACCTGCTCGCAAGTACAAAGAGAGCATTCTGGACTGGTCGAATAGTCTCTGGAGCCGTTCGAGGAAGATCAGGACATGGAACCCAGAGCAGCCGGTCATGGAGGTGGAGAGGATTCCGTTTCGAAGGAACTTCCTGGCTGCCATGGAACAGAATGAAAAAGAATCAGAAGGACAGCTCAGTATCTTCGTTTGCCCCGAACCATTGAAGATATCCATGGCAAGTTGTCCAAGCTTGAATATTGGCTAAATCGAAAGTCACTAATTGGCCTTGCAGATGACGACGCGCTTTGTAGCTATGGTCTACGTGTTCCCGGCCATTCTTCATCGCATTGAGGACTACTTGATCTCACTCGAAGCATGTCAACATCTCGGATTGAATATAACACCGACGCTAGCCCTTGAAGCGCTCACCAAGGACTCGGACAACTCAGGCGATGATGACGCTGAAGTGATCAATTTCAGAAGCGGCATGGGCCCAAACTACGAACGTCTCGAGTAAGCAAGATTAGGATACAATGACCACTTCTAAGACACACACTAATCGTACCCACTCATTTAAGGTTTTTAGGGGACTGCTTCCTCAAGATGGCGACCTCAATCTCAATATTCGTTCTTCAGCCTGACGAGAATGAATTTGAGTTCCACGTGCGCCGCATGCTCATGCTATGTAACAAAAACTTGTTCGGCACTGCGAAAAAGTTGAAGCTATACGAGTGGATCCGAACGATGGCTTTCAATCGGTAAGTAAGAATTGCGTAATTCTAGCATCCATCTAACAAGTCTGCGCAGACGTCAATGGTACCCCAAGGGTCTAGAGTTGATCCAAGGTAAAGGGAAAGGACTCGGAGACGGCCCTGTTCACCACGCGCTTGGAGACAAATCCATTGCCGACGTCTGCGAAGCTTTCATTGGTGCTGCGTTTTTGCAAGACAACAAGCGAGGGCAGTGGAATCCGGCCGACTGGAATCAAGCTGTCAAGGCAGTGAAGATCTTCGTCGATAGCGAAGATCATCTCATGGAGAAGTTCTCCGATTACTTTGCCGCCTACGTCAAGCCGAAGTATCAGATGGCAGATGCGACCGCAACGCAACTCGACTTGGCTCGACAGATCGAACAGAGGCACCCGTACCACTTCAAGTACCCCCGACTCCTCCGATCGGCCTTTGTGCATCCTTCCCAGGCTTTCATGTGGGAAAAGGTGCCTAACTACCAGAGGCTAGAGTTCCTCGGTGACTCCTTGCTCGATGTGGCTTTCATCATGCATCTCTTCTACAGTTATCCGGAGAAAGATCCACATTGGCTCACCGAGCACAAGACACCTATGGTGGCCAACAAGTTTCTTGGTGCTGTCAGCGTCAAACTCGGCTTCCACCATCACATTCGCCAGAACAATGCGGCATTAACCTCCGAAATCCGCAACTACGTTACCGAACTTGAGGACGCCGAGATCGAGGCGAACGGCGCGGTCGATTACTGGGTTGGCATAGACGCCGAACCACCCAAATGCCTCGCCGACGTGGTGGAAGCCTATGTCGCAGCCATGTTTGTGGATTCCGAGTTTGACTTCACTGTCGTGCAGAACTTCTTCGACATGCACCTGAAGCGGTACTTTTTGGACATGACCCTGCCCTCCTACGAGGCCTTTGGAAGCGGCCACCCGATCACGCGCCTCCACAAGCTCATGCACACCAACTTTGGGTGCACCTCTTGTGTCATGTCTGTGCAGCCCTTGCCATCTGTAATTCCTGGCTCCAATGGCCAAGTAGTAGCCATGGTCATGATCCACGGCAAGGTCAGGTTTGACAGCATTGGGCAGAGTGCTCGGTACGCTCGTCCAAGGGCTGCTAATAAAGCTCTTGAGGCGCTGGAGGGCTTGCCGCAGTATCAGTTCCGGAAGGTTTACGGGTGCGATTGTACCGAGGAGGATGAAGAGACGAACGGAATAGATATGAAAGAGTGGGTGGAGGATGCGATGGATGCGACGGTTTAGATTGAACCGTGTGCACGACCAGGAACGTCTATCAATGGTCAGCTTCATGCTACTGCATGAAATCCTCAAGGCATTTCTGACTACATCATACTTGGGGTGATGGGGATCTGACATTCATGCCTCATGACTTTTCAGGAATGGCATAGTATGAATAACGAATAATGCGCGGTCACTTGCCTTGCCTGAAGCAGACTGCAGCAGGTTTTGGTAAGCACAGTAGAATACATGCTGTTCTTATACTGCGGGATGTCTGTAGCCTTTTATGCATCTTAAAAAAAGAAAGCACTTGGAAGCCTTCTATATACATCTGATCGGCTAATCAAAGTACGTTAGATACTCGCTAGCATCGTAAGGTGCCAAAAAAGAATGCTACGCACGATTCGAACATCAGCCCTCTCCCCGTGCTACTAATATCCCATCTTACACCCAAAAAGGAAAGAGTGCACGCAGGCACAAGGAACATCCGAAGATGAATCTAAGAAATAGTTCAGTTTCCTTGCTACTTTCCTGGGATTTACTCGGGATCGTAATTACATATACCTCATTATCATTATTCATGATGCTCCGAGAAATGTGGGTCATGCTGCTGCCTTGAGAAAAGACGGTCGTGGTGGAGCTGACATGGGGGAGGGCTGAGTCGCCGATTGGCTGATACCGAGGCCTAGAATAGGATGGAAGAACGTTCCGGAAGAGGAGTGTGTCCTGTTCCGCCCTCTACACACCAAACATCCCGAGCGAAAATCAGTTCTGCAATAATGGCAGCGATACACTTATCTTCTCGAACCTCTACCTACCCATTCTTCTTCCCCACGAAAAGTGCAGTCAGAATAGCAGTAGCCCCACAAAACCCACCAAGCACAGCGTTCATATTCCCATATCCAATCCGTGCCTTGAGTACCCCACCAACAAGCGGACCAACCGTCAACCCTGCACTCCAAACCATACTGCTGATACCGTAAAGCTGCGCATATGGCGCCTGGTCGAACAATTCCGTATTCGCCTTCCAGTACTTCTCTACAATCGTTCCCGTCTCCACGATCGACGCCGAATTGATGATGCCCAGTCCGATTCCGTTCAAAGCGAGCATTGATGCGTATAGAGCGATGCTCTGGCCAGTGGTGAGGTGCTCAGAGATAGCAGGTTCGCTTGGTAGGCGGAGAAGAACATGTGACGGTACGAGCCAGAGGAATCCTATGATGGCGATTGGACGTGCGCCCCATCGGTCGACACACCATCCAAAGACCGGTCCAAAGAGGAAGTCGGCGCCACCAAGTGGGATAAAGAGGAGACCTGCTTTTAAACTGTCGAAGCCGTAGCGGGAGGATCCGACGAGTGGGACTGTGGCGTCAAAGGCGCCGAGAAGGAGGGCTTGCATGAAACCGATGAAGAGCGAGGTGAGGAGTCCGGTATCTGTGAGGATGAGAAGAACGGGAAAGGCTTTGGTGATGCGGTGTGCTGGTTTGGGAAGAAGATAGTTGCTCAGGTCTTCGCTTAGAGATGCACTCGGTAGTAGTGGAGATGCCTCGGTGGCAGTCGTAATCTCTGAGCTTGAAGAAGAGGAAAGTAAAGGCGACTGAGGCAGATATTCAGCGGCGACTTTCTGCTCGATCATGAGTATGCGCATGATGAAGTCGACAACAACAGCAGCAATGCCCACTCCGAACACGCCAATATAGCCCGTCTTGCTATATAGCGCACCGCCTACGACAGGAGCGAAAAGCGAGGCCACGGTGATAAAGCTGAAGATAGTGCCAATAGTTTTGCCCAGGTTCTCTTGGCCAACCGTCTCGATGAGTATGGCAAGTCCAATCGTCCAAACGATGCCGGCGGAGGCTCCCTGCAAGAGTCGAGCGATTGCAAATACAGGGATACTGTTTCCGGCAGCGAGAAGAACTGTGGCGAGCGCTAGGAGAGTAAGACCAAGTAAGAAGGGTAGCTTGCGAGAGGAAGAGAATCTGTCGGCGAGGACGCCCGTAATGGGAGACACAAGGAGTGACGCCGCCGCATAAATCGCTAGAAGGGTAGAGATCGTGTCCTGTATCTGCGGTTCAGGAAGGTGGACACGATCTTTGAGCATGAATGGGAGCACGGGAACTGGCAACGATGAGTGAATAGATTACACGAGGTCTCAAAGGCACTCACCGATCAAGGCGTAAAGAAAGAGATCCGTGAACATGCCCATACCAACGGTTGAACAGATGAACAACGGGCTCGAGCGCCATTTCAGTCCGATTGGTGTGTGGCGGCCACAACCCAGCCATGTCTTGTGCATCTATACGAAGACGTGGAGATGATGGCACGAACGTGGTGGTCTCTTCGAGGACTCCGAGAATTGATTGTTCCGGATGCGTTCCTCGGATCTGGTGTCGTCTTGTCCGTATGTGATCTTGCACGAACCACACAGGTGACTCAAAGTGCGTGTATCGGGGGCGACAGGAACACCGACACAGCTATTACGCAAACGCTGACGGTGATAGAATGATTCGGTGGTAAAATGATGAGGTAATCCGTTCCCAATGATGAGTTAAAGCAAACACTTTAGAAACTTCGTTCCTCGTTCTTACGGTCGGAGAACCGTGAGAACTGGTTCAAGGCGAGGAGTATGCTGCGTTGAGGTACAATTGAAAACACCGACCTGCTATGAGAAAGAAAGAGTAAGGGTGTACATGGAAAATTTGGGAACTAGGAAAGCTCGAAGGTAGGGACCGATGCATTCCTACTTCGTTAGTGGCAATTTGGCGATTCCATCGGCGCATGCGGAAGGTGCAGTTAGAGTCGTACAACATTCAATATAGTACATCCACCTTCTGCAACCCCAGGGAGTATTTGACATCAGGTGAACTAGTTCGTGAAAGTGTGACAACAAATTAATGAGCCTGTGGCTATAGTCACGTGTGAAGAGGGCTTGTAGCTAGCGCCTTGGCACTCAGAACTTCGGAACTGAGCTTCAAGCTTCCGACCAGAAAGCTCCCACAACAACGCAAGCTCCGCATACACGACCAATCCCTCACCCACCATGGCCGACAAAATGGAGGGCGTGATATCCGGCAGCGCGGTTGTCGACCCTAGCAAATACCCCGTCCCGATAGAAACGTACGTCTTCCCCCCACTTCAAGAACTTGACCGCTAACCTGTCGCAGCATCTACGTGAGTTGAACCTTTGCACAGCATGCTCTCACATTGCACACCGTGGCTCATGCTGAATTTTACAGGTCAACAACCTCGAAGAGCGCGTCAAGATCGATACCCTCAAGGAGGCCCTCACGGTCGTCTTCAAACACTACGGCCCGATTCTCGACGTTATAGCAAAGAGCAGTCTGAAGCGCAAGGGCCAGGCGTTTGTCGTATTTGATGGCGAAAAATCATGCCTGGATGCGATTGAGGAGATGAATGGCTTCCAGATGTACGGCAAGGCCATGAAGGTGTCCAGGTCGAAGACGCACAGCGACGAGACCGTCAAGCGCAAGGCGGAAGACATGTTTGACGAGCACAAGCGGAAGCGGTTGATGCAGAAAGGTACTTTGGACCATGGTCTTTGCAGAGGACTGAATCTAAATGGCTGTGATAGACTTCAAGCGCGCCGAAGAAGACGCAAAGGCTCTGGCCAACCCCACAGCTGCACAGAAGCCGCGGGTGCACAAGCCCGGAGTCGCCGTCATTCCCGACGAATACGTTCGACCGAACAAGACACTCTTCTTGCAAGACCTGCCCAAGGACGTCGACGAGGACTCACTTACCGACATCTTCGAGCGCTACGATGGCTTCAAGGAAGTGCGTCACGTCAAAGTACGGGGCGTGGCTTTTGCAGAATTCGAGAACGAGAACTTTGCCATTACGGCAAAGGAGGCCACGGCGGGCATGCCAATCGGCGCCGAAGGCAAGCCCATGAAGGTTGCGTACCAGAGACAGTAAGATGCAGCGCGTGGATTTTGCGTTTCGGTTTTGCGTTTATTCATGTTATGCGTTTGTGATACCTTGCCAGGACAATGTCCTGTTACCTGTACAGTAACCAAATACTTATACAACAAAACTAGGGCAGTTCTGCTACCACAGGATAAAGCTCCTGAGCAGCAAGTACAGCCAGCGCAGCCTGTGCAACAACCAGTGACGACCTATATATGGAAACGTCCTCAACCGCCATCGACGCTTGAATGGCTCATACACATGGGTCACGGAGCTGGCTACAAGCCGGTGACGGAACTCGACCGAAGGGACCAGTACCGTGATGTGCCATTTTAAGGAACATGGGCGCGGCGGAGAGCACCATCGATCTCACACTCCTGGTCAAGGCCGAAATGGCCCCACCATCTATCCTTACTAGACACCCGCCCTCTGCACCGCGCGCTCAGAAAATGACATCCTCGTTGTCCTTGTCACCAAACAAGTCTTGCGAATCGGCGTCGTCTGCAGCGGCATTGGTCTTGTCCTCTTCAGCAGCAGACTTCTTGTCCCTTTCTATCCTCTCCAAGTCCTCGGCGGCTGCGTCCCTTTGCTTCTTTCCGGATACCTTCTTCAGGCGATAGAACTCTTCTCGGTCCAGCTCGTCGAGCTCGGAATTGATGTACTTGATGGTGTTCTCGGTGCGGGGTATGATGACATGCTCACTAGGAGTTGTCAGATCAAGACGATGGTTTAAGTTTGGTTTGGAAGGGTACCCACATGGCGTTTACACGGCGATTTACCACCTTGATGACTTCGTCCAGAATAACAAAGGCGGTCTGCAGACTGGCCAGTTCGACCAAGGTCTCCACTGCACGTGCATATGTCTCTCTACACCTCGCGACCTGTTGGCCGCCCTTGCCCAGGCCGGTCAGGGCGAAGTCGTTGACGCCGTCGGCGGTGAAGCTCTCGAATTGCGGCAAGAAGACACCCGAGACGTTCTCCTGCTTGGTGCGCACGCGGAACTTTGCCTGCTTGGCCGACTCCTGGATGGTGTAGCCAATGTCGCCGCCAACGGCATATGTGACTTCGGCGAGCGAGAAGGCGGCAATCTGCATGACGCGGCCCATCTTGCGCTTGGCCTCATCGATGCGTCGTGTTATCTCTGTGCACGGTTTCAGCGACATGCAGGGGGAAAGATGGCTATAGAGGGCATGGTTGTACCTCGAAAGCGCCTGCGGGGAGATGCGGTCAGCGTTGCTCGAGCACTATGACGGAGATTGGGCGGCATACTTTGTCAGGGCCTCGCTCTTGCGCTTCAGCAAATCGTGGCCGATCTGCGCGCCCTTCAGCTTGCCCTTCATCAACGACAGCGACTGCCGTGTCGCGAACACGGCCTCCCTCGCCTGATGGTGGTGTCAGCATTCTGCCGCATAGCTTCGAAGCACAGCTTGAGACCTACCCCGCTGCCAGACATGGCGAGATGCTGGGCTGATGGACGGGCTTATGGATGGAGTGGGCACGACCGAGGTGGATGCAGGCGGCTGGACTGTGAGTCGCGAATGGCGCCGGCAGTGTCGTAGTTGATGTGCGAATGGGTCGTGACGATGGAGCAAGCGTGACGGCAAGCTCTCGGCCACGGCCAGGACCAACTGCAAGCGACCGGGGAGCTGCTTGCCGTTGGGTGAGGGTGGCCCGTGCACGGCGCCTGTGATTGGACCAGCAGCGCGTCGCAGACCGCAAGTTCCTCCTCAGAGCTTTACCTCGACCTCGACTCCAACGAGCCCATCGCCATCGGTCACGCCCCCCATCGCGTCTCTGCCCACCGCGGGCCCTCCTCCGCCAGTCCCGGCGACATCATGCCCGGCGAACTCCTCCGCACCGTGACGGCGAGCCTCGCGCGGCCCAGCAAACGCAAGATGGAGCGCTCCAGCGAGCTTTTCCTCGTCACCGACCAGGACGTTGCCTACGAGCAGGACATCCAGCGCAACCCCGGCAGTGTCAAGCCCTGGCTGGACTATTTTGGCTTCAAGAAATCCCGCGGCACCCTGCTGGAGCAGGCCTTCGTCCTCGAGCGCGCCTGCACCACCCTGCCGCGCTCCTACAAGCTCTGGAAGCTCTACCTCGAGCTGCGCACCAAGCACCTCGAGAACAAGAACCCCGCCAAGTTCGCACCGCACTATGTCAAGGTCAACTCGCTGTTCGAGCGCGCCCTGGTGCTGCTGAACAAGATGCCGCGCATCTGGGAGATGTACCTCAACTTTCTCATGCAGCAGCCCCTCGTCACCACCACCCGCCGCACCTTCGACCGTGCCCTGCGTGCCCTGCCCCTCACCCAGCACAACCGCATATGGGCTCTCTATCGCCCCTTTGCGACGTCAGCGTCCGGCGAGACGGCCGTGAAAATCTGGCGGAGATACATGCAGATACATCCCGAAGATGCCGAAGACTTCATCGAGCTGCTCAAGGACATGCGCAAGTACACCGAGGCCGTCAAGAAATACATGGAGATTCTCAACAACCCGAAATTCAAGAGCAAGGAAGCCAAGGGCCCGTTCCAGTTCTGGACCGAGATGATCGAGCTGCTCATCGACCACGCTCGGGATATTGAGACGGGCGACGACAGCGGCATAGACGTCGAGAAAATCATCCGCAGTGGCATCGTCAAATACCCCGACCAGCGCGGCATTCTGTGGGTTGGACTGGCGCGCTATTGGATGAACAAGAACGAGTACGAAAAGGCACGCGATGTTTTCGAGGAGGGCATCACCACGGTGATGACCGTGCGAGACTTTTCGGTCGTATTCGACACGTATATCGAAGCCGAGGAGACCATGATCGGTATCAAGCTCCAAGAAGCTGCTGCTCGATCCGACAAGGGCCGGATCGACCAAGACGCCGATGCGGACCTAGACATCCGCATGGTTCGCTTTGAATCGCTCATGCAGCGACGACCCTTTTTGCTCAACGATGTTATGCTACGGCAAAACCCGAACAATGTCATCGAGTGGGAAAAACGTATCGCTCTGTGGGGCGACAACAAAAAGGAGGTCGTGCAGACCTACACCGATGCTATCGCCGCTATCAAACCCAAAACCGCTGTGGGCAAGTTCCACGAGCTATGGACCAGCTACGCAAAGTTCTATGAAGATGGTGGAGACCTCCGAAACGCCCGCGTCATCATGGAGAAGGCGGTAAAGGTGCCGTTCAAGTCGGTCGCCGAACTTGCCGAGATGTGGTGCGAGTGGGCCGAGATGGAGCTGCGTAACGAGAATTTCGACCGAGCAGTGGAAATCATGGCAAAAGCAACACAGGCACCAAAGCGATCGACCGTCGACTACTTCGATGAATCGTTGACGCCGCAACAACGTGTGCACAAGAGCTGGAAGCTGTGGAGTTTCTATGTCGACCTGGTGGAGAGTGTCAGCACGCTCGAGGAGACGAAGAAGGTGTACGACAGGATATTCGAGCTTCGCATCGCCACGCCGCAGACAGTTGTCAACTATGCCAACCTGTTGGAAGAGAACAAGTATTTCGAGGATTGCTTTAAGGTCTACGAACGCGGACTGGATCTCTTCACCTACCCCGTAGCTTTCGAGCTGTGGAATCTCTACCTCACCAAAGCTGTCGACCGGAAGATTGGAATGGAGCGGTTACGAGATCTTTTCGAGCAGGCCGTTGAAGGGTGCCCGCCCAAATTCGCCAAGGTCCTGTACCTCATGTATGGCGCCCTCGAAGAAGACAGAGGTCTCGCTCGCCACGCTATGCGGATATACGAGCGTGCAACACGCGCCGTCGCCGACGAAGACCGCATGGAGATGTTCAACTTCTACATCACCAAGTCGGCCTCCAACTTTGGCCTCGCTTCCACCCGTTCTATCTACGAGCGTGCCATCTCTGCACTGCCTGACCACGAAGCCAAGGAGGTGTGTCTCAAGTTCGCCGAGATGGAACGACGACTTGGAGAAATCGACCGATCACGAGCAATCTATGGCCACGCCAGCCAATTCTGCGATCCAAGGACAAGTCCGGAGTTCTGGAAGAAGTGGGAGTCTTTCGAAGTTCAGCACGGCAACGAGGACACTTACAAGGAAATGCTCCGGATCAAGCGGAGTGTTCAAGCTCAGTACAAGTACGTATTCGTCGCGACCTATCAGACATTGGAGTTTTCACTAACATGCCACAGCACCGATGTCAGTTTCATTGCTTCTCAAGCACTCGCTCGAGGACAGCAAAACGGAGACGGCGAACACGTCAACGGTGACGCTGTCGACGGTGAGGATGCCATGGCGGCCCTTGAACGACAAGCCAAGGCGCCGGTGGGCTTCGTCGCGGCCAGCACCGGTCCTCAAGGCGGCAACATCAAGTCCACCGAAGACGCAGCCGCGAATCCTGACGCTATCGACCTCGACGACGACCTATGATTCACGATGTTTGCGGTGGGGGATACTTGGTGCAGGCGGCTTGCATTTAAACGGCGTTCATCGACACTATCACCTCCATTCCAGGGGATTCTTTTGCATGTACAAATGTCTTCTCGTCGGATTTGGCTTTTCTATCTTGTCTCTATCTTGCGCACACGCCACTTCTCTTTCTCCGGATACCCGGACCATTGCATACCTGGCGTTATTGGATTCTGTGGATATCAAGATGATGACCATGCTGTTTGGGGGAGGTGGGTGAGGGAGGCCCTGCTGAGGCATTTCTTTTGTAGACTGGCGTGGAGGCAGTGTTTCCATACTTTTGCTGGCACACGCGGCGGATGCCGATCGACGTCGTCGATTGACGGTGTTCATCGCAAGATATCGCTGTATGCGCCAGCAGTTGAGGACGAGGCAGTGCTGGAGGAAGTGGAGCTTGCGCTATCGGCAAAGGCTATTATCTTTTCGGGGTACGCACGAAGGGCCCTATTTGACATGGGGCATCTGCACACTGTTCAGAAACGCTAGATTTGCTATTTGGATTGTCATTTACAAAAAATCACTATGCAGTCACAATTTCAAAGATCTTCTCTCACGACTTTGCAGCTTGAGGTACGGGGTACTGAGGAAGCTGTTCTCGGCGTATGCCCATGTATCGAAGCGTGACACATGTCGTACGAAAGTAGCCGCAGCATGCCATCGGACGCTACAGAAGACAAGGCCGTAGCGTGTTTCGAGACAGGCTTGCTTGAGGTGCGTAGTTTGGGTCGGTAAGATCCTGATACTCGACGCCACGACCACGACGCAAGCACTGCGCCTCACGGGCAGATGATACGGTCTCTGACAAGTAGGTCTTGGGAGCAAGCACAACCGCACATGTTTGGTTCGCGCGAGACTGCATTGGGCACACAACTCCGCGGTGATTATCTCGGTATGAGTATGGTTGCTTTTCTAGCGACGTGTTGCGGCTTGCACCGCAGCAGTGACGACAACACGACGGCGGCCGCGGCAAGGAGGATCTTTGCCCATACCGACGAGCGGGAAATGGGGATGGACAGAGCAGCTCGTCTGTACCTACATTTCGGGCATTTGATTAGATGGGTAAGCAGGCGTCGATATGAAATTTGCTGCGGGATGGCGAAGGTATGATGACAGAGGCACGGCGGGTTGTCTAGATAGACGAGGGGATCGGAGGATCTGCAGGACAGAGGTTCCGTGTTCCGTCGCGGCGTGGTCGGGGAGGGACAAGAGAGCGTTCAAGCTTCGCGTCGTGCTTGGGGGACGCTGGACGCGTGCTTGAGGGGTGCTCAAGGGGGCTTGGGCGTGGGCGTGTGGTGGGTTGGGTGAATTGGGTGCGCAGGACCAAGGGAGCTAGTGGGGCTGCATGCGTTAGGTGTGCTGGGCGTCTGTGCCACTACGGTTGGAGTACGGGCTCGTTCTCGTCTAGAGTGGCACGAAGCATCTGATGCGCCTTGGGGCGCCGGCGACCCCACGGCGTGTGTAGTCGCGAGGTGGTGCGAAGCCTGCGCACTGCGAGCGGAGCAGTCGGGCTTTGAGGACGCAAGGCGACGAAGACAGCCGTCGGCTGCCAACGGCACAGCACCGTTGAATACGATTCCGTGAAACATGATATGCTGGGCTCCTCGCTAACGGTTCAGCTCAGCGCCGTCATCGTCTGCATGCGTTCGCGACCTTATCTCGGCCAAGGCCCGTCGTCCACGGCCACGCACCCAATCAGCACCACCCGCCATGGCGACCACGTCCATTCACCACCACAGGCCGCTACCCCAGCCTGTCCACTCTCGCGGGTCTCCGATTGAGGCAGTGCACATGCTACCCAGCGAATCGCCACGCTGGAGCTGCCCCGCCTGACCCGCGGCAACGTGCATTGAGTGGCTCCCTACCCTCCCTGACGTAATGTTCTCGTCGCGTTCGTCGAAGGCTCACAGCGTGCTCCGCTAGCTCTTTGCGACAGCAGCATGGCCCCTGTTGGGGGAGAGATACCCGTCGTCGACATGGGCGACGAGGCGTCCTTGCGGGCAAGCATCTAGCCTTTTGGGCGCTGCGTGAGGCGCCGCTGATAGGCGCGCTTAGGGGTGGGCTTTGCATCATGTGTGAAGGTAGTTCCGCTACGGGGAATGAGGGGCAGTGGTTGAGCGTCTGCTTCTCTTTGAGGGGGGCGAATCGACCTGTGCTGGGCTGTGGTTGGCGCCGGCCGGCTTGTGCCTGTGTTGGTGGTATAACTTGCCCCGCCGTCCTCCCCCTTCTTTCTCCAGTACGACGCTCCGAGTGCTACATCTTTCATCAACCTTACCTTGAACGCCTGTCTGTCTTTCTGAGATCCGTAGTCCAACTTCCTCCAGCTGCAACAATGGCATCCAACGGTATGTTGTCGACGTCTCCCACTGCTGCTTGTACCAGTCAACACTCACTAACAGCTTCAAGGCATCGATGCCACGCCCACGGGCAATCCCTCCGTCAACATTGAGGAGAAAGACCCCTTTGCCACACAACGCAACAACAGTGGTACGTCACAGTCCTCGCTCGCTCATTGAGTCCTCCGAGCAGCTCTAACACGCAGCAGACCCCTTTGGCGGCGACAAGCTCGACAACATCGCCGGAAGCAACGACATGGCCCTCTCCTCGTCGCCGCCGAGCGACGGCAACCGCCGCGAGAGCAAGGAGTGGGACGCCTCCAAGGTGCCGCCATCACAGTTCCAGCGCCGCAAGGGCAGCATCTACTCGACGCCCAATTCGCGGGACGGCCATGTCAAGGGCAGCTCGCGAGACCAGGCGTACTGGGAGAAGCTCAAGGAGAAGGTACGTCGTCTGGTGTCGTCCGGGAGAGCTCTGGGCATCGCGCCTCCGAGCTCCAGTGACATGGCATATGCATAGAAGTAGGGTTCAAGTGCTAACATGACATAGGGCTGGCACGGAAGCACGGGCTCCAAGTAATGCATCTCGCGCAACGAATGACACTTGCACGCCGAACCGGGGAGGACGGTGGGAGTCTGTCTGTATCTACGGATAGGACCTTATTTATTTCTCATAACTATGTATGATGTATCACAACACAAGTAGCCACGACCGCCGCATGCGGCACTGGCTCTGGAATGGGGAGGTTTTATGATCTCGTTACGAAATGAGATGTCACTCGAGATAAACACAATATCGAGCAAGAAACTACATGCTGTCTTGTCCATGTTGTAGGTGTGATGAGAATGCTGCGTGGAAATGGTGTGATGTGAAGTGTTCCTGTGTGACGTGGGCTGGTTGCCAAGTGGGGGCGGGGTATGAGCAAGCAAGATCCACTCTCGCCACTTGGGATGAACACGTGGGCCCTTCTTCTGGGCGGGTGCGCTTGTGCAGGTAGGTTTTCTTCTTCTCTGTGGGTATTTTTGAGCATAGCATGTACAGTAGACGTGGTGAGGCTTGAAGTGCACACGAGAACGTGCGTCAATCGCAATGGGTGGGCTTCTATGCTGCAGACGCCTCGACTATTGCTAAGCACCGCTCGCGCGTAGATCAATAGATTTCACATTGCATTCTTCTTAACAAATGAATTGCAAAGGACGAGATGAATCACGTGCCGTCGGACATATCAAGCCAACATCAACGTAACCTACGATGGCATGGACACTCAGTATACATTATCGAACCATCTCCGAATCTACTCAATGCAAGCATCGTAACAACCCACCATCGCGTAAGCATCCAGAAGCAAACACAACCCAAACAAGGCCACCCGTCTCACGCACCCCCTGCACTGCTGCCTCTAGCACCCCCAACGCCCACCGTGCCCTATCCTCTGAACACGACGAAACAAACTCTATTCAATTCGACGGTCTATATCTAATTATCATCTCAGCTATTCCTCTCAGGAAAGTAGCTACCTCAAACACGACTTTTCTGTCAATGCACTGCATTACCGTACAAAAAAACCGCGCTTCCATCTCTCGGGTCGACTTGTCTTCCCGTAGGTGGTACCTTTCCTTTTGCACGCGGAGATGGAGATTCCTTTTCTTAGGCCTGCGTAGTGGCGCATGCGTCGGTATGGGGTTGGATTGGGAGGCGGGAGGTTCGAGTCCGTGGCGCTTCGGAGGATGACATTTTGCACCGTTTGGGACTGTGGTGAGAAGTGGTAAGTTATATGGTTTGTTCGTACATGAGCTTGTAGAATGCAGCCATTGTATCCGAGCAAATTCAGGCATAGTACTACTAGATATCTAGTTACTCTACTCTGCAGGCACTAGGACATCTATCTTGTGCGCCTCATCCACAAACGCTGCACCTTTCTCTACTAAGCGATTGCTCATCTGCGTTCGAATCTTTGAGAAAACCTGGTTATTGAAGTCGGCCTGATAGTGGATGTACGTGAAATCGCATTTGACGTCTGCGTGCGTGGTCGTTCTTCCGTACCGCATGCTGTGTCAGCGAGGCGTCGGTTTTGAAGCTGATGGTTCGGATGACTGGTACATGTGTCAGTGATGTCTTGGTAGTCAGGATTGCTTTCATACCGGGCTGAATGGTCTGGCGGACAGGTCGCTATTCGTACTTTGTGATCATGATCCAGTATTGCATTGGGTGCTTGTCGGTTCTCTCCGAAGCCACTTTGATGCTGTTGGAAATAGTAGACAAGGCTCCATGAAGTTGCTTAGAGGTGCTGCTAGGCACACCAAACCCACTAAGAGTTGCATCGATCAGTTGCTGGTGGAAGTCCAGCGATTTGCACTCGAAGTGGTGCGTTTGAGTTTCATTGTAAGTCTTCGCGAACCTAATTATCATCAACATGGAGTCACAAAGAGTAAATTGAGAGTTGCGAGTTACCATGTGCTTCCACGCATCAAGTAGTCGAAGACCATCGAATGGGAGGCAGACCGAGTTGCTGTGGAGCGACCGTCCGTCGCGTTCGACAATTCGCCCGAGTTGATCCTCTCTTGTGTCTTGATGGCAGCTAAGCTCGAAGCCCAGCTTTGCCACAAACCAACATTGCTGACAAGACTTTGCAGGTCCAAGAGAGCTTGGCCTTGAAGACCTTCGGGTTCTAAGTTGACGAAGAAGACCGTTTGGATATCAGCGTTCTCTTGGCGCCTGTCCATTGCAGCGTCGAGGAGTTGATCCTGTGTTTGAGCAGACATGGCGTTGCTCTCTTTGAATGTACGACGAGTTATTTTCTCTGGCATGCCTGTAGGCATGATTGTAGTCCGAGACCGGTCGTCCTCTTCTCTCCGGTCGTTTTCGCGACTGGAAGGTAGAGATTCACCTGTACGATCTAGTGGACGGATAAACGAAACGTTTGTGCTTTATTTGGACCCAATGGTGCCAAATTCAAGTCCTCGGATGCTCGCAGGTCCGCTCGGATGAGTTGTAGCGGTTTGCGGTAGAACGGGACAGCCTGTGAAGAAGTACCTAGTCAAAGGCACATTGCATATAGCTTTTGCGTGGCAAGGGTCTAAGCGTTACTACTTTAAGCTCAGGTCCTCGATCACTCGGTCTTTAGTGTTGGAGGCGTCTAGTCTCGACCGATATCGTGCATACATTTAAGGAAGCAAAGTATTGTTTCCCTCTCGGTTCGAAGGCGTACCATGTTCACGCGTTGTTCAGCCCACCATGAGTTGCCCGTCTTTTCCCTTTCAACTTTTACCTCGGCTACGCCGCGTACCAGGTTCACATTGAGAAAGACAGGCGATAGGAGCGAAAAAGCACACGTGACAGGTGCGAGGTGATCGGGCACGCCGTCCTTGATGATCTGACTAGCATCTCACACAGAGTGCGTTGACGTGTGCCTGGCTCAAGTATCAAGTAGTATACAAACGTCAACGCTGCGTAACCAGAATCAATTCTGGGTTAAGGTGCTCCATCAGATGCGCCCACTTACCCGCAGCAAACAAGGCGTAGGTATGTCCGCATCCCTGCACTGCTGCCTATCACGACCACGCCAGTCATTCGATGGACGCCCTTCACACTCAACATACGGATCCTAGACTCAAGGTCTCTCTATTTAGCTATATATAATTAATAATTCAGCATCGTATCTCAGGAAAGTAGCTACAAATTTACTTGGACTAAAGCAACAATCTATCGGACTGACTCGTCGGTTCGTGTGGTTCTTTCCTTTTGCTTACATAATGATTTTGTATGCATGTCAGACTATGTTTGGAAGTGACAATGTTCGATCCCGAGGTCCTTCAGACGAAAACTCTATTTTCGTGCCTTTTGGGAGACCTGCGGGCAGTGACCAAGGTACTAACGGCATCCTGCATGCATTGGTACAATAGCATATGTAATTTGACTTATGGTCGGCACTCGATACAATGGAGATCTGAGAATCTCAATAGACCTCTCGCTTTCCGAAATGCTGCTGAATCAAAGTACAATTTCACAAGCCCTTATCACACACCCCTCCCCAACGTAAAGCCCGACCCCGCCGCCCAAACTCCTCGCTAACAAAACAACGCAGCAAACGACCCCTTCCCTCTTCCCCTCCTTCCATCCCTCACCATCTATCCCCCGGCGCATAAAACTCACCCAGCCTTCTCTCAGGTGCATAAAATCCTCCCTCCGGCTCCCTCCAAACCCCCATCTTCCGATCTTTCATCTGCTGCACGAATAAATCATATTGCGTCCCATGCGTCCTCGTTACGCCTTCGTTGCGATTTCCATAGGCACTAGTCCTGTCGATGGGGCCTTCTAGTACTGGACCAGCACCAGTACGTGTGCCTCCAGACCCAGACCCAGATGCAGCTGCACGACTCCCCTCCGCAACAACAAAGTCTCGCTCAGCCACTCCACCTGCCCTGCCCGCAGCCGACTGACTCGCTCCTGCTCGACACGTCACCGGATCCCGACCCACAGCCTCCCTCGCTTCAGCAAGATAGTCAAAGGAGCCGCGTGGGGAAGCAGAGCGCACTGGAGGCGGTTGTGGGGTACAGAATTTCGTCGCTGCTACCGGTGTAGTCGCAGCGATGATTGTGGGATGATTCCGGTTGGCGTACGGATTTTTGACGCTGGAGGTGGGCGTGAAGAGTTTCTTGATGGACGGCATTGGTGTGGCTTGCGAGCGTGTTGGTATCGCGCTAAGTGAAGAGGACCAGGAAGATGATGTGGGAGGTCGGAGGTGTACGTGGTCCTGTGGTCGATTTTCCTTTTGAAGAAGGGTATCACAGGTCGGCAGCCAACATAAGGGGACACCCGCTTGTGTCCTTCGTCGTCAACCCCTCCAGAGCACAGGATGCCCCTTATCCAGGGTCCGAGATACCGTCCAGAAAATTCGTACGAGATGCTACCAGGCTACATCAACTCAACACGTGTAAACAAATACCAACTTCTTAAAGTATAATTGTTAAGACTCTGTTGGTGGGATCTCTCTGCTATCTCTTTCCGCTCACACTTGGCTCATTGTCGAGGCTGGGGAGAATTGAACCGGCAAAATACGCAAGCGCCAGCACAGCGCCCGCACTTTGTATGTCAGCGAATACGATGGCGTCGCCCAAGGAGTCAATAATTCAAGCGAAAGGATCGCACTAGCCGAATCGGTCCAGGCTCCAGGCAACCACCAACGATGCCTCGGCTTGAACTAAACGGGCACAGACATTGTTTGTTCAGTACGAGGTAACAAGGCGCAAAGTGAGACGGTTGGAGAGTTTCCAGGTATTATTTGCAGTACAAAAGCATCTATCCTTAGCATACGCTTCATTTCGACCCACAGAGTCGTAGTCTGCTCCATACCTGAACCAAGCAGGTTTCCCGAAGCAATAAGCCCAAATACACAGGGCGGCAAGAAACGCTCACACCGGAAAGGGCGCGGACCGAAAAAACATGTCGCAGAAGAAAAGGTCGCAACACGCGTACATGTATGAGCACGCCACCCGTGTCACCTAGGAGCAGGAATGAAGCGCCGCCATCGTCATCTCAGGAGATCCGACCACATGTACCGACCGCAGAGGTTTTGGTACAAAGTTCGACAGTGCAGGGTGTCGCGGAAAAAGAGGAAGAAAAAGTGAAATACATGGATTATATAGGCCAGCCGAGTGAACACCGAAGCCTGGTCAGGTTTAGGTGGTCGAAGCGGAACAAAGGCGGAAAAGTGATGTTGCAAAAGCTCTTCTATGTCGACAAGCGAGCGTGAAGTTGAAGCTGCACCCAAGACATCAAAGGAATCGAACTGCGTTTCTCAGATCTTGTGCATCCCAATCTCAAGCTGTCATGGCAATGCACATAGCAAGGTGAGATCCCACACTATCCTTGGCTTCGCCGCTAATGGACCGATGCGGCCGCGGGAGCTGGTCGCCTGCCCCAGACAAGGCTCTGATTCTGCGGAGAGGAGCGGTTGGTGGACCATGCATTGCTAGTCGGAGTTCGGGGCGAGCTGTTCGAGGTTGATCCCTGGCCCTGATAGTTGGAGGGCTTGCGTGGGCGCTGGTTCTGTCCGCTGGTAGGAGAATCGTTCGTACCGCTGTTGTGGTTCCGCTTCGGCTTCGCGTGGCCGGGGCCTCTCCTGTCATTACGATTCCTCGTGAGGGGCTTCGTGACTGTCGATCGCATGTTGCCTAGCTTGACAGGAATGTTGAAGGTGATAACATCCTGCTCCGTCTGTCTGTACGCTCCTCTCACTTCGAACGGAACTATGCTCTGAACATCCATCCGAGGTTGTCTATACCGGGAATTTTGCCTGGGTGTGGATGGAAAGGCGGCCAGAGGTTCGTTTGCCGCAAGATGAGGAACCTTGGAGAGCCGGACTGTGGGCAGCGAACCAAATTCTCGATCCTCCATCAAAAATTCGGTGCCGACACAAGTTGCAACGTCGGGACTGTGATCGTTGGCGAAGGGCTTTCTAGTGTCAGTAGCGGGAAGTGAGACTGTGGCTGGTGCAAGGTTCGAGCGAACTTCTAGAGGCGCCTTCGACGAAGGAGCAATCGCAAGGGAGCCAGATTTCGGCGACGCAGCATGTGGCCTAGTGACCGGGATAGGCGCTACACCTGGCGCAGATGGCTTTTCAAGAAGGCTGTTAAATCTTGCTTGCCATTCTTGCGTCAAAGCTAGCGGGCGTGCTCCAATTCCAACGCGCGTTCGAGAAGGCATGCTCACCGGAGTTTCGGCGGAGGCAGCGGCCTCAGCGGCGGCCTCGACAGCGGTGGGAGGTAAGCGTACACGCGCTGGTGGCCTCGGCATCTTCACAACAGGATGCTCGGTGTCTCCGCTAAACGCTGGATGGGCCTCTGTTTCCGGAGGGGGCGGTCCTTCGTCTTTGCTCGGAGCAGACGATGCCTGCGGTGCCGCCTCAGAGTGCCTAGGGAAGAAGCGCGAGGAACGTGCGCCTTGTGTACCTGGTTGAAGCTGAGCGCCCTGAGCGATGGCCTGCGGCGGAGAAGTGCCTTCGTGCGCGACCTTGACGGTGTCATCCTTTGGCTTTGCAGCAGGTGGAGCGATGGGTTGTGGGGTCTTGGTCTCAATTGGGACGACTTTGCTGTGTAGCGTCGTTTGTGACTTGCCATGTGAATCAATATGAGTTTCGCGAAGCTCAGGGCGGAATGATGCACCACCCATTCGCTCGAAGTTTTCTTGTGCCTTCGCGAGGTTCTCTCGATCATTAGCACGGATCTGGGCGTGAAAATTGCCCCAGCTTCTATTCGCCGCAGGCGGAGCAATGGGACCGGGCTTGGGTGCAGCAGCGACCTGGCTGGGCGGGGCAACTGTCTGGGAATACATGGCTTGTTGAATGACCGCTTGGTTCTGCGGAGCTGCGGGCTGCGATGGAGACGAGCTCAGTGCAGGATTAGGTCCAATCGGAGTAGGAGAAGGGCCTGTCTGCGCAAAAGTTCCGTTACCAAGGGCTCGATTCATCGCTTGAGGAGGTCCCCAGACATTGGACGTCCAGCCTGCACCACGAGGTGGCAAAGAGCTCGACCAAGGAGCTTGTGGAGGTTGGCCGGATTTCGCTGTTTGAGCATCAGGCGCTCTAGATTGTTGTGTTGGAATTGGCGATTGTTGCGATTCAGGCTTTGCAGCGACGCTGTCGTGGGTGGGGTTAGCGGAGGAGGGCCGTGCTTGTGAAGGTGAAGGTGAAGCTGCAGGCTGCAACTGCGTCTCGGGTAGCGCCTTTTTCGGTGAAGGGCTGCGCTTGGCAGCAATCGCCTTCGATGGGACCGTGTCTGCAGGTGAGGGCTTCTTGACAGGATGAGGCTGGTGGACCTTCATCATGCCGTACTGAGCGACTTCACCCTCTGACGTCGGCACCGGCGGCTTCGGAGGTGATAGAGCCGCTGCGGGTACTGCCTTCTCTTTCTGTGGAGACTTCTGAGCGAGCGGCGCTGGTGGCTCCTCCTTTGGTTTTGGCTTCGCATCTTCAGTCGAGGCCAAAGCCTCCAACTTCTTGCGGAGACGTTCCTTCTTTTCGGCCTCTTTCCTAGCTTCATCTTCCTGCTCTTTCAGCTTGCGCTGCTTTACGAGATCCAAAGACCCGTGCAAAAGGCGCTGTTGCACTTCCACCAAATTTTGCATTGGGGGTGGGGCGCCTGCAGTTACTGCATCTTGGGAAGCTACCGAACCGAGGGGTGAAGCCGGTTGAGCATGCACCACATTTGGAGACGGCTTCTGCATTGGTGCGATAGGATGATCGGTGGGGAGCGGTTTCGCAGGTAGTGGGTGACGTGGGGTGGCTGGTGCTCCAGCATCAACACCACTTATCGACATTGACTCTCGTCTCTGCGTGTTGATAGACATACCCATCGGGGGAAGATCAGAACCTCGCCTATCAAATGACATACGACGACCGCTACCACCACTGACATTGGAAGAGTTCCTCCGCCTGCCCCATGTTGGCACGTCTCCACTCGTCCGGGAGGTCTGGAAAGCGGCTGACGGTTCTGCCGGGCCGTCATGTGAGGGTCTCTGCAGGAGAGCAGGTTGTTGGCGGTAGCCGCTGTCTCGTATCGACCCACGGCGCATTTCGCCAACAGGCTCATAGCGTCCATTATGTGAGTTGAAGAGCTCTCGGTTTCCGCGCTCATCTCTCCAGGAGCGGTTAAAATCGTCAGGAGCAATCTCTTTCGCAGGAAGTGGTTGCATAGCATCGTAGCCGTGGCTATCGCGCGAGAAGCGTGATTGGGGTTGTTGTTGTACGGGCGGGTTGATGGCGATGGGTGACACCTTTTCCACGGGGGGTAATGATGCCCATGGCGATTTGACCGGAGTAGACCCTGAAGGCTTAGCAACCAGTGTTGGCCTGTCCTGTTGGCCCTTTGACTTGGACGTGCTTGATTGGGTATGCGCTCCAGGCTTCAGGATTGTCTTGGTGCCACCGGTCAAGCTTGTTTTCGGGGCACTGGGTGCCGGAGCTGGAACGGAAGTAGAAACTCCGGCTGGTGCAGGTTTTGCCAGTATCGTAGGCGTCTCCAACCTCGGGGCTGGGGCTGGGGCGGGTTCCTCAGGCGGCGGAGGTTGGTTCTCGACTGCGGCCACAGTCGACTTTGTGCCATCCATCCACTGTACCGGCTCGGGCGTCCAGTCATCCTCGTCGTCGTCGATGTCTGCCCATTTCGCTTCCTTGCCGCCATCGTCGGCTTGTAGGCGGGTCGCAAGGTGGATGCCGTACTGCTGCTTAAGCTCTTCATCGGTGAATTGCTTTGGCGGTGGGGGTGGAACTGGTTGGTTCTTATTCCAAACTTTGCTCGCATCCGGTCCTGAACTTGCGCCGTTCACTTTGCCAATCGACCGAGGAACGTTGCTGCCACCTGACTTCGCGACCAGCCGTGGTTTCGCCGTCAGCAGTGTCGAAGCACTTGTCTGCGCTATGCCTGCAATCTTATCGCCTGGGCGTGCGGCCGGTGCTGTCACGACAGACTTTGCGAGGAAGTTCTTCGTTACTGACACAGACTTGAAAGACGTGGGCTTCTTGACTGCCGAGTTGGTGCGCACATGGCCTTCCGGGCGCTTGGTCTGATCGACGCTGCCGGGGCGACTGATATCTGTGTCGGATCCGCCGCTGCCGTCTCCAGCTACAGCCTGCGATTCTGCGGCCGAGTGCTCGCCCGCATCCCCGTTCACCATGTGTTCTCTTGTCTCTTTTGGTGATGCATCTGACTGTGTCTCGCTACTCGTGATCGTCGTGAGGGCCTGCAACGGTCAGTTTCTCTCCTGGTGTCCTCGTGATCCCGCGTGTACTCACAGCATCCACACCTGCCGTCTCTGGCTGCTGTTCCGTACCAACAGCAGATTCATCTTTCGTCGCATTCGTTGTCGAGGGGGCGTCTGAAGGTTTGGAGTCGAGAGTGGGTGGGCCCGAGGGCGCCTCGCCGTTGCCGGCGGAGGTGTTGGTAGCTGACGCAGAGTCGTCGATGGGCGAGGCGGCGCCCATCGACTGTGCTTCCTTTACCACATCGTGCGTGGTCTGCTCTGCCATAACAAGGTTGGGTACTATTGGTGTAGCGGCGGGCTCTTGGTCAGAAGCGTGCTCTTCATCGGTAGAGGGGGTCATGAGCAAGGATGGAACGCGGCGGATCGCGACCGTGGTTCCATACAATGCGCGCGGGCTGAGAAAAGTTTGGGTGTATTCACCTAGCGTCAGGTATGCGTCGCCACGGGGAAAGAGTTGGCGCTTCCGCAGAAACGTCTACTTCGTGCTCCGGGAGCGGGCGCGGCGAGGCGGAGGTGCGGCTTCGAAGGTCGCGCGTGCGGTCGCTGTGAACGGCTCGTGAGCGGCGGGCTCGGTCGGCGCGTTGTAGTCTTGTTCAATAGCGAACAGAGAAAGATGGCCTCGGGTGACTGGCCGGCGTGTGTGGTCGATGAAAGTGCAAGAGTGTGACCAGAGGGAGTCGACGTCGACGTGGTAGATGCGAATTTGGCTTAGCGTGTTTCTTTGAAGCTGAGCACAACGACTGCACGGAACCTGCCACAGCATCCTCACCAGGCAACGGGAATGGCGGAATGATACAAGTCGGGCACAGAGCATCACGCAAATCACAACAGTCGACGGTACGAGCATTTAACAGACGAGCCCCATCTCTTCCCTTCGAACGAGCTCTGCAAGCTCTCGTCGCGTAAACAGCAACAGCAACATCACCATCACAACATCAGCTCTGGAATGACGACAGTCAACGGCTAAGCCTCCTGGGGGGCATATACTGCCACATGCTGGCTTGAGGAGCAGCCCACTCTTTGCATCCGTCAATCTGGGCTTCTTGTCACAAGCGCCGACCACGAAAGCGGCCCGTGTGCGGCATCACGAATCGTTGACTCATTCGTACATGTGCTCTTGACAGGATCTGGATTGGAATCTGCTACACTCTATATTTACACATGGCGCGTGTCCCACTCATATGTCGTATCAGCGACCGGTATCCGCTTAGGCGTGGACGTTGTTCTTGTGGTGGCCTAGAGAGCGTGAGTCAAAGCAAGACATGGGCCAGACCAGGAAACCTACGCAGATGGAAGTAGTAGTTCTGTGCGTAGCCGAGGGCAATCAGACCGCCAATAACGTGGACGAGAGCTGTATCCCCAACCGTCAGCATTCAAACCTGTAAATGGACATGTGGAACCCATCCGGAGTATACATACGCATCGCAGAGGCGTTCTTGCCAAAGTATCTCTTCTGGTAGCGTCCCAGGAGGCCCTTGGCCTGCGGCTCGGGGGCCGGTCCTCGCGGCAGCTTCTCGTAAAAGCTCACCACCTTTTGCATGCGCACCGCATTCGGCGATGATCCAACGGCCTAGAAACTCCATCAGCACGTCTTCCACAAATATATCATAACTTGCTGCGATGCGCGAGCGAGGCGTTCGGTATGCCGGAATGCTTGCGGTGGACCGAGGGATGGCGGAATCGGCTAGGGGAGGGTCGGGGTCATCGTAGGAAAGCCTCAAGTAGGACTTACGTTGGGAGAAGCGACCTGGGCCCATGTTAGCGCTGTGCATGTCTCTACGTGAGGAGGAGTCTGTAGGCGTACCTTCGGGGGGATCAGGGTCGAGAGACCGCGGATTTGGGTGAAGCTCATCTTGTCGGCTGCGGGTCAATTAGCATCAATTGGGTTTCCTTGGTGGATCCGGTTCGATTGGGCGACGCACCTGGGCGGGCAAGATGCGGCAGTGGAGATGGGGAGGGCGTGCTGGAGTGATGGAGGTTGTCGAGAACGAAAGCTGCGACTGAGGCTAGCGGCTTGGGCTTGGCGTTGTCGGACCTCGTACAGACACCCGATCATCGTGGTGTGCTTCCACCCTCCAACCCGCCACCCCGCGCATCATGTCGGCACTTCCTAGATCAATTGGCTCGCGGCTACTGCCCGCTACGCTTCGCCCCTCCGCCGCCAGGGCTATCGCGCCCAGATACCGCACATACGCCTCCAAAGAAGCCGAATCCAAGACGGATCCCAGCGACGCGCCCGCCGTCAACCTCACAGAATCGAGCCAGATCCGGCAAGAAACGGCAAAAGAGGGTATAAGGCACCAGCCGGACTACAATGTTGCCGTTGACTATCGGACCTCGTACGTTGTCAACATTTGAGCTTGGGGGAGCAACATTGCTCACAATGCGCACAGGAACTTCTCCCCGATCCCGAAGCGCGTCATGGATGGGAGCGAGCCAGGCGGCTCCGTCCCTGCAGCCGTCCTCTCTGGTGCTCCAACTGATCTGCAGGCCAGGACTGTGCGGTACGTTGACCTCACAAGAGCCCCTCTATCTGCAGGCTAATACCCCATAGCATCTACCGCCCAACCAAGACCGCGACCCAGTCCGGTAACTGGCACTCACACCACTGGCTGATGGACTGGGACGTTCTTCCCAAGGGGCATCGATGGGAGAACCAGCTGATGGGCTGGCAGTCATCGGCCGATTTTATGAACGGTCACCGGATAGAGTTCAAGACCAAGGAGGACGCCGTTGATTTTGCGAACAAGCAGGGCTATGAGTACTTCGTCCAGGAGCCCAATGAGCGGAAGTTCGTGCCTAAGGCGTATGCCAACAACTTCACTCACGTACCAGGAAAGGTGAAGCTGGTCCGGGCCAAGTAGGGGGATGAACGCATGGCGGCGGCGAATACTACTGTACATACAGGCTGAAGCGAACCATTCTATTTCAATATCTCTTTAACATCATGTGACAACTTGCCGTCCGAGAAGACGTGACCACGAGGTGTACTCCATATTCTCTATGTGTACATATATATACCTTACATGGCCCGGGCTAATAAGCATCATAGATCCATCGATGCGGATATTCGGATCCAGTTCCGTCCTGACATCCTCCATCGTTGGTGTAGAGCGTCAGCCGGCATCGCAAATTGGCTCTTAGTGTATCTTTGCGTTAGGTACAAAGCCTATCCAGGGGTTTTTCAACACCCGTCGCGACGCACTAGAACCTACACTTCAACAACTCATGGATGGCTCCAATGATCCATGTGTCTACAATTCAACCTGATCATCCCGACCCAAAGATCACGCACCCCACTGCCCCATGTACACTGAGCATATGCCGTTCTCGACAGGAACCTACTCCACCTCGAGTCCAAGATCCTACTTCACTTCACACCCCCGCTATCTCCACGTGAGAGCAAACGCTCGCGCCTTCCTTGCGAGTCTAAATGAGCCGGCCATAGCAACACTCGTTCCTGGTTAACGCGTAACTGCTTCACTCTGGTTGCTCCCCTGGGCAACCGCCCGCTCGCTGACGGACGGTCAGACCAATTCCTTTTCGTGCTTTGCGAAGCTTTCGTTGTGCAATGTATGATCTGCTTGTCCCAAGCTTTGTAACAGGCACAACACCAACACCACAACAGCCACTACATCTGCTACCGTTCACATTCACGAGTCATATCAGGGGTCATGGGACGCGGGGGTTATGACTTGTCTGTCGACGAATACGGAGTCGGTCACAAGCACAATGAGATGATCGCAGCGCAGGAAGTAGGTTTCCTTAGTAGATAACATTGGCAAGCAGCACCTGATGAGTTCCAGGTCCAGCACACGATCGACAAGCTGAAGGCAGAGGCCGAGCATTGCCGGAAAATCAAGAAGAAGTTGCCGGAAGTGAGTCTACATTCCATCTACAGTTGGGTATTACCGCGAGTTAATCCCATATGTACAGTGGGCAAAGAAACAGAAGCCGTCCGCTGCGAGGCCCGATCTGGAAACCTCGAAGTCGGCAACATACGGTCTCAAGTATGTACAAGCCCCCACCATATCCCCTTCTATGCACAGCTAATCCACCGGGTAGGTCGTGAGCGGAACCGGACAGCGGTCCACTTCCTTCTCATCCTTATAGCAAGGGGGCATCTGCGACATCTATCAATCGGGAGCCGATCGAAGCGAACGCTCCGAGTACATGAAACATCCAGACAGGTAGGAACAGTAGGAAAAGACATTAAATACAGAGTCGTGAGGAAGAAAAGAGAGCCGTCAAATATACAGGGCAAAAAGATGAAGAAAACGCTCAAATGCAGGAAGACCGCGCGATGCCAAAACAAATTCCACGCTCTTTAACCACGAACCTTGATCGCATCGCGGACTGGCTGGAATAACCGTGCCGACATGTACTTGTTGCCCTCCTCGTTGGGGTGCGTGCCATCAGCCGTCATCGTATCCGCGTTGAAGCCCGTAAAGGTGTCGACGACAGTGATGGGCGAGTTCGCACTCGATTTCCCAGCTGCCCACCTCGCAATCGCATCGTTCAACTGGGAAACCTGCGCCACCTGTGCCGGAGTATTATTCGACGACCGCAACGGAATTAACTTCATGACCACCAATTGCACATTCGCATTCTGCGCGCGCATCTGACCTAGCAATGTCGAGTAATCGCCAATGATCTGATCCGTCGTGCGAGCCGCCTTGATGTCGTTGGTGCCGACGTGCATCAGGATGATCTGGGGGTTTGCGGCCCTGAGCCAGCCGGGAAGATTGTTGTTTGCAACGAATTCTTGGACTTTGGCGCCGCTGTGGCCTTCGTTGTTCTTGTCGAAGTCCACAACTTGGCCGGCGAGCTTGCATTCAGTGGGGCCGGTTTGGCCGCCAACCATGTCGAAGTTGTTGGTGCCGCCTTCCTTGAGTTGCTTTTGAAGGTATGCGCGCCAGCAGCCCTGAACAAATGTTAGTAGAGGTCATGTGATGGGTGTGAGGGGACGTACGCCTTCGACGATGCTGGCTCCAAATGGCATTACCCTGACGGTGGCTGCGGCGGCGATCATTCCGTCGAGTGTTTGAGGTCGGGGAAGTGCGGTTGTGTGTGTTGCGAGACCGAGGAGGCCGAGTGTGGTGGCGTAGATGTTGAGCTTCATGGTGATGACGTCTGCTAAAGCGTAACTGGTTCGATCGAAGATGTTGAGAGTGGGTATAGTGGACCGAGAAACTGTCGATGGCACAACCAAACTCTATGCAGTGGAAGACAGTCGAGGGTCGAAGCTGCTATGCCGAAGTCGATAATTGCAAAAAGGGACCAAGAGTTCAATATATATACACCCAAGCCGCACCCGTGCCAGCACAGACGACTCCGGTCCGGTGATAGGAACGGAAGGGGGCCGCAGTATAGGCACTAGGATAGATGGAGCCGTTGGTCAACGCTGCAAGCCTCAAATGCTCAGCTGGGTAAGATGCAGTAGCGGGAACAGTAAGCTACACCTTCCAGGGGGGCCAAGGATAGCTCAAGTATGGAAAGTACAGTATAGTAAGTAACCGGGAAGCCGGTGAGTAAGGAAAAGTAACTCGATATTGATGAACGAATGAGCCAGCTGGCCAGGTCTACAGGCGCATCCACGCACCCTCTATAAACAACATCCCCGGATAGTCACCACGAACCTTGTCACGGACCCTCTTGTACCAGACGCTATTCGATCACATTTTCAAAACCCGCACCGGGTGCTGGAAACAAGTGACGACGGGCACTGAAACCCAGAACTCGAGTGTCGTGAGAGGCGGTCGCGATGGAGGGCCCCGCGCGCCGCAGAGGGCTGCGCGATTCACAGCTGGCAAGCCTTGGTCCGAAAGGGCTGATTGGGGTGGCATGGACCAGGTTCAGCGTTCGGCGGTCCAGACCAGGGACTTGCTCGATCAAGCTTCCATACCCATGTCGCGGCATATGTACGGATATGGTAAGCATAGCTTTTGCTCAGCCTTTCCATCGTCGGCCTCAATGCGGCGCATGGCAAAACTCCACAGATCCAGCTCGATCCAGCTCTTTACCGCCTCTCCCGCCTCCTCTCTCCTTTGCGCGATCTAGATGCCCCATCCACGAAGTATTGCAGCTCCGCCGAAATATGCAGATAGAACCGCGGGATTCAAAACTAAATTGACATCACTATCAACTCTCACATGGGACTAGCGAAATAAGCCTCGTCCACCTCGGTTGACAGCTTCCTTAGCGAATGCAACGGGTGCAACTGTTGGCGTGAGTGGAGCCCGCCGTAAGAGTCAAGGTGGCCTTCCTTCGGCCCTACCATGGCCCCCACAATAACGTATCGAATGATTTGGCACAAGCTTTGAAAACGCATAGTGAGACTCCTCAAGTTGCAATTGCGGCTTCGCAGGGACCCGTGGGGCTTTTTCGGGAACAACGGGGAATGTGCAGCCTCATGTGCAGTTTTTCGGGGCCACATGGGGTGAGGCCTTTCGGAAGGTGATTGGGATGCAGTTCTAGATGGTGATGCTTCCGCATGGACACCCAACCCCAGGCCAGCAACAACGACAAGAACACCGATCTATTGGAGGAACTGGACGATACGACTTGCGCATCGAGAAACGCCGTCTCGAGCCAGATGCGCGACTGAGCATATGCACAATATGGGCTCGCAGATATCCGTACCTGGCGATCCTCTCACATGGTGTATTTTCATCTCTGTTAGCACCTGCTCTACATTTACCCAAGCTAACAACCATGCAACTCATCATCCGGCCAGGGTCACTGCGCTCCGCCATCAACCAGTGAAGCGTTGGCTCGAAACGGTGATGGTTCACGCGAACGTTCCATTATGCAGCGCTGAGACACGAGACGTCGCTCACGCGAGGGGAGGGAAGGAAAAGGGAAGGAATTGCCTCGTGTGTCTGTGAGCACCTTGCGCACATCATCGACGACGACCTGCAGCGATGGCTCGTTTGGGAGATGGACGCGCTGGAAGTGGCCGCCTTGTACCGTGCACCGCCTCAGGCTCCCATTTACGTGAGCACTTGTGGTTGCATGGACAACTTGCTAAAATTGCTATCTTGCTACCCTCTATGCGGACACTAGACGTAAATTCTATGCAAAGGTCGTTCAGCGAAGCCTCTCAGGCGCGCGATCGCTAACCGCGACGATCCCACCGCACATCCATCCACATCTGTTCCACATGACCACGCCTCATCCATCACCCGAGAACGCCCATGAATCGCGAATCCGTGTAAACACAGTGCAAACACAAAGACAAGAGCGTTGCCTACCACGTCAGTCTTGGTATGCGCACCAACATCTACTCGCCACCCCAGCGAAAATCCGCAGAAGCCGCCAGAAGCCGCCCAAACAGCCCCATCATGCCAAATGCTAAATGCCCAATGACCCGAATCGTTAAATCGCAATTCAACTCTTTGGCCTCTTCCGCACATTATTAATTCGCCGTCGAGGGCGGTCAGACCAAAGCTCAAGCCGTTATGTCCGCCTATAAGCTTCCACATGTCGCGCACGTCAATGCGCCCCCAATGTTGGCATCCCGACCCAAGATGCAAATCTCCCACCACAACACCATTCCCCCATTCCGGAGAAAGCCCGGAGTACTCGCGCAGTATACTCTGACAAGCAGCTACCGCCAATGGATACTTCCTCTTGTACATAGCTATGCGCTAGCTACAGCATGATTCAGGTAGCGTGGTAGATCTCGTCTTGAGGCTGGCTGACAACGATCTGGTCACCGACTTGCTGGGCGGTGATCTTAGTGCAGAGGTGCGCTGGGAAATCCAGCCCGAGCATTCTTAGTGAGATCTTGGTTTCGTCCATCTCAGCATTCCCGCGGAGCATTTCGCCTGTAATGACCTGAAAAGAACTAGGCTCCTCCAGCCCCAAGCTTCGATCAACACTCACGTCGACAAGCTCGACGACGTCAGTGGAACAACAAAAAGCCTCCTATCATATACGTCGCGCCTGCCCGCGGCGTACAAATTATGACGAATGGAAACGTCGACAGATCCAGCGGATGCAGAAGCGGAAGTCGAAATGTGAGAGGAGCATGAAGCGAAACATATGTCGTTGTGAGGTAATGTTTCACAGAAGTGTGAAGAAGCTTTCCGCGAAGCATTCGAGCGTCGCACAACTGTGACATAATGGCGAGGCTAGACGCGGAGACGGAAACACCGCTCACTTGTTTTCTTTAGGTGTACCCGGGTAATAACGCTGTCCTTGTACTGTGCTTGTATGGAACAGTCAAGTATGTTGACAGTCTATTGCGTGATGCTAGACTACGTTCCTATAATGCCACCACAGAAAACACTTTTGTTTTCCACGTACGACGATTCCCGCAAAACCTCAACCGCCACTTCGTAAGAGGCACATTTCCAGCACCAACTATACTTGTCGCCACGCTATCTCTCAATGCTCATGAAGCTGCAGAATACAAAATGCCGAGATGCTACAGAAACCATTCGCATACATATCGTCACCATAAACGGAGAGACCATTGACGTTCCTCCATGTAGCTCTTTTGTCATATTCGTGTAATCGTCCCATAGCCGTCCAGTATGTCCCGCAGATAATGTTTGTGGAATGAATAGACTTGGCGGTGATGGAAAACACAGCTGCAAGCTGCCAGATGAAAGGGTAACGGGGATCCCGGTGAAAGAAAGGAAACAAAACATAAAGATATCCTTACTCACTTAGAGTTAGAGGGCGTCGTTGTCGTGTCCTGTTCCGACGGTAGGGGGTTGGTCAAGAACACGTAGATGGCGTAACAGTGTGTATGGTGCTTGCGTATTGTCAGTGGCACAGACCGTCTATCGTATGTGAGAAGTTTACCTAGACCTACCGTACAGACGCGACTGTGGAGATCCATTCTAGCGGAACAGGGCCCAGCCACCCTCAGGTGTGTTCTGGCGGATGCTGTGGCCGATGGGAGAGTTCGAACCAAGTTTGCCCAGCACAACACGATCTAGCCTTCGTGGGGGAGACGAAGTTCCGAGAACGGAATCGTGCTCAATGTTGGATGCCTCGAGCTGGACTACGGCATGGAAAGGAGCGATATGGTGATCGTAGTCCATCTCATTGGTAGAGCTGTCAAACATGCGTAGCTCTGTATAATCGAGAGCTGTGTCGTGCACGGCATTAATGCGCGCCTCGTCAAACTCCTCGACCGTTTGCACCGTGATATCTTCTAGGGCGACCTCTAAATCCTCAGATTCTGTGCCCTCAGCCGGGTTCTCTTTATCGTCGTGCGCATGTTCAACAGTAGGTACCGGATTGGAAGCTTCTCTCGCAAGCTCATCCTCTAGAGTATCCTCATAAATACGGAAGGCTGGACTCTTGCGTCTGGTGGGAGGAGAACACACATGAATTGCACCTCGGTGCGCCTGAACAGGACCTCCAACGAGCCGAGGATGTGTGGGGGGTAATGGGCCGAGTGCGATGGAGGAAAGAGGCGAGGACCGCGGTGGAGATGAGCTCGACTCGGAGGCGGTGTCGTCTACAATAGGGTAAGCAAACATTGATTGGCGAGATAGAGTTTGTACGTACTGATAGTGAATTCGGTCACTCGCCCTCCAACCGCGATTGGATCACTCTCTGGGAGTTGACTAGGATCAGACTCATCCTCGGAGCTAGTGTCCTCATGCTCGCTGTCAACCTCCATATGATCAATGTCCTCGTCCTGCGGATGGATACTGGTGTTGTAGAGGACGTTGCGGTTGACATGGCGGGACGAACGACGAGTGCCTTGAGCGGAAGCTGGTGGCACGGTGGAGAACTTCCTGCGTTTGTTGGGAGAGGGTTGGTGGTCGGCCTCTACGTCAGAGTCGGACTGTTCATCCTGGCAGAAGTCGGTCCCTTCGCTGTCATCGTCCGGGTATCGCTCCTCGTATCTGACACGATGCTGAGCAGCGCGCGAGGGCTGAATCACATCATCCATTGGATGGTACTTCTGGTCGTACACAGGCTTGCTGAAATGCATTTTGTTTGTTTGGCCGCGTGTTCTTAACGAAGATGTCGGAGCCGTTGACGTTAGCGGGGTGTTCGTGGCGACAGACTGCTCTTCCTCGTCCGTGGTGGTGATAATATTGTTCAGCTCAAGGCCGGCAAGAAGGTTGCTGCACTTGCGTTTCTTTGATGCCGTGCTCTTCGCAAGGTCAATTGAAGGCGTCTCACAAGGGAGCGACAAGCTTACCGGGACACTCTGTCGCTCAGTCCTGACCGTTGCCGTCACTCTCTTCGGCTCCGAAGGGGACTTGCCTTGACAGCGTGCTTTGGGAGGTATCCTCGTGACCGCAGACTTCTCCTGTATGTGATGAGTAGGTGTCTCTACCAAGAGACTGCACCCGCGAGAGTAGCTCACCTGATTGTCTTTTGTAGCGACTAACGCCGTGGGTAGTGGCCTGGGTTCAGATTCTGACTCTGAGGTGGAGTCGTAGTCGCTGAGGGCCGGCGGCATGATTCAATTTTGTGTGCGAATTGCCAATCAGAGGCTTGCAGTGAATGAGTGAAGTAAACTTGCAGCGGAACAGAACGCGAAGTGATCTGGTGAGCTGGTGAGGGTGAAGACGAGTGACGCATCTTTCATACCCTTTGGGCCGACACTGGGAAGGTGCGAAGAAGCGCGTCGAAACGCGCCTTCACGTGCATTATCTCGGTACCGGGGGTCTGGACGTGAGATGGAGCAGAACGAAAGGGACGACCCCTCCAGTACCTATCCAGTACCTACACCGTCCCTGTGGCGCCGAAGTAATCAACGAGCGTATTCACCATACAGTTGTACGTGCGGACTGGGTGCTCCATGCGATGTCAGTCAGATGCAAGAGCGGCGGGCGTACACAAGTGCGGGAGTAAATAAGCACCTCGACATACTTGAGTCGGGAAGGAGACGGGAGACGCAAGTAAGCCTGACACGTAAACCTATGAAGATGATGTGAGACGTGGTGAGGGAGACCGGTCAGGTCAACGATTTGAATTGAACGAATGAGGATAATTACAATCAAAATAAAAGATGAGCGAGCGATGAAAATAAGAGGACGGGGAGCGATTGAGAAAGGCTCAACCTCAGTCCATATCCACAGCAATACGCAAAGGACTATGCAGACAGGTTTTGGGAATCGTAGATGCGAGGAGGCTGGGCCAAATATGTGTAATCAGAAAGTCGTGTCTTGCGTCGTGAAGGTCGTTTGGATCCTTTTACCCTTGTGGTGCCCCTAATTACGCCGGCCTTCCGATGGCAAAGTGAAAATCGCTTGAACGCTTATACAAAGAAAAGTTGAACCTGCTGCCCGTGACTATACGCGGGAGGTCAACCGTATTGGTGGCATGACAAAATTCATATCATCGTCGTCCTCGTCGTCGACTTCAATGTCCATCATTGTAGACATTATGTGCGTGGAGTGAGCTGGAGGTGTAATCTCGACGGGCAGCAATCGCTCCTGTTCCAGCGCGGGTGCTGCTTCGATCGTGACGTCTTGTTGGGTGGCTTGAGAAGCTTTTTCTGCTTCCTTTTCTTTCCTCGCGGCGATTCTGGCGACTTCCTTCTTCGCGGCTTCCTGCACCTCCTCGAAGTGCCCTCGAGCGGATTCCAGTTCTTTCCGGCAGTCGCCTTCGCGCAAGGATTGGTGAGCGGCCTTCTCACACAGGCTCTGGGCGTTTTCCAATGCGTTGTCGACGGAGTCGAAGACTTCGACAGGTGTGCTTGAGGTGTCGGCGACGGAGGCTGGGGACATTGCGGCTCGTGTCCGCATCGCTGAGAGACCTGTACGGTGTCGGTACCTAATCTTGGAGATCGCATCATCGTCTGAATCATCGGAGCCATCGAGGGCGGCCATGGCATCCATCTTGGCTGCCATCTTACCCTTGCGAAGCATATTTCTGCCGGTACCGATGGAGCGGACAACCTGCTCAAAAGACTGCTGCAACTGTCCATCGTAGTTGACGACGATCATGGAGCGCGACCGGATTTTGAGAGGGTTTGGAGCGTGTTCCGAGACGAGGGAGGGGGATTTTCGTTTGCGGGTCGCCAATGGGCTCGGTTGTCCTGCGACACACATGGTCGGTTCTTCCATGACTACATCGAGGCCTCGTATTGACTCGATAGACCCGGACTTTCGCTTCTTGGGCAGTGCTCGGGATGTGGGGGCTTTGGCGAGCTCGTCCAGCATGGCCAGGATCTTCACTTCGATACTGGCAATGTCTACGAGCCATTGCGGGATGTTGTCGTTCAGGTAGGTGAAGACTTTCTCAATGTCCGACATGGTGGGGCGTCGGACGTGGGGGGGAGGTGGGTGTCGGCGGCGGTCGGGGTTCGCGAGGGGACGGGATCGGGAGCAGGCCGTGACAGCACGACGCTTGGGTAGCTAGGAGGAGGTCGCAGACACGCAGACAGCGTGTGGCAGGCCGTGTCGTCGTGGAAGGGAGGCGGATGGGGGTGGACACTGCGGGCTGGAGCAATAGAGAGAGGCGGCGGGCGGAGAGCGGTGCGGTCCTTTTGGGTTGCGGTTGGCGGCAGGGGTGCCGTCTGGTAAAGTACACGATGAGATCGACAGGCCGGCTCAGGTCTTGCCCGCCTCCTGCCGAGATGCGGGATTAGAGGAGCACAAGCCTGCGGCGCGCATTACGGATGGCTGCAGGACAAGGGAAACAGAGAGGGTTGCAAGGATGGAGGTCAAAGGAATGGGGCCTTGTGCAGCTGTTTGCTTGCCAGGGGACAAGACGGGCCTCTGGTCTCGTCTGTGGCTCTGGCTGATTGCGCACCCTTGGCATCCGCGCGCTTTATTGACCGGCCTGGCGCCCATCCATTCCCGCTTGCGCCTAGGCTTGTCGGCGCGCCTACGGGCGGGCCTGCATTGCAACGGCCAGCGAACGTTGGGCTTCGTACGGCTACGGCTGCAAGCGGATGCGCAAGCCGATGTCGAGTCTCCCACGTGCATGTGTGAGGGCGCAAAGGCAATGAAACACGATGCGCTCGCATCTCCAATCGCTCCACTTGGAATCGCTCGCGGTCTTGCTACGAGCCCTTTGCTCTGCACACGGCGCGGCAGGGCGCGGCACCGGCGCGGATAGCAGACCAATCACGGCGGGCGCTGACCCACGCCGCCTGCTCCGCATCCACACGCTCCGACCGACAGGTGTCGCTGAGCTGCTCATGCACTCGATTCCGCCGCTGCTGCAGTGTTGCGGTGAAGGTTGCCGCCGCCATCTGCGCGGATGACCTCGACGGCGCCCTACTCAACACGTACTATGTGCTGCATATTGGCATGACTTCGCCGCTCGCATTTGATTCCGTTTGCGTGCAAGACACATGGCTGGTACATGGGCATCGTCGTCGCTCCACAACGGCCTCGCACTGCTGTTCCCCTGGGCGAATGGATAAACTCAGACATGACGGCCCAAAGTTGTTATTGCAATCAGTCGCCTCGGCGAACAAAAACGCAGATCTGGGCTCGTTCGCCGAGAGGCCGCCAGGATGATTCGAGAGTGCCTGCGTTGACATCTCCATGGGGAACTATATCATGGGCTCATGGAAACGTGATTCAACGTACTGCGCGCTGGATGCTCCGAGCGAGGTGAACCATCACATGGACGACGTGGTAGGTCCGAGATGCCATACGCTTCGGAAATTTTGTACGCCTCGGAAATTGCCAGGGTTGATGCATTGGACGCGAGCCTTGAATTGACTTCTCCATCATAAATTTCAATCGATGGTGGCGCCTGTCAGGAGAGGCTAGCATGAACCGCTTGCCAAGGGCACGAGCGCGCAACCCCAGCTCTCCTCTCCAGAGCCTCACCTCTGACTTTGCGACGCAGATCGCGAAGAGCCTCCTTGGACGGTGCAAACTCAGAGGACACGATATCGGCCCTAAAGCCTTGTCACGTCTGCTACCCACCGACACGCTTCCGGCCGCTCCATGTGCAGTACGCTTGTAATAGATGACGACATCACTCGACTAACAACGTCCTTAACCACGGCGGCATCATCTCCAAACTAACATCATTGCAACTTACCACCAGCATCCGATCGCAACCATAGCGTCTGCAACAGTTTCTCGCCGCCTAGCGCGTCTCCTTCACACCATGTCCACGACTGCCCCCGACGCTTCTGCGCTCCCAAAGGCGCCATGGAAGTCGCTCTTCAATCAGCATGTTTCCAAAATGCCCTCGCCGCAATTTGTCCTCGGCACGGTCGCTGCCGCTGCTAAGGGTGGGCCTACGCTGTTGGTCCCTCGTGTGCGTTACTGCATATTCCGCGGCTTCTGGACCGAACTGCCAGAGAACAAACACAACGATGCGGAGAGGAATCCCAACGTGTTTGAGAGCGATTGCCCTACATTTACTACAGATGTCAGGATGGAGAAAGTAGGGCAGATATTTGGGACGGGCCCTGGACATGCCTCGAGCTCAGAACAGACCCAGGGAAGCGGAGGCGGTGGCCCCGTGGAGGCCGTCTGGTGGGTCGAAGAGACCGGTACTCAGTGGCGGATCAAAGGACGCGCTTTCGTTGTAGGAAACGACATCGAGGGACCGGAACAGAGCAGTGGCGTCCGGACAGTCAAGAGCGAGGTCGGCAAGAGAATGAGGGTCATCGATGCGGGCAAAGAGGGAGATTGGAGCTGGACAAGGGAGCTCACTGCAAGCTTTGGCAACCAGTCACCGGGCATCAAAGGTACGTGTCTGTTTGCTCCCATAGAAAATGAGCTAAATTTCCAGGTTCGTTCCGAGCACCCCCGCCAGGTAAACCTACAACTGAGCCGCACGACGACAAGAACCTTGAGTTGGGCGCCAAGGTAGACGATCTCCACGATGATGTCGCGCGCAAGAACTTCCGTCTCGTTATCATCGTTCCCGATTCCGTCGAGCAGACAGATCTCAGTGATCCCGCCAAGGGCCGTCGTTATCTCTACACAATTGATGAGACGGCAGACGCCGGCTGGAGAACAGAGGAACTATGGCCGTAGAGTACGTTTTGGCTAATAGTGCCGCAATACCTTTCAAGCCACAACAATATATCTTACGAAATTCTTATCAAGTGTCCTTGCTGTGCCGCAGTGCCACATCGCTCGCGTGGGAGGCTATCCGATATTGAGCTGCATCATCCTGCATCCGTAGGTGCCGCTGCACGAACGCCGCTTGCTTACGACATATGGACTCGCACCAATACCATCGTCAAAGGCATCGCCAAAGCTTGTCAAACACGGCTCGTCTATATCCGTCCATATTTACACTCGGAGCTTCACACACTAGCGATATTGTACTTGACCATCGAACAACTGCAGGTTTCCAGCCCTGCCTTGGAACTGCCGTGCAACAGCGTTCATATTGGTCTTGCAGATCGGCCCACATGCTCAATACTCGACGCTCCGGGATTCATCCCCAGTATGTGGCTCAGGTCGGCGACCTCAATTCAACCACGCAGAGGCCTATTTCTCGACCTCGTGGGTTGCTCCTCGCCTACTGTCGATCATTTATGTCGTCCTTCACCCGCCACAGGTGATTGGACTCGTTCAGCCTGCCAATAACACGCCATGGCGCGCTTAAACCGCGTTGCGCCGTACGGTAGCCTTCATATGTCCAACCGTGTCTCGCGTTACAACAAAGGCTACGATATTGCCTCCCCCCCCACATCTGCGTCGCACACGCAAAACAGACGCGTGCTAGAATATGGGCGTAGACTAGGCGGTTTCAGGAAATGCCCGGTTGTTCATGCGTCTGATGACGAGCTGGCGCTTAACATGGGCGGTCCGAGCCTAAACATCAGCTCCCTTGCGGGTCCGATGGGCCCGCTGCGCACGGCTGGGGCGCTGAACTGGTGGGATAGGCCGCGCCTATCAGAAATCATTGCGAGCGAACACTACCCGAACGACTACATTGATGCATAGCGGTGTTGGTTTGTCCCTTACTGCGGCAAGGCAATCGCCTTGCCTGCGAGGAAGAATGTATCTACTGCAGAGAAGGGGCCGATTTCCCAAAAGCTGCAGCTACATGCTTTTGCGACCGGCTTCTATTTTTGGCCAGGCTGGTCGTGCTTTGGGCGAGCGAAACCAACTTCCTCTTTGAGTTTGCGTTCGTCGCGGGTAAAGATGACGCAAAGGGAAGAGGAGACCGCCACGTTGCTGTAGGGATTCCGTGGGCCTGGACGGAGCTGCGTATGCACGAACGGCGTTGGAGGACGATGGACGGGCGGGCATTGGATGAAGGGCATCGTTTGGTGTGGCCGTTCTGTACGCGGATGCGCGGGATTTATAGTACTTCCGCTGGTCGCTTTGAAGAGCGAGGATCGCGCTCGGTAGATGGTATGCATGAGATGATCGGATCACGATTTATTGCCGGACGAATACGACGGTGGGGTCGGTCAAGTGTACATGTTGCGTTCGAGCCGATGACGATATGAGGCTTGCAGGCTGCCCGTTCGTAGCGGAGTCGCGTAATGCGAGTAGATAAGGAGTCGTTCAAGGACGAGGGTATGTTTGTTTCAGCATTTTCGTGATCGCCCTTCTAGCGCTGCTAAACATAGTCTCGATAGTAATATACCTGAGCTGGGCGAGTGGGCATGCATGGGATTCGACGATGCTTTTGTTCGCTTGCGAGTAGGCATGCAAGGCTACTGCAGCAGTTACTCTGCCACACTCGAGGACAATGTCCACCGCGGCACGGAGACCGCGCGAATTCGACCCCTGGAACGAAAATCAACCACGAATAACACCATACAATTACAGCCCGCGGAGATTTCCGCATCGCGCACCACGGCATCCATTCCCCTCCCAGCACTCCGTCGAAATTTCCCACCAATCCCTCCCCCACTTCCCTCCCAACCACCTCCCTCCGCCACATCATCCCGTGTACCTGCCCACCATGACCGCGTATTCCCTTACAGCACTACAAAACACACGCAACTACCGACTCCCTAAAGCAGACGCGCCCGGACATCCTGCCCCATGCGCAAAGGCATTCGACCACCCTACCCTAGCGAGACACGGATAATTCGCGCCTCTATCTATGTCTCTCAAGTCGCCGACCTGTGCGACCGACCCCCGTACGCCGGACGTCCCACAGAGATCTTGACTGACGGTAGTCGCGGTACGAGAAGTAGTTCTGTGCAGCCAAAAGTCGCCGGCATGCATGCGTTGTGCGTATGACTATGCGAAACCGTCCGACACAGCACGTACAGGCCACTCATGTCGTCCTTTGGGCCAGAGTTGCATGCACGCAGGCTGAAGCGAGCGTCCTGTGAGGCCGCTTGGCTTGCTTAAGCGCCCGTTGTGATCGTGGTAGGTGCGGGAAGGGCGATACGGAGCAGGCGGGTTGGAGGTGTAGGGATTATGCTTGGTGGGCGGGGAGGGAGAGTTGCACTTCTTGCGTGAGGGATCGCTTCTGTGTGAGGGGGCGGTGTGAGGCGTAAGGTGAGCGTTGAGGCGGACCGTTTAGCGATTACCTGTCCGTCCCCTCGTTGGTACTATTGGTACTGTTGGTGCTGTGCGAATCATGAGGCTGAGGACAACAGTCTGCAGGGAATGTCGAGCCTCGTGATGCGATGCATTCTACCCCCCGCATTCGGACGTTAAAGCCGTTGGAGAGCAAGTTGCCATCGCCATAACGGTGGGTTTATACATGGATGTGTTCTACTGTGAATGGCCAGAGCATTTTGCTTTGTCTTTCGTAGTACATCAAGTCGCTTGATTGGAGTAAACGTGCAGGTGATCAGGTCCTAAGAGACCAAATGGGTCTTTCATGGTGTGTGATGTCCACATGGCGGCCAAAAGTCTCCTGCAGCTTTGACCCTATCGATCTGCCGATGTGAAGAGCTAAGTGTAGATCAAGGGGATCCTGGGTAGTGTACAAAAGAAATGTAGAGGGGCAGCCGTCTTCCTTGCTCATCAGCTCAGACGAGCCGTTGGGTCAGCCTCGTCAATTATGTCCTGTATTCAAAGACATTACGCTTTCTTGAAGAAGCTAGCAATGCTGCCTTGGCCCTTGGCACCGGCCTTCTTGCCTTTGGCTGTGCTCGCCGGCTTGGGTGCAGGCTTTGCCTTCTTGGGCTCTGGCTCGTCTTCCGAGAATGACTCCCAGACTGTCTCCTCTTTTGTAACTGCCGAGTGTTAGGTCCAATACAGGAGTGATGCGGATGGGTGCTTACCGAGATATCCATCCTCGTCCTTGACCTTCTTCTTCTTCATGACACGGCGTTTGCCACGTCTTCGGCCGCCTTGGACTGTAATTGAACCTTGGCTCTCACTCTCGGCCGGCTTGCTAAAAGCCGCGGTGTCTATTGGCGCGTCTTGAGAGTCTCTCTCTTCTTCCGGTGCTGCATCGGCCATTTCCACTTGAAGGTGTCAGCTTGTAACGCAAAGTTCTGGGCCAGCAGGTGTTACCATCCGGTTCCATCATCTGCCGCAGCTTGTCCTCTCGGTCTTCCTTCGCCTTTCTTGCTGCGGCGGTCTTCTCGTCGTCAAATTTGACCTCGGGCGTATCGTCATCGTCCCCTTCGTCTTCCGACATGCCTTGCATTTGCTCATCTTCAGCAGGCGCTGGGGTGGACTCCTTTGACTTCTCTGCTCCCTGCGTTTTTGGTTTGGCCTTGGCGAATGATTTGAAGAGGTCTCCAACGTTCTTGTCCTTTTTGGTATTTGACTTCGAATCGGATCTCTTCAGCGTTGCCGTTGGACCAGGCTGAGGAGTAGATCGGCCCGACACGTTATCCTCCGAAGGACTTTCCTTGCGTTTGAGACCAGATGTCTCCTCTTTCTTTGCAGCCTCGACGGCAGGTGTGGGTTTTACGGTAGCTTTGACAGCAGTTTTGGGCTGTGCAGGAGCATATTTGGTTGTTCGTCGCTACGAAGAAGTTAGCTCATTACTTCGTGAGTCAGCACATGTATATTTGCCTTGATGTAGGGGTTGTGGATAGAGCCGTAGATTCTCCATTGTTCCAATGGGTCCTCGCTCGCATGCTCTGTCGCTATTTCCTGATTGCAAAGTGATAGCACATTCAAGTTCTGCCAGTTTTAGCCTCTACTGCTTCCGTTGTACGCTTCACCATGTCCATACCTCAATCGGACCCGGCTCCAAGCTGTAGATATGTATCGACGTCATGTCTTCGAACTCGGCTTTCGTCTCTGTCGCCCGATGATTAGCCTAGTTCCAGATGGATGTTCCAGAGGCATTCATACTCTCCAGCTCCTCTTCCCTGACTAGCACAACGGATGTTTTTGACACGGGGTCCTCGGCAGGCTCCTCAGGTGCCGGCATAGAGCTCATGAAGGGTGAGCTGCGCATGACAGCATCATCTCCATCCTGGCCATTGGCCCCATTGGTATGCTCCAACGCTCGCTTCTTGCCCGTGAGGATGTAGGTCGCATGAATGGATTTCGGCTTCTTCGAATTTTGTTTGGTGTGGAACTCGTACAGCATCCTGTCAGGCATTAGATCATATGCAGAGATAGGTATGAGGTACACGTACTGCTTCGCCGTAGTGACGTTGACTTTGAGCGCACGACTGAGCAGCCGGTAGGTGACCTGGGGTGCGTGAGCTTGTGAAAGACGGCCGGTGAGCTCTAGAGACATACCGGACGGCTGTCCGTCAGGACGCGAGCCGCAAGATACTCCTTGTAATTTTCCTCGGCCATGACGAGCGCTGGGACACACGATCTGAGCTTGTGAGGAGTGTGAGACTGCTGCGCGATGTCAGAGTGCAGGGAAAGAGGACGCGTCGCGGGGTCAGGTGCACGCGTCAAATTGGCGGACAATGACTCGCGTTGCCAAGGTAGGCCGTCTAGTTCAAGCACCTTTACCCCATTCCCCAACCCACCACAAGCAAACATGAGTGGAACCGAGGACGATGACCTCAAATTTCTGCGGGTGGCTTCTTCGCGCCTGTCGGACCTCGAGAAGCTCCTCCAGCGGATTCTGCGGAAACCGAAGCATGACCCAAAGGGCATCCGTCATCGAGTGCGAGAAATTGATATGTTTGCGATCTTTGCTTTGGTATACCTAGCGCTTCAGAGAATAATACTCTACTAATGACACACAGCTGGAACCTTTCCAAGAAGACCCTCAGCTTCTCGACTCGTATTTGAAAGTTTTCATACCACCGTTGGTTGCTGCCTACCTGGACGCCGTGCGAACCAGCGCTCGGCCACAGAGGAAGAAAGGCTTCGTTCCATTCACTCATGCTATCTGCCAGATACTCAATCTATTCTGTAAAGTGCGGGGAGAAAAGGTCATCAAAGGCTTCCTCAACAACGAGCCACGCTACCTAGAACTCGTACTCAATGAGTTTGAGACGGGAGCGAATTACGCGACTACCGACGACGAGCCTCTTCCCCAGTCGGTCGTTCCATGGACCGAACGCTACGTCCTTCTCCTTTGGCTCTCCCATTTATTATTGGCACCCTTTCCGCTAGCGTCCATGTCTGCTCCCCAGCAGTCGAAAGAGGCGTCCGCTACACTAGGCATCGACCTTCCGTCCGAGGTCCCCGGCATCGCGCTTCGCGTTCTTACTAGATGTACTGACGCTTTCAAATCCGCGTCAAAAGAACGTGGTGCTGCGGCTAACCTCCTTGTTCGACTCTGCGTCCGCCCAGATATGCAACAGCTTGGCCTTCTCAACGCGCTCGTCCAGTGGTCATTGTCTTACTTCACCAATATTTCCGAAGCCAACTCAGACATACATCAATGTCTGGGCGTGCTCACTTTCCTTTCCGGGCTGGTCACATCTGCAACTAACGAAGAGATTGGTCCTTTTCTGCCCGCCATTTATCAGGTCTGTCAGAGTATCAATGATCAGTCCACTCTTGCCTTCGTGAGATCATCTGCGGTTGCTAGGAAGCTTGTCATCAAAACATTTCGGAATGTTGTTGTTCATTGTCTGAAAGCAGGAGACGTTTCCAACGGCCTTGATGCCACTCTTGTGCTCGAGGAGGTCATCGAATTTCTTCTCGGCGTCCTTGGCGACGGCGACACTCCAGTGAGGTATGCCGCAAGCAAGGCTCTCAGTATTGTGACAATGAAGCTAGATGAGGAGATGGCTGTCGAAGTAGTTGAAGCCATTCTGGGCTCATTTAACGAGAACGTCTACTGGCAAGGCTCTCACCGGAACCTCAGTGCAGTCGATCCTCTTCGATGGCACGGTCTCACTCTAACATTGTCGCATCTCCTCTACCAGAGAGCCGTATCTACCTCTCAGCTACCGGAAATTCTGAACGCTCTACTGCTAGCACATGCCTTCGAGCAGCGCTCCGCTACCGGGGGTTCGATAGGGACGAATGTTCGGGATGCAGCATGTTTCGGCATTTGGGCTGTGTCGCGGAGATACACAACGGAAGAAATGCTTGCGGTGGAAACATCTTCGGTCCGAGCTTCAGAACACCAGCAGTCTCTTTCGATTCTCCAAGTCCTCGCTATCGAACTCATTGTCGTGGCATGCCTGGATCCTGCTGGTAACATTCGGAGAGGCTCATCTGCCGCCCTGCAAGAGCTCATCGGCCGTCACCCAAACACGGTGGAAGAAGGGATACCGCTTGTCCAGATCGTGGATTTTCACGCCGTAGGTCTTCGCGAGCGAGGCATATGTGGAGTGGCACCCAAAGCGGCCGGGATGCACAAGATGTATTGGGAAGCGCTGTTTGAAAACTTGCTCGGATGGAGAGGAACTGGCGCTCTCGACGCGCCTTCTCGACTGTACGCAGCACGCGCTGTTGGACTTCTGTCTGTAAACCAAAAGGCGACAGTCGTACGTGAAATGGAGGATCGAATGTGCTCCCAGTTGTCCAATTTGAAGCCCCGCGAGGTCGAAGAACGGCAAGGACTGGTGTCTGCACTGGCAGCTTTGGTGGATCAAGCAGCCCAGTCGCAACAGCTGAATACGTTGGGACAGACGGATGAAGTACGCAATGAGAAACGTCTCTACCTTACCCGGTTATGGAGTCTTTTGACCGGAGCGTTGAGCCTGGAAGAAAAGTCATTCATTTCACCAACGCTGCGACCTGAGCTTACGGCTTCCTCTATTTGCAGCTTTCTTGGAGCTCTCTCGACGATGAGCTGTGCTAGCTTGGAAGAACTGGATACTTCGAATCTACCGACTCAGGAACTGATACGTCTCTTCAATCTTTGTCTCAGCCGAGACTCAGATGCCGTTATAGAAGCGATCCCTCGAACGACTTCTGGAATACTCATGCTCCTTGGCACGATATCTCCATCGGATAGGAATGAAGCTGTTTCTGGTTGGCTGTCGAAGCTAGAGAACGAAGCGTCATATAATGGCCTCCGTTGGTCCGGCTATGCCGTTGCTCTTGGAGCAGCATACTTCAGCATGGGAGAAAATGGCAACGAGTACGGCGTCACAGAGACCCAGACGCGAATTGTTGAAGTACTCGCTTTCAGATGCACACCGGCGGTCGCGATTGAGCCCAGATCCGTTGCTCTCCAAGCGATCGATGTTCTTTTGAAAAGCAATCCATCATCCACTGCTTTGGCTGCTGATGTCAAGGATCAGATTGCAAAAGCGTTACGTACTGCTCTCAACGACTACACGGTCACTGAACGTGGCGACGTCGGATCGCTAGTCCGCCTGGAAGCGCTAAGTACCATTGGAACAGCATGGGAGCACAACATCCTCGACGGATCAGCGTTCGAGAATGATCTCCGCGCAGATGTTATACGCTTGTCTCTGGAGAAGCTCGACAAGATCCGCCTACGTGCTGCACAAGTCTTGGGCAAAGCCACCTGGATGCACCAACGAGGGATGGTCTACAACCTTAGCGACGGCACTTCCTCCTACGCGTACTTCGCCGGCACCCTAGCACTACTCCAGACGACAAGAGACCCCGCTATCACAGAGGCCATCTGTCTTGGATTTGTTACTTCTGCAGGGATGGGCTCCGAGTCTGTTGTCCAAAACTCTCGAGCCGCCTTGCTGGATGCTGCAGATGCATGGTCTGCGGAAGATATTGAGGGAGATAAAACACACTTTTCGCTTGTCGACTTTTCAAATTGTCTCTTGGGACTCCTTAAAGTAAATCTGGAGGCGGAAAGAGTGGTGCTGCCATTGTTGGAAGTGTTTTCTTTCCTCTTTGACATGCAGGTCCTGCAAAGACTAATGTCTTCATCTTTCAAGTACATCTCGAAAACATTCGCCTTTCAGGATCTTACTAATTCTCATCTAGCTTTCGTACCCTTCTTTCCTATACGCAGAAAGCTCACTTCAAGTCTACGAACATGCAGAAGCTACAACTCGCACTCGACGTCTACCGCGGTCTTGGGAGTATCCCGGCCACTCGTGCTGACACCATTACGAAGGTGACAAGCATGCTTTTACACCCCTTTCCAAAGGTACGTCATAGAAGATCACTGAAATTGCCCGGCTAATAGGTGTAAAGATTCGTATAACTGCTGCTGAAACCTTGTGGGTACTGACCAAGGAGGACGGCTTGAAGAGACAGGACTGGAGCTTGCCGTCTAAGATTTTGAAGCCGATCGTTGATGAACTCAAGGGGAGCATTGTTGCTGTAATACAACAATGAGGTATGTCGATCAGCATTATCTCGGACGACCTAGTGTTGACTCCCAAGGAAGGGGTGGATATCAATTGATAGTACGAATGGAGGGGTATAATGAACAATAACGCCGGTGACCACTTGCGGATACAGTGTCAGAAACCGCTCCACAACTTCCCTCATGTAACTGCTCCCGGCATGAGCTTCGCTATATCAGCTTCCCTCATATGTCTCATTCCTACCCGTGTTGCTACTCAACAGAATCACTCCCACCGGCAGTCTCTCCTCCCTCCGGCTCTCTTTGTGCCCGTGATTGGAGAATCTCCTGCGTCCAACTCTCACTCATCGACTTCTCGAAACTTTTTCCATCCGGACGTTGCATCCCCGCCGGCGGTCCGCCTGCAGTAAATCTCGGATTTCCATTCTCAAATGCTTCCTTGATGTCGCCAGGTTGAGAGCTAGCTAGTCGCAGCGCATCGCTGGCAAATCCCTCGCGTCCTTTTCCTAGTTCTCCGTGCGCGCGCCAGCTGGCGGCGAAGGGGTTGCGGCCACTGCCTAGGTCGCGCCATACCTTGATTTTGAGGACGGCCTGGGATGGTTTGTAAAGGGTGATGCTGGGTTCGGACGGTGCTGCTTGGTTGGTGCCACATTGGATACTGAAGTCAGTCGCGCAGATAGAGCATAGTTGCACTTTGCTCTTTTTGCCGCGAGCCAATACATTCTCGAGACACTGTTGCATTCCCGTGTGCGGAGCGTGGGAGTCCCGATGGCCGGCGACCACGTGTGGAAGGATGGGTGTGAGGCTTTTCACGAGCCCGCCCGAATGCAGACTCCCATGTGATGGTATCTTGATATCGAACGAGGCGTGGAGGATCAACCTGCCCTCCACAACCCTGGCTTCGCACTTCAAACTGGTGTCTAACACAATCTTGCCCGATCTCCTCTGAGCAGCTTCATCGTAAGCAAAAGCTTGAACGCTAATCCCATACTCCTTTCCCCACAATACTCTGTTCACCGCCAACCTCACATGATGATAGCAAATGATGTACTCCTTCCCGTTATGCAGATAACTGTTGAACTCCGCGCAATCTCTTTTCGTCTCGTTCGCATACCGCGTCGGACCACCATCGACGTCATGTCTGTGAAAAGTATCACACCATGAGCAGTACCAGTGCGACGGGAACGCGCGCTCGAGGATCTCGATGTTCTTTCGACGTTGAAATTTTGGGAGGGTGCACGAGAGGGACAGGTGTTCGGTGAGGTCGTTGCGGCCGATTGCGTAGCAGATATACCGACTGGAGAGGCAAAGCGACGCAGCGGAGGAGTGGTCGAGGTAGGAGGCGATGTTCTGAATTAATTCGAGGGGGAGGGTAAGAAAGGCTGATGTTTGTTGAAGAGGGGGTTTTATAGGCGTTGTATCTATTTGCGTCGTTGCGCTGATGGTAGATGGTTTAGATGGCTTTGACGTGAAGGGTACCGTCGCTAGACGTCCGGTCTTCGCCCTCGCTTTTGATGTCCAGAAAGTCATCGTAATGTAGTAAGTCTGTTCTGTATCCAAATATCTACACTCTTCGAGGCCTTTATAAATTTCCGGTAAACATGTGAGAACGACTGTCGTTCCAAAAGTTATTAGGGTAACTCAACAACCAAAGGCCGGAGCGAGACGAGTGCTCAGCCGTTAAACGGGAAGGACCGAGAGACTCTTAAACAATGCGTAATCCGCTGTGCATAGTCCGCTGCGCCTTCTCCAATCACATGCCATATCCGCATGTGCGCACAAGGCGTCATGCTCCGCCTTCACGAGGTGCCGATGTGGCTGACGTTCGATGCCTGAATACGGAACCTGGGCATGTTCACCAGACCAACGTACGCTAGCTTCATCGGGTTTATGTGTGTGGCCGTGCGCAGGCACCCGATTGGGACGAGCATTTCCGTGTTTCACAGACGGGAGACTTGGTGAAAGCAAACGGACGATGTAAACAATTGGAAATGAGGCTTGGAGTACAGACTTTATTGCTCGGTCTAGCGACAATAGTTCCTGTCATCGCATCCATACAACACAACCATACAGCACCCAACACTACTCAGTCACGCCAGCGGACAGCGCAAACAGCCATGGGCTCCATCTTTCTCGACCATCTCCACTCAGGATGGCACGTCGACCAAGCTATCGTAAGTCCCCATTCTCTCCACCCAAACAGAAAGCACCCCATCGCCAACTCACCTCCAGCTCAGCGAAGAAACTCGCGTGGTCGTCGTCCGCTTCGGCCGCGCCTCAGACCCCGAGTGCGTAGCCATGGACGAGTTCCTCTACAAGGTTGCAGACAAAGTTAAGAAATTCGCCGTCATCTACCTCGTCGACAACAAGGAAGTAACGGACTTCAATAACATGTATGAATTGTTTGATCCCTGTACGGTCATGTTCTTCTGGCGGTGAGTAGTCGCCTGTTAGTTTGGGAGGGGTCAGATCGGGCTGGCACGGTGATGTTGTGAGGGAGCACAAGTGCTGATCGTGAAACAGAAACAAACACATCCAAGTCGACTTCGGTACGGGAAATAACAACAAGATCAATTTTGATCTAGCAGACAAGCAGGAGCTTATTGACGTCATTGAGGCGGTTTATCGGGGGGCGAGCAAGGGCAAGGGGTTGGTGGTTTCGCCGAAGGACTACTCGACCAAGTGGCTGTTCTGAAGGTGGTCGCTGAGATCGATCGCACAGTGTCTGCTATGCTCGAGATAAACGGTGTACAAGAGCGTTGAGAGTGGAATCAAGAGTGATTATTGGCTTACCAAATAGCCGAGAAAGAAAGAATGAGGACCCTGGATGTATAGGCATAACACAATCAGCCCAGCGATCCCTCGGACTACCTCAGGTTTTCCCTTGTCCCAGTTTCCTATCTTCATCCACTAGCATTCTATAGTATTCTCGTAATCTCGGCCTTTGGCTGTTCCAGAGCACAGTTCTTATCTTGCTCTCCTAACATTTCGGTAGCATCATCCTCATCTTCTCTCTCCAAAGACTCCCCGAAATCCCCCAGAAAATCTCCCTAAACATCCCTCCCACTCGCAGTCACCGTAATACTGACTAAGCTCTACGTTCTAATGCCACGCGTGATCGACTCTCACCACCCTCTCAGCGTACTTCGCTCTCGCCCTGGCAACAATGCCACCTAGCGCCCTCAATGTTGACACATACCGCGGGTGCCTATCTGTTGCTTTTCTATCTTTTCTACCTCTGTGAAAATCGATGTATACTAAAAGTATTAACTACGTTTCGACAGTAGAAAGCAGCAAAACGCACCACTAAGAAGTGTAGACGCGGGAAGATTTGACTCAAAAGGTACAATTAGCGCGACATCGGCGGGGTTCTCCGTTGGCACCCGGAAAAGCGTGCTCTTTCCGCAACTTCAACAAACATTTTCTCCGAATCCGTGATACTCTCTCATCGACTTCCCAATTACCCTCAAACCAAGATTTATATCCATCAAAATGGCCTACGGCAAAGTCCGCGGCATCGCCAAACCCCTCGGCGACCTCCCCCCACGCATCTACCCCCTCTCCACAACCACCTCAGCCACAAAAGCCGCCATCCTGACCATAACCTTCGACTTCACCGCCGGCGACGAAATAGACCCAAGTTTAGCACAATCCCTCTGCGATGACTTCACAAAGTAAGGAATCCAACACCAATCTCCACCATCGCTGGCACTAACACACAGTCCAGAGAAGTCGAAGACGGCCGCACATATCCCCAAGAAGAAATCACAGACTTCGAAACTTACCAAGCCTACTTCATGTCCTACGACCTAGTCGTCGGCTTCTTCCTTACGGAAGACCAATTGCAATCCCTCCACCCCTCTGGGAAAGAAATACCTATAAATGGCATCAAAGTCCTTCCGTCCCAGCTCTCCGGCGTTAGCATCGGGCAGTCAAAACTCCACGCCATGCCGTCATCCTCCTCACCAACCACCAATCTACCTAACGACTCTGATACATACGCCTTCGCCTACTACATTAAACCAAACTACCCAGGCCGCTCCTCACACCTCTGCAACGGCGGTTTCATGGTCCCTTCGGCCACCCGCGGACTTGGCCTAGGTCGCATCGCCGCGCGCTCGTTCATGTTCTACGCACCTGCGTGTGGTTACCGCGGCAGCGTGTTCAACCTCGTTTATGTGAACAACGAGGCGAGTGTAAAGCTTTGGGAGAAGCTAGGTTTTCGCAACGTGGGTAGGATTCCCGAAGCGGGAAGGTTGAGGAGGAAAGATGGGGAGGGAGACGAGTATGTTGACGCGTGGATTGTGCATGGGGATTTTAGCGTCATCGGGGTTAGAGATGAAGAGGTGTGAGTGCGGTTTGTGCAGGGCTTTGTGGTGGTTGTGAAGATATACAGTTGGATGGGAATTGTCACAGCACCACGATATGCTGAATGGTGAGATGGTGTATATACCTCAGCTTGAGCTGATATTATTGTATTGATTCAGATTTCAGACGCAACGCTATGCACGCTGTAGCACTAATTAGGAAACGACGGAAAATAGTCGCCACGTCGACAAAGTCAATACGCCTGATTACCGCAGCCCCCCTATGATACAGACCCTCCATGTATCGAACGTCGATCATACTATTTCCCGACTTCGTAAAAACATAGCCCAGGTTTCCTTTCCTCGCCTCTCAGCCCTATACTAGGTGCGACATGCTATCCGGTTGAGTAGACATCTCACCGCACGTCGGTATGAGGCGCAGACTGCGGCCGCAACATCTCCTTCGGCGGGGCAGGCGGTCCCGTCCCGCTCCTTCTCCGCCGCTCCCTCTCGCCGGGCCCAGGCGCCTCCAAATGCGTGGTCTTCTTGTTGAACTTGCCACCGACGCCGCGCATCCACGTCTGGTCCTCATCAGCACCGAGCCAATACTGAGGAGCGCCACCGAGCATGATCCTGCCGATCTTGCCCTTCAGGCCATATCCCTCCTCTTTCCCATCTTCGAACGGGTTCTCAGCGAGATTCGAAGACGCAGTTTCCGTGGTGTTGTTCGGGTCGTACCACGCGGCGGAGGACGCATTAGCGGCAATGTGCTGGCGCAGACATTGGCGCGCGAAAGCCAGCATGACGAAGACAAAGTAGACGCGAAGGGCCCAGAAGCTAGAGATGAGGGTGATGCTCATGATACTGTCGGTCGAGACAAGCGCACTGTGGAGTCCAGCGGGCCCTGAAGGTGTGCCCTGTCCCACAGCGACAGCATTCTGCCCGGCCTGCATACCTTCCGCTGGTGCCGCGACCACGTTCACCTCGCTGACGTTGAACTTGGGGCTAGTGAAGCCAGCGTTCTCTGCCATTCCAGGTGCTGTCGAGTTTGCGGTGTCGCTAGGGTGTTTTGCGAGTGTATAGAACCAAACTACGCCAAAGAAAGCCGTGTATAGTGCGTTGACGACCGAGTCGAGCGCATACAGATGCGCCAGTAACAGAGACTCGAAAGGTGTTTGTAGTTGGATGTGTTTGTAAAGGTATACGGTTGCGAGGAGGGCGAAGGTCGAGTAGAGGTACATGGACAGCTGCCATCCGTCGATGGCGGCGCCGGTCAAGAGCGCAAGCATGCCATAAAGGCCCGAGGCCTTGTTGATGACTTGCAGGTATGTGATAATCTCAGCGCCGGTGCGCAAAGACATCCGGCCCAGAAATTTCTGTACATGTTAGTCTTCGCCGCCGACTTTCCATCCTCGGAGAGCACGTACTCGTGGGCGCGGCAGCTCGAACAACTGTGAAGGCGCCATGGTGACGTTTATGCGCGCAACGGATGCGGAAGATTCGGCAGGGTTGGTGTCGTCGGCGAGGAGGTAGGAATGCTCTGTTAATGCTGATTTCCGGCCAGTGGTGTGGTGGTGAGGAGGACGTTGTGAGGTGTGAGATGAGCTCGGGGGTGACTGCGGCGGCTGCGGATGCGCCGGCTGCTTGGATTTGCTGCTCATTTCACGATTGGGGCTGGGCTAAGCCCCCTTTCGGATAAGCGTCACGTGGGGTCTGCTATTCATAGTTAGACGTCATCATTGCTTGTATACACTACCTATACCCACGATTTAATCAGATGTGAGAATTTGCTTTGTGAGGCACTTTTGATCCAAGTCGATCGATGCATTTTTCGTGGGCGCGATGTCTCATATCACCCTATGACGCCACCTACGTGCAGTTGCAGATGGATGCAGTTGCCAACTTGGGTTCAGTGGCTGCGTGGCACAAAAGGGCATTCGACAGTGGTAGTTTCACAGCTGCTGCGGGTTACCCAAATAGATACACCGCAGACTGTGTCCCCTCCTCTCAACAATCATCACAGTGGCAGACTACTGTCCCGAACCACCAAAGCTTCGTGAGCAAGACCTGACGGGCAATGGGGATGTAGTCACGTTAATTGACCTGAAGGGATACACTAAGGACCCTACATCGATCCTATTCAAGCAAAGATGCGCATATATTCCTTCAAGTTGCATTGAGAAGCTCCATCCAGGAATCATCATCCCAATCCAACGCACCCAGCGGCGTAATAATAGGCATAGGCCGTGCTATAGCTCTCAATCTGGCCTCCCTCGGCTGCTCTGTCTAAGAAGTAAATGCTCCCTGGGTGGCATGTTGGTGAGAAGTAGAGATGAGTTATGGAGAATGTGATCGCAGCGAAATTCAAGAGGGGTGGGGGTCGACGTGAAGATGGAGATGTGCATGCCTGTACGAGGTTGAGAGTGATGAGAGGAATCTTTTTAAGAAGAACGGGAATCGTTTCAACAAAAAGCGAGATAGAATTCCTCCTGGTATTTGTAATAGTGTACAAAGTCTATTATGCAATTCGTACAAGCAACGCGCCAGAAAATGCTTGTTTGTGATCCGCCTGTCTTCCCGGGATATAATACAATAATGCCATATACTCCTAGATCCACCACCGACATATGGGAATCTTTCCTCTAAATCTTATGTCTCTTTTGGTACAGTATGTTACAGTAGTCTCTCAAGCGGTTGATTGAGAAGACTCTGGACGGTCGACGGCCGGAGGGATGTTAGTCTTGAGCGAGTCCTGAGCCTGATTCGTCAACTGCTGCGTCCGCTCCTGAATGTCTCTCTCAAGCTTATCCAGCCTTTCCGTCTCTGATGGTTCAAGGATCTCAAGCTCTTCAGTTGGATACTCTCCCTCGTCGTCTGTGCGAGGTGCCTGATCAGCGAAAGAACGCCCGTCTTTAAGCACGTCTTTCACTACTTCTGGAATGCGAGAAGAGCTGGATATTGCTCGTAGATCTCTCTCACTGTCCCTACCGTTGATAAAAGCATCGTTTTTCTGCTGCTCCTCCAACGCGCGCATCGCCTCCTCTCTCTTCCTCTTCATAGACTCCTTTGCCTGCTGGGTCCATGAGAATTGCGTTAATGTGCGCTCAATAGCATCTTCCACAAGCTGCTTCGCGTGATTGGCAAGGGACCTGGTGGTGAAGACATTCGGGAAACGGTAGCTTAGCCACAGGTAGGAGACAAGCATCTTGTGCAGTTGCTCCAAGTTGTAGAGATACTTGCGGTCGCCAGAAGGCGGATCGTCCAGTCTTTCAAGTGGCAGCTCTTTCATGTCGAGTAGATTGCCGGACTTGCCATCAGCAATACATTCGGCCAAGTAACGCAGGAAGGTGCGTTCGCCTGGGTCCCTCATGTTGGTGGGAGCCGCACAGATTGTGATGCGGTCGGTAATGCTCAAGTTCTTGACCGTGTGGATCGTGTCCGCTATTGAAAGTTGATCCCTCAACGCGCAAAGATGGAAGCGCGGGTGAATGATCGAAATCTCGTGTAGGCGCAGCATGATGTAGCTAAACGGGGTCCCGGGAGGAAAATAGTTCGCGAAACGCTCGACAATGAGAGAAGGAGGAAACAAGCCAGCGGTACGGATGGCTTCTGGCTCGCGACGCATACCCGATTTGAGGTAGTCAAAGTCGAGCTGCTCCAGTGTGGTGACGAAACCGACCGTTGGCGTTTCTATTTTCGCTTTGTGTTCGAAGCCATCGGTCTCCACGCCTTGTTGTGATTCACCCTGGGTGACGGCTTGGTGCGCGGTCCTATAGCGGCCAGCACGACCAGCAATCTGCTTGATCTCAGATATTTGTAGGGGCACTAGCTTCGTTCCGTTGCTCTTCATAGTGGATTCGAAGATGACGCGCTTGATACTCAGGTTTAGACCCATGCCAATAGCGTCACTGGCCACCAAGAAATCGTAGTCGTTATCGGGGTCATTGAAGAGGCGAGCCTGTTGGGCCCTCGTCTCTGGCGGCAGACTTCCGTATACGATCGCACACTTCTTGCCTGTTTTCTTCTCTACCTCTCGCCGTAACGCATGGATGCCCAAAACAGAGAATGCGACGATACAGTCGCCCTTCTCCAGGCTATCTAGCCTTCCCCGGAGACTTCGCGGCGCTACCTCAAGTGGAGTCAGGCGCTCATACTCGTGGATGTGGACCTTGTTGCCGACCAGAGCACAAAGCTCCCGGATGAGTGGTACAGTACGTGCTTCGCCGCAGAGGTGGACCTCTTTCGCTTTTACGCCCAAAAAGGCCTGTGTCCACGCCCAGCCGCGGTCGTTGTGGGCTATCATCTGGATCTCGTCGATAACGGCGACGTCCATGTTCGTGTTCAAGGGCGCCATTTCCACGGTGCAACTCCACATCTTCGTCTCGCCTTCGGGGACGCGCTGCTCCTCGCCAGTGACCAGAGCGCACGGCTTCCCTTTGGCGTTCAAGCGGGTGTAGACCTCGTGGGCGAGTAGACGAAGGGGCCCTAGGTAGATGCCCGTTTCCGCTTCTTCGAGACGCTTCAGGGCGTGGTAGGTCTTGCCGGAGTTGGTGGGACCGACATGCAGATGCACTGTACGCGGGATCTCCCTCGTTGCTGGATACCACTCCGTGGGATAGCGCAGGTCTGCCACCTCTTTCTGGTTGTCCATCTCGGCCTTGGTGAAGCGCCCTCCGCACGTTTGCGCATAGAACAGGTACCGCAGCCGCGTCTCAAGGCCCTGCTTCCCCCGCGTGGCCTCTTTTGCGAGGACTTCGAGCTCGGGCGACGCCTCCTTGATCCATCGGTTGATAGATCGCTCAAAAGTGAGCCATTCCTCGTCAAAGGTCTCGCGCGTCAACTGCAGGCTCTCAAGGAACTCGGGCTGGAGCAGCTCCGCCTGCAACCGCTCCAGCTTCTCGCGCACCGTCTGGAAGAGGGACACGGACTGTGTCTGTCGTATTCGTATGTCGAGAGGATTGAAGTGTGTCTATGTCTGTAAGTAGCTGTTTTGTGGCGAAGAGAGGACGGAATGGCACCTGTCCCCGTAACCCGCTCCTTGCGTTGTTTCCTCTGAGAGCTCTGGAATCTCTGGACTCTCCATAATCGCGGGGTTCTTTGAAGGAGCCTCCCTTTCCTCCTGTGCGGTATGCGACCTGGACGCGCGGAAGCAGGCGTTGGGCGTGCGGCCGCGATCTGGCGGCGAAGGCGCAGAACAAACACAGCGAAGTGCGCCGCGGGGGCAGCGCAGGCATTCCAACGGGCGTAAGGACTGCGATCTAGCGGGAGCTTGACATGCGGCGGGCAGTCAAAGGACGAAGAAGAGAGCGTGAGGGCGAATTGGCCGAGGTCGTCGACGTCAACGTCTGGAAAAAAGTGAGCCAAGGGTGGTTGATCGGAGGTCTGATCGCCGACGCGCGCTTCTGCGGCTCTTGCTCCGCCTGCACGCTCAAACACCACCATCCCACCCGGCGCTTCAGAGCTTCACGCGCATTCCCACACTCGTCTTCCTCGCCCCTCCGACGCCCTGAACAGCCTCTCCCGCACAGCGCACGCCCGCTTTACCTCCGGCACCTCTCCATACTCCTCCGCAGGTCGGGCAGCGAGGCTGCCACCACCACCCCGCCATGGGCGTCTCCATGATAGATATCCAGCGGGACTGTATGCGCGCCCTCGACTGACCCTCTGCCTGTCCACTCTGCTAATGCTCCCGCCAGTGATCCTCAGCACCATCCGCAACACCACGCGCGGCGACGTACGCACCCCCGCACCCACCGCCGCCGAGCTATGCTGATTCCCCGCAGTGGAAGGTCATGATCGTGGACGAGGACAGTCGCAAGTTGATAGACAATGTTGCCAAGGAAGATGAGATTCTCGACCTGAACATCACGAGTACGGATCCATTGTCGCCATTGTATGCTCCCTTCTGACGCATCCAGACATCGAGCGCATCGAGGACAGGCGGCAGACGCAGGTCGACATCGACGCCGTGTACTTCCTCACCCCCAAACCACATATCGTCGATTGCATCATGGCCGACTTCGAGCGCCGGAAATACAGAGGCTCCTTCTTAATATGGACTACGTGTAGGTTAACACGTATACCCCTCCAAGGTTCGGCATTAACTCGCGATAGTGCCCGCTCCGCCCCTAAGAGAGCGACTGGAACGGTCGCAAATGGCCCAGCAGCAGATCAAGATGTTCAAGGTCACGCATCTCGACTTCCATCCACGCGAATCCCACCTCGTGACCTTCAAAGACCCATACAGCTTCCCAATTCTGTACCACCCCGATTGCAACGGCCTCGTCAGAGCTCATATGGAGGAAGTGGCGGAGAAGGTACGCTCGAGATTGCCGTATAGAACCGTCGAGTCCTAATGTCTGTAGCTCACCGGCGTTTGCGTCGCCCTCGGGGAATATCCCACCATCCGCTACTACCGCCCGCGAGTCCCCACCCACGAGGCCAGCGTCATGTGCACCCATCTTGCACGCTTCGTGCAGGAGAAGCTCGACATGTACGCCCAGTTCAACCCCGACTTCCCTCCGCAGTCGAACCGTCCGCGCGGCGCCCTCTACATCACCGACCGCTCCATGGACCTCAATTCGCCCCTTATACACGAATTCACTTACCAGGCAATGGTACACGATCTTTTGCACATACAAGAGGGTGACAAAGTGACCTACAAGACGCTCATAAACGAAGGCGAACCTAACGCCGAGGAAAAGGAAATGGAGATCAGCGACAAGGACAAGATATGGGTCGAGTACCGTCATCGTCACATGAAGGACACCATCACCAAGTTGATTGAGGACTTCAAGAAATTCATGGCAGACAACTCCAACTTTACAAACGCAGACAGCGCCAACGTATCGGGCATGAATGGTCTAAATGCCATCAAAGATATGATGGCGGGTCTTCCCCAATATCAGCAGATGAAGGAAGCCTATTCGCTCAATATCAGCATGGCTCAAGAGTCTATGACTGTCTTCCAGAAACACAAGCTGCCAGACGTCGCCTCTGTGGAACAGGTTTGTTACCTATATTTGCCCAATTATTATCTATACGCTGACTGTCATGTAGTGCTTGGCTACTGGGCTGGACGAGGACTTCCGAAAAGCGAAAAACATGGCCGATCAGGTCGTGCGTACTCTCGACGAGGACGACGTTACGCCCGCCGACCGGTTGCGACTCATCGCCTTATATGTACTGTACAGAGACGGCATTCTTCCCGCGGACCTAAATAAGCTGCTCCTCCACGCCCAGCTGCCCCCTCAAGACGGCGATGTAGTCCGAAATCTCGATTTACTCGGCGCACGCATATCGCGAGGACTGAAAGAAAAGCGCGAGCCACCTCCACCTCTTTTCCCCCGGAACGCTGTTCCTCCACTGAACGCAGAAGAATACGCCCTATCACGCTTTGAGCCTGTACTAAAGGAAGTACTGGACGAGCACGTGGCTGGACGTCTGCCACAAGATGTCTTCCCCTACACAAAGATGCAGCCGGATGACCCTAACATGCAAGACAACACACCTGCAGCCTCCCTCCGCTCTGCCAAACCTACCTGGGCACGGTCAAAGCTCGGGAACGTGGAGCCCCGACAGCGAATCATTGTCTTTATGGCAGGCGGCGCTACGTACGCTGAAGCCCGCGCATGCTACGATGTGTCAGAGAGAACGTCCCGCGATGTCTTTCTCGTCACCTCGCATATGATCAATGCCGGCCTCTATCTCCGCCAGGTCGGTGACCTCAGCCAAAGCCGCAAAAACCTTCGTCTACCGGTCGACCTACCCCAACCGAAAGCGCCCGCACACTTGTTCGAGAAGCCAGCACCGCCGAAAGCCGCAGCACCGCCGCTAGGAGCGGCAGGGGGGAAACCTATGCCGAACATTCCAGGAGGCCTTCCTGCACGGCCTGGCGGAAGTCAACGTGTAGGCGGCGCCCCAGCCCCGCCGACAGCTAGCATGGGCGCCATGTCGCTGAACCAGTCGAGACCAGCAGGTGCGCCTATCCAGTTGGGAGGAAGCGGTGCAAAGCCGGGCAAGGAGGACAAAGAGAAAAAGAAGAAGAAGCATCATTTCTTTGGGTCATCAAAGTCATAGCGTGTCTTTGCGTTGGCCGTGTTTGGTTTGTGAGGCATTGCGTGGGGTGTTTTGGGTTTGGAGCATTGGGCCTGCGGGCTCGGCTTTCTTTGTGTTTATGCATGGCATGGGCTTTTCCATTGGCGCCGGGCGTGGGTCCTGAAGGGTTGCCCGCTTTCCTTGTCTGATATCCACTGGTTGGGAGTAGACATCTTATGTGGACGAATAAGATAGAGATGAGTACCATCAGAACATGGAACCCCCGCGCTTGCCCAAGACCATGACTTCTTGTGCTCAACGTTGGCAATGAGACAGACACAGTTTGGAAAGGTAGTATGCAATCATCGAATTGGTCTCTTCATACGTGCATCAAGCCCTTTTCTCCACCCCCTCAAAAAGTCCCGCAAAAATTGACCGCTCTTCCACAAGCCTCTTCTTCTCCTTGACCCACACCTTCCCCGCCTCATCTCCCAAACTTCCCACCCGTCGATCCACCAAATCCATAGTCATCTTCAATTCCTGCTTTCCCTCCTGCACCGCCTTATTATCCTCATACTCAATACAAGCAATCCACGCCTCACAAATCGCCGTTGAGATATCCATCAAACGCGCTGTATCAAGGCGCGGCCAAGCGTTGATGATGATACTTTGGAGCGCCTTTGCAGTCGCGACAAGGAGGTCGGGGGACGCGGGGACGAAGTGGTCGCGGAGGATAGGGAGGATTGCGGGAAGAAGGGTGGGAAGATGTGTGACGGAGGATAGAGATAGAGTGGAGAGTATAGCGGGGAGGTGTGAGAGAATTGTTGTTGTAAGGGCGGGGTAGGTGGATGGGGAAGTGAGATGGAAGAACGGTGCTAGAACGCCTTCACGGATAATTCTATCGAGCATTGCTTCGTCGGTCTTCTCTTCTAACAGGCTGAGGGTGAGTAGAGCAGGGAACACGTGGTCGAAGACGAGAACAGCGTCTGGTTCCGGAGTCAGGGTGGGGAGGTAGGTGAAGAGTTGAAAGAGGTCGTCTGCGAAGAGTTTCCTGTAGCCTTGATTCATGATGAGATCCCTCGGGGCGGCTTGAACAAATAGGGAAATAAAAGTGCAGGCATGCGCTTTCCATTTTAGCTCGGTGGAGTCGAGCATTTGGAGGATGGGGACGCGGAGCAGATGGAATTCGCGTTTGACGTCTGCCTCAGTTGCGGTTTGTAGACACCATCGTAGAAGGTCCACCACGTACGCATTTTCCGGATCCCTCCAAGTCTTCATCTTGCTTTTGCTCTTGCTCTTGTCGGACGTGGTGAAGGCATCTTGCTCAGTCTGTACAAACAAGGGCCGAATGGTAAGCGACAGAAACCTTGACAAAAGTCTCGAGGTAAGCTCACCCTTCCTTATCTTCTTGACTTCCTCGATCGCCTGCGCAGGGTCTGTGGTATCTGGGTTGCGGAGCTGCCATGCCATTACGACTTCGAGGGCATCTTTCATCCAGGGCCCGGGTTTGAGGTTCATGGCTTTGGCGAGGTCGGTGCCTTTTATTAGGAATTTGAAGGTATCGGCGTCGAGGATGTCGAGGGCTTCGAGATGCTTTAGGAAGTCGCTGTATTGAGACAGAATGCCTGAATGGTTTTAGCAATTACATATGAGAGCGTTCTCGGAAACTGTTGGCTTACGGTCTTGGGAAACTTGTCCTAGCACCACGTCGTGAATTAGTGAGAACAAGACCTGCGATCTCCACGTTGGCCCAAACCGACGTATCGCCATACCCAAATTATCTCTCGCAGTAGCCTCGCCTGGTTTAGAGTGTCCAGAGGACTTCCGAAGTTCCTTAGAGCATCCTTCCACCAACTTCTTGATGTCCTCCATGTGGTCTAGAGAAGCAGCAATAACATTGGACACTGCGTTTGGGGCCTTGAAACCTTCCTGAGCAACCAGATAGGCGGCGTTAAGCGACTTTTTGGATGGTTTCGAGTTGGTCACTAACGGTGCATCGGCCCAAGGCATCACAGCTGCGCAGATCCAGGCAAGATACCTCTCGTCTGGGTTTCGTAGTAAGAGTCGTGAGATAGTTGAAGAGGTATCTGAAGAAGTATCTCTGAATGCCTCCTGGATGGACTTGACGAAGTCGTAGGCTGGTGCGAAATAGGTGGTCTCAGGCTGTGAGGCGTCTTCTCTAGTTGGGTCTGTGAAGATAGTGCGGTAGAGCTTAAACCTAGTCGGCGACAATATGTTAGTAAAAGATGATCTGTTGTGTGTTGCAGAACGTACCTATTGATGAGTTCCAGAGCCATGTAAGGGTCCGGGCCCTTCAGCATCTTTTCCAATTCAATACCAACCCGCTCGCGCTTTATTTTGATCTTCAAGGCTTCTTGTATATCTTGGTTGGCCATCGCAGAAGCGGTTTCCGGCTCGATTGTGAAGTTGAGGCGGCTAGCAAACCGGATAAGCCGTAGCACTCGAAGCGGGTCGTCCTTGAACGTTTGATACGGCTCTAAGGGTGTCCTGATGATCTTCGCATCCATGTCCGCGAACCCGCGCCCAGTAAAGTCCTCAATCTGCTTGGTATTGAGATTGTAGAACATTGCGTTAACGGTAGCGTCTCGCCGCATGGCATCCTCTTCTGCAGTGCCAAACTCCATTTCCGGGTTGCGGCTGACTTCATTGTACGTCTCCTTCCGAAGATTGACAAGATCCAGATCAATACCCATGATTCGGATGGTCGCCGTTTCTAGGTTTTTGGAAGCCTCAGGGTTGGCCTTGATTGTGTGGAGTCCCGAAACAATCTTTTTGCTCTCCTTCTCTTCTAGGCCATGCTTCTTGTCATTACCGGGAATTTTGAGATACTCCAGCATTTTCAGACCAAAGTTTTCGCCAGTCAGCTTGTTAATGGCAACGTCAACGTCATGGCTGCCAACGCCGAGTAGCTTGTCTCGCACCCAGCCGCCAGTCCAACGCACTGCAGTACAAGTCAGCCCGTTGAACTCATTAAGAGAGATTTTCGTCCCGCGAAGGGATTGTTCGGATGTTCAATAGTAGCGAAGTCCCGCGGAATGAAAAGCAAACATATCGAACTTACAGACAACTTTCTCGCTTGTCAGTTCATTTGGTGCTTGACCAGCTGATTTCTCCTCTGCGGTGGCGGCGTTGTCAATGTATGCCGCAACGCCGAGAAGCACGTCGCGAAGTCGAGATTCGCTTTCTGTTAGTTCTAGAGTAGTCGGTCGAGCACCGGACGGAGACGCCATGGTGCCGTATGGCTGTATGAAGCGAGGGTAGTCAGGCCCTATTTTCCGACGTTTTGGATTCAAGCGCGGTGATGGTGTTCGACTCGGTCGCGTCGACATGCGCCAGAAATGAGAGTCGGATTGTTTGAGTTGGGCAAGAATTGCTCGCGGTGCACAAATATAGCAGGCTCGACTCATCGGGCATTCACGTGAGTCAGGCGTGGAACCAGATCGCAGCGGAAAGCAGCGATTTGCGTCAAGCTACGTGGCTTGTGACGAGCTGCGAGATATGAAAGCAAAGTTGCGGCGATGAGTGGCACCAAAGGAGTGTCGTGAAGGGTGCTGGGGTGGTGATGGAGGTTTCGTTGTCTCATCCAGTCAGAAGGCTCAGCGGCCGCATCGGCCTTTGCCTTCGTCACCTCTTGTCGACACCACGGCCCTAGCTCACCACGTACAATCGCCCAGCACGCACTGCAACACCGTCCTCGCCCGCCGCACCCGAATTCAGAGCGCTGAATACATGCCGGCGACCCCAGGACCTGCGCGCGCATCCAGACACCCGTGGGCGCACCGCCCGAGCCCCCCATGACGCCGCAAGATGCCACGCCGAGGCCACCTAGCTATCCCGCAGATCTGGAGAATTCCATGATTCTTCCCAGACAGCGCGCTTCGTCGCCTGCGTCTTCTCTCGCCTCACTGCCGTACCGGAGATCCAACGCTTCGCTGCACCAGCTGTTCAAATCCACCACCTCAATATCAGGATCGCGCCCTAGCTCTGGCACCGCAACGCCGACCGCTTCCGTTATACCTGGTTCGGTATTCTCGCCGGGATCAAGACAGAATGGCACAGGGACGCCGGGGAGCCTGCCGCCGGGGGCCTCGGACGAGCATCGGAATCTCATACAGCGGGCTTTTGCGCCCCACGTGGTGGTATTGGCGGACACGGAGACGGAGCAATTAATTCGCGGGAAAGGCTTCGAGGGCGGCTTATTACAATTACTACGGCCTTTTGGAGAGTCAGTCCCTGGGAAAGTCACGGTGAGGGACAGCGTGGGCGCGAGCAAGAGCTATGAAGACTTCGGTGTTAGATTTGTGGGCGTGAACGAGGGACTCGGGCTTCCACCCATGCCCGGCAGAGCTACAGATCTCCGGATAGACACGTCAAGTGGTGGTCGGAGAGACGGTGGAAGAGATTCGGCAAATTCAATACCGCCGCGGCGCACAGGGGGTGATGTTGCGCAAATCGAAGAACTGGTGGACCGTCATCTGCAGTACTCCGAGTTCAACAGCCAGGGCGACGGGGTGCCAGACTACTTCAACTTGGGCGAGCCAGCACCACAAGAAAGCTCGACATCACCTTTCTACTCATTATACCTGAGGCGACTACTATCCGGTCTGCCCTTGGTGCCCCACGAAACATTCGCGCATCCTGTCGCGGGCGTCATTGCAATCAGCTCGCGCAATGCCGACCCCATAGAGGAACTTAGGAGGCTCTACCGGAGACAACACGATGGCGATCTTCGCTTCCCACAGTGGGTAGATAATGACTTCCTCCGATACTATGTTTTGGTTCATGATGAAGAGACGGGGGACATCGCCAAGTCGAACGCTACCTTTGAGGCAATGAAACGGCATTTTGGGTTGCATTGCCATCTCTTGAGGATCAAGAGCCTCCAGTGTATACCGTCCGATGACGATAGCGTACGGTTGCCCACTTGTGAATGGATGTCTGCGTCGGAAGAGCTAGCAGAGATCCAAAAACGAGGTACGTTCACTCCAAAAAACCTCACACATGATTTACTCACATGGACTGGCAGAAACCGCAGACGACATAACGGACCCTACCCCCTACATCCCCGACTCAGACATCACGGCCATCAAAACCTTCGTCCGCGAAATAGTAACCCAATCCATCATTCCCAACATGGAGCGCGCAGTCGCACAATGGAATGAGCAAGTCCTCGCCCGCCGCCGCGGCCTCTCAGGCCGTTTCATGTCCCTCTCAAAACGCTGGACCCCCTTCGGCTCATCCCGCAACTCATCCTCCTCCTCCACCCTCTCCGCAAACTCCAACTACGACTCCTTGCAGGGCTTCTACCGCCCTGATGCCCCCGAAGCACTCATGCGTAAGCTGGCAGATTACTGCTTCATGCTTCGTGATTGGAAACTCGCTTTGTCTACTTTCGACATCCTGCGTCAGGATTTCCAGAACGACAAAGCCTGGCGACACTACGCTGGCGCCTCCGAAATGGCTGCTTTATCAGCTCTTCTCTCTACCAGCCCTCTGTCCTCTAAGATTCGCACCGAGAACATCGATGCCTGGATAGAAGCTGCGTCCTACTCCTACACCGACCGCCAGCGCAGCGCAGCACCCTACTACGCCCTCCGCACCCTAGCCCTCGGCCTCGAACTCCTCCGCGTGCGCGGTAGCTCTGCTGCCGACGACGCCGCCCGCTGGGCAGCTCGCATCATAGAAACAGGACTCGTAGGTGCGATCGGCACTGCGCTCTTCACGGAACGCACAGCAGCCTGCTACGCGGTCCGCACCGGCCTCGGAACCTTCAAGCTCGGCGCACGCCGCAGAAAAGCAGCGCTTTGGGCCGTTCTCGCCGCGGAAAACTGGTGGCGTCTCGATAAGGCGCTGCAGGCGGAGAAGTGCCTTGAGATGGCCCTCCGATTGTACGGTCAGCATGTCGAAAGTGGGACGGGTGGTCCTGTTAAGATGCCCTTCCCTGAAATGCAAACCTACATCGATGAGCTGCGGCAACAGATTCTGGGTCTGCGCCTCACGAACCGAGGACTGAACGAAGGGCCCGAGGGCGAAGAAGGCGAGCAAAGCCTGCTCGTTGAAGACGCGACGGAATCGCTAGACACCAGCCCCAGAGCGCACCGGAAGTCGCTCATTGGCGCGGCAGCACCGCCCATGGACATGGGACCGTTGAGTCCCCGGCTGGAGCGGAGTAATGATACGGAGAAGGCACATGACAATTTCGAGGGCGTGTAGGATGGATGTATGTTGGAGACTGGTGATCATAATGGACGGGGTTCGCTTCTTGACTTGTAGTAGGGTTGGCTATTGGCATTGCGTGGGCGTTGGGATAACAGCATGTTTCGTTAGAGACTGGGATACATGGGGTGGGTGGTACACGCGAGGGATTTGGGGCGTGGGTAGATGGGCTGGATAGGTCACTATGATGATGGATCCTTTCGTGCCTAATGCCTGTGCCATTGTCATTTATCAATACTGTGCCGCGCCTTTTACGCCACGCGGATATAAGCCCTTGCGAGGGAGGGTAACCCGAGTCAGAAGGGGTAGTCGCATGCAAGGGACGCGAACAAAGGGTCAACATCAAGACGCCAATCACAAAAGCCACGTAAACAACATCGTCAAGGGGGACTCGAACTCGTAGTAGATTTCACGCCGCCAATGCCATCAGCTCCCCGACTACGTGGAAGAAATCAGAGAAAAGGCCACCAACGCCGAAGCGCAATCCAGGTCGCAGAGCCCAAGCACTTTGGTGCTCGCCCAGATTGGCCACATGCAAAACGTGTGAAAAGCCATCATCATGCCATGCCATGCCGTACCGTACCATGCTCGTATGCTATGCAACTGGAAAGAAAGGAAGATGGAACCCTGCAGAGCAAGGTCAGGGAAAACAAAGAATGCGCCTAGGCTATGCAAAGGTAGGAAGGATAGGGTATCGTCGTCTTGGTACTGGAAATGGGATGGGAAGAAGGTCGTTTCAGGCGGCCGTTGCGGGTAGACACGATGTGGTTGGCGGGCAGTCAGTGTCTACTTTAGGTTCTGGAGTGGAGACGGAGAGCGGAGGTGATGGGAGGGAGGTGTTGGTCATGATGGACGGGGGAATGGCGGTGAGAGGCTCGGCGTTATCTGTGGTGCGAAGGCCGCGGAGCTTGATGGTGAGCTTCTGTGGCTTTGTGCCATGCTCAGGGTCGGGAATTTCTAGTTGTGTTTGGGACGAGATGGGTCCATTGGACTCGTCTGAAGAGCTCTCGGTACACTCTGGGGTAGAGTCGGAATCAAAGAGAGGCATAGGAGAGCGACGCTTTCTGGCTCGCGGGAGGTCGTCTTCGTCCTCGCCATCGAGGCTGAGGCTAGGACTAGGCCGTTTCCTCAATGAGGTCTGGCGGGGGATGACGGTGACTACGGGCTCGCCTGTGTGGGGCCCTGCATTGTTGCGGACTGAGGAGTAGTGTTCCCAGCTCTGCAAACTGTCAGCGGGTGTTGGACGTGAATGTGGTGGCGAAGTAACGTACGTGATAAGCAATGTGGAGCACCTGGCGGCCATCAACAGCTTCAGGATCGTCGGAATGGTAATAGACGCGTGGAGAGATCAGGTACGTGTAGTCGGCCTGCCAGAGGCGGACATGCACGTTCATGGCGGACGCGAAGGCCGACACCTCCATGTTGTCGGCCCACTCGCCTGGCTGTCCCATCTTCTCGACATGGTCTTCGAACTGCTTCTGCAGCTCCTCTTCCGTGTGATAGGTGGTGTCGATGCGGGTGAGCGGCGCAGCCGTGGTCTTGCGTTTGGGGTTGCGGCGGACATGGTTGACGGCCATGTACTGGCGGTAGAAGTCTGCGTTGGCCTTCATGTGCTCGATGGTGGCAGTGCGGAGCACCTCGTGCATCTCTTGGTGGCCGTACAGCTGGTCGGACAAGGCGTTGAACAGGCAGTTGCCTTGCAGCGTCAGCTTGAAAAGCGCGTCGGGGGTGAATAAAAATAAAAGAACTCACCATCGCCGCGGATCTCGCCCGCATACAAGCCATTGGCGTCGAGGATGGGGAACTCAGGCGAGTTTGCTCGCTGCTTGCGGGGAGCCATGTTGACAGATGGAGCAAGCCAGGTCGCGAGACAGGAGAAGTGGGTGCACTCGGGGGAAAGAGGCAGCGGGCGTTTTGGGGCTCATGGAGAAGAGGACAGCTCCAGGAACACGGCTGCACGAAAAGTTGGAGGCTGGACCACCACGGGCGAGGTGGTGAGTTCGAGGGCCCTTGCGGTGAGAGTGAAGAATATCGACTTATGGTGACGCGAGCTTGAGCAATCAGCCCGCAACCGGGATAGTCACGCCAAGCTCCGCCAAAGAGAGCACAAGCTGCACAGGAGACAGCCTTAGTCAGACTCGCACCCTTGCCGCCTGGGGGTGGAGGGGGGGACAGCTATATCGGTTTCAGCAACTATGCACGAGAGCAGACGGCGACAGGCTCTGTGTCAGCGGTGCGGACGGGCAGAAGATACTGCTGCTGCTGGAAAATTTGTAAATTTCTGTACATGGGGACGAGGTACCTCGGATGATGTCACAGGGACACCGCTTCTTTTGCCCGCCCGAACCCGCCGAGGGTCAGGCTACGCGGTGAGGGAGGGAAAATAAGCGCGCTGAGATTGGCGATCGGGAGCCTGCAGCAGGTGTCCCGAGAGACCTCTGCGTGTGTGCGAGTCTTGCCTGTGGTCACGGAAAAGAAGTGCGAGGTGCGAACAGCGGCAGCGGACGAGGTCAGGCTGCACAGTCAACAACAAACACGCGTTATCTCGTGCCTGGTCAGTCCCATGCTCTCGTGCCTTTTGCGTCGTGTGCAGGGCCGCCAATCAGCTGCCGAGGCGTTCGGCTGACCCACCAACAGCATCATTTGCATCGCACCGCATCAGCTGCGGTGCTCACACCCATCGCAGGCCATCCTGACGCTGCTGATCTCGCCGCAATCATGGCTGCCAAAGCGAACATCGTGATCGTCGGGTAAGCCAACCCGCTGCGTGTCGCATGTTTCCCCACATGAGGCTCCCCCGCCTGTCGGATGCCCATCATCAAAACTGCATCCTGCTGAATACGGACTCTGCAGTGCAGGGGTCATCGGCCTCACCACTGCCCTCGTCCTGTCCAAACACAAAGACTTCAACGTCACGGTCGTGAGCAAGCACATGCCCGGCGACTATGACATCGAATACGCAAGCCCGTGGGCCGGAGCAAACTACTTCCCCGTCGGCACACCAGGCTCCAGTCTGCAAAAGTTCGAGAAAGCTACCTGGCCCGAACTAGACAGACTCTGTCGGGAGGTGCCTGAAGCAGGCATCCACCACCAAGATACGTACGTTTATGGGCGGACGAAGGATGCGGGAACCGCCACGGGCCAGTGGTTCAAAGAGCTGGTTAAGGAAGACGCGTGGTTCAAGGACGTGGTGCCGAAGTTCAAGGTCTTGGGCAAGGACGAGTTGCCCGAGGGCTGTGATACGGGCACGAACTTCACGAGTGTGTGTATGAACACTGCTGTTTATCTACCGTATATTCTGGGCCAGTGCGTCAAGCAGGGCGTCACATTGAAACGGGGGATCCTCTCGCATATCAGCGAGGCACCATCTTACCACGCAGCCGGCACCGCTCACATCACGATCAACTGCACCGGACTCCTCGCGTCCAAGCTAGGCGGTGTCATGGACGAAACCGTCTACCCGGGAAGGGGCCAGATCGTGCTCGTCCGGAACGAACCAGGCGTAATGGTGACCGTAAGCGGGACCGACGACGGCAGCGACGAGGCGACGTACATCATGCAGCGGGCCGTTGGCGGAGGCACCATCTTGGGAGGCTGTCTGCAGCACGGATCCTGGGAAAGCCAACCGGATCCGAATCTAGCGCAGAGGATCATGCAGCGTTCGGTCGACCTCTGTCCTGCACTGGCGCCGAAGACGGGCAAGGTGAGCGACTTGTCGGTCGTCAGGCATGGAGTGGGCTTGCGGCCGATGCGGAAGGCTGGGCCGCGGGTGGAGAAGGAGAGGATCGATGGACAGTGGGTCGTCCACCAGTACGGACATGCTGGGTATGGCTATCAAAGTAGCTTTGGGAGTGCGTGGGAGGCCGAGAAGCTTGTGAAGCAGATTCTGGGCGAGACTAAGGAGAAGGCGAGATTGTAGATTAGAGTTGTATCGCAGGTATTTACTCTACAGAATATTCTGCAAACGCCCATCTAAGCGACAGCCGATATCTCACTTGCTTCAAACTCGGCGCTCACCGGACTACAGTCCGTATCCTTCCACTGCCACGGCTTCTCCGTTTCCTCCCAATCAGCATTCTCCCTCTGCTCCGTAACGCAGCTCAGCGCGGGGTAGCCCTGTCCAAACGCCGTATACCGAGTCCTATCCACGTAAGCACATCATGCATCACTATCTACACAAGCGCTTGATGTCCTTACAGAGTAGTCCTGGCATACTCCCAGCAAGTGTACGTCTGATTGATCTGTATCTTCCCGGTGACATCGTCGAAAGTGAACCACGCCAGATCAGAGGGGATTGCAGACTCGGGCATGTCGCACGGGTACCACACACCCACTATGCGGTTGGGAGGCGTCCACGGCTGGGTAGCTTTACAAGTCGCCACGAAGGGGCGGGCATTTGTGGACAGCAAGAAGGAGACTTCCGATGTGGCGTTGCTGTGGTCAGGCCAGCGCTCTTGCCGCTCAGTGAAGGTGACTTCTTGGAGGTTCCATGTGGGCTTTTTGGCATGGGGAGAACAGTCGGGGAACTCGGACTGGGCGTGGGCGAGGAGCGGGAGAGCGAGACACACCGATAGAGCAGAGCGCATGGTTGCGGTGTGGTGCGTTTGGGGAATTGGACCAGGCTGGATCATCGTCGAGTGGCCATGTGCGTCTTATACAAGTCGTTGCTGTCTCCTTTGATAGATCTTCCCCGCTTCCGGACAGTTCAATATCGATGTCAATGTGTCTAATGCGCCCGAACACGACGAATGGGAGGGGTTCGCCGGTTGCAGGTCCATTTGCGCTTGGCAAGATTGATTGCTCGCGCATAGGAACATTCCATGTCTAATTTAGTCGCCGCATCTTGCAGCAAAGATCGTACTAGCTTGAGAACAGTTGCGGCTAATGGACGTTTTGCACGTTGGAGTCGTGGCAAAGAAGCTAACCCGGGTTGGGAAGAGCACCCGACGTATATCCAACATGTCAACCTCCAAGTTGCGCAAAGGCTTTTAGGATTTTGTCTTTAAGGTTTTGAGCCACCCGTGCAAAGGATGGTGTAGCCACGGTGTTGGGACGGATACAAGCTCGGGAACATGGTTGGCGCTGCGGCGCAGTGCACCGCCATGCGGATGGGGGTAGATGACAAGTTTAGGACTCCGAGGGTGCACGCCCGGAGGCAGCTGGCCTCGCCGCACGACCGGACTGCGGTGTTGAAGCAGCCACCCGGTATGAAGAATGACGACGTGAGATGGGCTACAAGGCCGACGGACGCAGGTCGATCAGGAGATGGATTCTGTGGGGTTCCTCCATAGATGGGATGGGTACGTATACCTGTGGAGAAAAGCATAGCGATCTACGCCTCGTAATCCGTGGAGTGTTTCATGGCCTCTTCGCCCTGTGGAGCGCATAAGAGATGCGACGTGCCTGTTGCCTGATGGCGGTGCAGGCCTTATTTTAAGACGCCAGTTCCTGCACCGCTCGCGGCATCCGATCCTCGAGTCAGCCCATCGCGAAGCCCTGCGTTGCGGCCCGCAGTCCAGAAGTCGGAGCTGATGCGGCCTCCCAAGCACGTGTCGGGCGCGGAAACTGCGGGCCAATCACGGGCGCCGTGCAAACCTGTTGAGCGTTCATATCTCGCTTGTTGGTGGCCTGCCTGTTCTGGAGCCCGCGTGTGGCGGCTGCCCTCTCCAGCCACCCGGCGGCCATGGGCACAATATGGCGTGGTGGGTGTGGGCGCGGCCGTGGCCGTGGCCGTGGCCGTGGGTGCGAGTGCGATGGCGACGGCATCGCAGACAGACATGGCCCGCATGCGCGTCGGACATAAAACATGGCTGACAACAGCACGCCGGCCGTGGTCGACGATGACGACGAACCACAGCAGGATGCGCAGGCATGTCGCGGGGCACCACCCCCCGGCGCAACAGATCCCTCTGGTTTCGAGAGCGTCCAAGCCTCCGCCCGTATAATAGTGCTGCGCACGGGCGCAGCCTGCCTGTCCCTTTGCGGTAAGCGTCATTTCCCCTTGGAGACATGTCCTCTGCCTCCTCCCAACGGACCTACCTGCATCTTCACCACCCGCTCTGCCTCCTGCAGCTCCGCTCCTAGTCCCGTCCCGCCCAGCGCGCCGCTGTCGTCGCCGTACAAACCTGCGGCTTCTGTCGTCCTGGCGCTGGGATTCAGTTTCGACGCGTCCTTGCGTCCCCCAAGAAGACGGACTACTCTAGTGCTCGGGGAAAAACCGACAGCCATGGCGAGAGCTGTTCAACCCGTCCTGGACTCCTCGGCACACCTCCGCTCCCCCTCGTCGTCGTCCCCGAACACCACCTTCTCGGTGCCGTCGCCTTTC
>Ga0247733_1000082_pt1 | contig 152695 bp, 170 predicted proteins | sample UWRJL043104R2_FD_180932 | JGI IMG/M metagenome (GOLD analysis project Ga0247733, IMG submission 180932) | Plant litter microbial communities from Arlington Agricultural Research Station in Wisconsin, United States - UWRJ-L043-104R-2 | ecosystem: Environmental > Terrestrial > Plant litter >... | reverse complement strand
CTCTCCATGCGGGCCATATCCATCTCGGTGGTGTGGCTCTGGTGGCCCTTGCTGCGGATCGCGGGCATGAAGTCGATGAAGAAGCTCAGGACGTAGAAGAAATATACAAATGAGATTGTCCACTCCAAGATGGCGGCCGTGTTGTAGTGCTTCGTCTTGCTGCTCACGCCGAATCCGATGGCGAGGCCGACTTCGACGATGATGAAAGCTAGCTTGATCCAGAAGCTTATCCTTAACACGCTGTGCTCGCGGAAATGTATCCCTAGGCGCTGGTACTCCCAGCAAATGAAGATCGCACTGACGATGTATCCGATGATGAAGACGGCGAGGAAGATGTTGTGCAGGCGGTTGTGGTTTACGCAGTCGAAGATGGAGAGGAGGATGAGTCCTGCGGCGCCCGCGATGGCGGCTACGATGCTGATGCCGCTGTAGATTTTTTGGTAGATGGAGGTGTTGGGGGCGAGTTTGCCCGTGTGTCGGAGCCACCGCTCGAGGATGAAGGCGATATCGAAGGAGACCACGGTTACGGCGGACATGGCGATGAAGAGGGGTTGGAGGCCTTGTGCGCCGATATCTGGGTGCCATGGTTAGCGACACTGTTCTCGTCCTCGAAAAAGACAGTCCGAGGGAAGTAAACTTACCACTTATGTAGGCGATTGACTGGGTTGCGTCCATGGAAGAGTACTTCGGTCTGCCTTGGACGGACCATGTTGTTAACATGGCTATCAGCATTGATAGCCATACCAGCGCTGAGAAGATAGGCACGGTCCAATACGAAAGGTACCACATGTTTGCTGATGGATTGCAATCCGCGCGCCGGGGAGTGCGTGGCTCGATGGGGTGTCTGAAGCACTGGTAATGATGATGGATGCGGATGCGGATGGATCCTGTAAGGTTGACGTGGGTTCGGGGGAGAGACACGCGACCAACTGCTTGTAAGGAAAAGAAGAAAGATCCAAGTCTATTGTCCTGCGCAAACCAAGGATATTACCACGATATTTCAGGCGGGAAGGGCACTTGATGACATAGTACGAAAGAGGAAAGAAAATTGTTATGCGCCAAATGATGTCATCATCGTCTCTCTCACTGCCACGCCGACTTCCCGGAGCTTCCGCTGGGGACGAAACAAGCCTCGATCGCCACTACTGGCGCTTGTTCTAGTAAGAATCGCGCGAAAGACGGATTAGAGTTTGTCAGGTTCGTCCGAGGGTGATGGGTCATGGATTTTAAAGCCGATGGCTGACAGATGTTTGCGGGAGATCTGTACGATGTGCCGGGTGGCTGTTGGAGGCGTGATGGGCTAACGGGAGCAAGCGGGCCGGGGGAATATCGCGAGTATTGTAGCTCTGGAGTCGAGCAGATCTTATATTGCGATTGCTTTGCAGGTTTCTTTTGGGGGGATGACATCCAGATGACCCTCAGCGCGCTGCTCATAGCGCAAATTCGCTTCACTATCGTTGTTCCAGATACAACCTCACCTAAAGTACGATGCCGAGGCCTACCTGGTACACTGGTCATGGTCAACAAAAGTTGGAAATGGACTGCCGCGCGGGTGGCCAGCACTGATCGCTGGGTTATCCAGATACGAAAGCGAACAGTTACGGGTTGAGTTCTCTTTTCAGCGTGCTCAATTTCGCTTCAAGCAGGGAAATTGGAGACAGATGCGGCCAACACGAACTACATATAGATGCACTGCCGGGCCAGACGCCATCAGCGCGACAACAGGCCTCGAAAACCGTCGTCTTCTGACTCTGGACCGTATCCAGGTCTTGCGTGGACGTGAAGCTAGACGACGAGGTGTTTCAGCAAAGTGGAATCCTCCGATCGATGGCGCGGTAGATTGCCTTTGAGGGTTGCCGTCCGTGCCGCGGCATATGTGCAGCGGTTGTCGCTTGCATGAACCACCAGTTCCGGCAGAACAGGTCAGACGTAGCTCAGGCAGCGCAGGGAGCAGATACGGAGGTTCCCTGTCGAAATCGGCGGTTGGGGCAAGGTGCTCGCCGCCAGCGTCCAAGGGGCTCCAGGATAGCTGTTATTAATTACCGCCGCATCCTGAAGGGTACGATACTTGATCTGAGGAGGAAGAGGATGCATCCCAAACGTCTGCTGACGCGGGCCTTGTCTGCAGCCATCTACCCAGGACTCTACCCAGGACGAAGGCTCATGATCAGTCTTGTTCTTGAAGTGCATGACCAGCAGCGGGGCAACAGTGGAGGAGGGCTGGAGAGCTACAATACTCCATGCAACGCCGTGCATGCTGCATGTCTTGAGGACTGCAGGTCTGGAGGATGTGACGACGAGCTGCAATGGAAGAGAGGTCCGAAGCACATCAGGGACACTATCAGGGACACAACGATTAGTATAGCAGCGGTACCCTATACTTCGGAGCGTCATACCGAGCGCGAGATGGGCCATGGGAAAGTCGAAAGCTGGTTCTCAGACGCAGCACGGGCCTGGACGCGATGGGAAAAGGGCTTGCAGCGCCGGAGTGGGCCACCAGCAGTCGTCTGGAGTCTGGACGCGGTGAGAAGCACCGTCGCGCCTCGAGATCCACTCCAGGATATGGCTGCGGAGCCACGCATGCGCACCGGCAAGCGAGGCGGATTGGCGTGCAGATGCCGGACTCGTCGTACCGCTGATTGGCGACATGGCCAGCGATGCTCAATGCGATGCGCCGGGGTCGTGCTGGGGGTTTCATCTCCCACCGTCTTCCAAGTTTGTTGTTTACCAAGATGCGAGTTCCCCACCTGCCTTGTGCAGACTTGTGCGAAGCCGCCCGTCACGCCTCACCGACGCCATCGGCCATCGTTCGTTCGCCTGAGGCCCATTTATCCACCTGGGCCTCCAGCTCGAGCTCGAAGACATCCTGATTCTCGCGCCGCCCGTTGAAATATGACTTCGTCGAGCCTTCCTTAAATCTTACCGGCGCCCGCTCCAGCCCCCGCAGCAGATCAACGGCTTCCCAGGTGTACTATAGGGTAAGGTCTTTCCTATAGACGTCCTTCGCTGGGTGCATCTCTAATCTGACATCAGAACCCCATCGACTCTCCCCCATGTTCTGCATCTGAGCGCGACGGGGCCTTTTGCTCGTAGTATACCGCGCCCCTCGACGAGATGGGAAATGCCCAGAGTGCGACCGCCGCCCACCACCCGCCCCACAACAGGCTGTCGAAGCCCAAGACGAACACGAACTCGCCATCGCTGGCTCCGAAAGTCGTCCACTCGCCCTCTTCCGTTTCCTCTCGCTATGCGCATCTGACCTCCAGAGAGCGCCAGCAGATCAAGACGCAGCTGCTTTCACCCGTTGAGAAGGACTTCGGACATACAGGCTCGCCAGATGGGGACGTCGACGTGTCAGAGCTCGCCACGCACCTACAGCGGCGGCTGTCGAGTGACTCGGGGACGAACTCGCTGTCCTGCTTTGGCAACGTTCGGGGGCCCTCTGCTACGAAGCTCACAAGTCTTCCTGGCTCAAAGGTGTCCCTAGTCTCTACCAACCAGGCTGTGGATCTTGAGACAGCGATCAAGATCGTGCAGGAAGTGAAGAAGACCGCCTCGCCTGAAGACCTCGCTGCTCTCCGTAGGTTGACAGGGCCCAGATTTGTGTCTAGCACCTGCTAATCAAATACTCTAGATCAAGCTCTTCAGTGTCCCGCACCAAGCCCGTCGCCTCGTCAATCCCCCGCCCCTGAGCCGGTGCTCAGCCGTCGAACCTCCCTCATTAACCGGTCGACATCATCACTCCTACGACGACGCTCCCTGAACACAACACCTGGCGTAGCGACGCGGAACTCGGGGATTGAAGGCATCCGACGAACATGGAACTCGTGGAAAACACCCAAGCTCGATGCGGAAGAGGAAGCGAAATGGCGCGTGGAAAGCATGGGCAAGTCCCCTCTCACGCGCCTGGCCGCGCTTGATTTGGCAGAAGAAGGATGCAGCTCGCCGACCCCGCGAGCTCAGACGCCAGGAGAATTGGACTATGCACATCTTGGGTCGTTCCGGCTCGGTTCGTTGCAAATCACCAACGGCCCAGCTTCGCCAACTCCTAGCGCGAAATTCAGGCGCCGCAGGTACGTAATCTGGGGTTGAGCACGTCAAGTTCTACGAGGCAGCTGTCTGCTCCAAGGCAACAATAGTCGACATCCCTCCGAAGAAGCTTCACTAACTTTGTATCCCGGTTTTAGGTCAAACCCCAACCTGTTTTCTGAAGAAGACTACTTCGCGCCTGCTGAACCTTATGACACTCCTATAACCATGAAGCCGACCAAGCGGCGGAGACCTGGCAGAAGCAAGTCTACAATAGAGCCTCCTACGCCTCCACTCCATCGCAAGTCCCTCTTGACGGACGAAGTGAGAAGGGCAAAAACAATGTCCAGATGCGATAGCCCTCAAAAGGTACAGGCACAAGATCGAACTTCTCTCGACGACTCTGAACCAGAGCCTGTGAGACGTCTTCGAGTCATGAATAAGAGCGCAGACACTCTGGCAGAGGCTTTGGCAAACTCTCCCGCTATGCTAGCCGAAGGGCCAACCGATTCGGGAGACTACGACGAAGGCTTTGTTGCAGACGAGCGACAGTCGTTCCAAGACGAAGCCTTCCGCCTCTTGACTGGCGCTATCTTTAATGAACCGTTACCGATGTTAACCCTGCTCGACTCTGCGGAACAGCCTCAGGTTTCTATGGTCTCGAAAACGTCGAAAGGGATCTTCAATCGGCCTCCTCCGACAACGACAGATTCTGGCTATTCTTCTGGAGGAAGCCTCAGGATGGTACAGGGTGAGATTTCGGATGAGGGTACCGCCTCCACATTCGAGAAGCCTTCGGTCTTAGCTGACGCTCCTCGAAGTGGGAGCTCCGACAGCGACGCATCATCGAGCCTCCACACATTCGAGCAGGTGGCAGGCATTTCAAGCCTCGAGAAGGCGTCACTACCCTCTCCAGCGAGCTACAGTGTAGCCTTCTCATCCAGCGCTTTGCAGGTGCCGCATGCTGCTGTATCTCAACCTTCCAGCCCTATCAGGCATGTCATGAACATGCGATCTCTCGAATGTGACTCTCCCAAGAGTCCGTTGTCGACAATGTCTCAGACTTCTGTTGACAGCAAGCATTCAGGGCAGAGACGATTACAAAAGCGGAGGCCGTCAGTCCAGGAGCTTCCTATCATTCAGTCATGTGGACCTATACCAGAAGGCACCGTACCCAGCGTTCCAGCGAACATCATTCAAAACTTCAGTCGACGGCTTTCAGAGGCGCCAAATATGGATTGCTTGACGCAAACGTACCCAAGTATAGACCATGTCAAGGCTGAGGCCGCCTCGTCTGTCGCCGCCGATTCGATACGATCATCGTCTCCTCTGTCCACTCTTGAACCGCAAGGCGAAGACTGCAAACGTTCCGCAACAGGACAGCCGACGTCATCGCGTTCTGGTATAAGACGAAGCCTATCTCTGTTGCGAGGGTTTTCCAAGACGAAGAAGTTGGAGAGAGAGATGGAGCAAAGTCGCCAAGAAAAGGAAGCGACGCCCTTTGCACTTGATCTTGGTACTATTGCGATGTCTCTAGGACAGTCCCCATACGATGCTGCGATGGTGCCGACACGCCGCATGTCGATGACCGCGCCAACCCATCCCCACCAACTAGGCCATGCACTGCCACGAACAAGATCCATGGTCAATATGGGCATGGATGCAGAGACCGCAATCGAGTTTGCGCGCATGCGAAGCAAAGACCGCGCCATTTCCCGACCTACCATGCCCCAACGACCGCGAAGCTTTCACGCTATCTACCGGAGAATACCCCACGACCTTAATGAGGAGGTTCCTGAGGTTCCTCCCGTTCCACGTCTTCCAGTCGTGGAGGCGAACAAACTGCCAGTCCCATGCGACGTATCCGAATGTGTCCAACCTGTCGAGCCAATCGAGCAACATGCCCCCATAGAAACACATTCGAGTCGAAGTGCAAGCTTCCTTCCTCGGACAACCGGACGAGGTCCCGTCGTGGCTGAGATTATTGAGAAATACGACCAGCATGGACAGGCCATACCCCAAGCTGCGGTCCATGACTGGCAGTCACATGCTCAGCTGTGGAGTCAGCGCCGCAAGTTCATCGGCGAGGACTTGCGCCGCCGCTCAGAGGAGTCGCAGGCGCGGTCTCTAGCGTTGGAGCAGCCGACCATGCCCCAAGTACCTGCACAGTACACTGGCCCGGGAATCAGACAGCTGCACAGCTACGCCAGCCGCAGAAGCACACATTCCAGCCACCACCGTGGCGAGAGTTCTTCACATGCTCCATCCAAATTGGTCTGGCCTTGAACACCATAGGTGGTGCCATGATGCTGGAGCGAGCATGACTGCCTACAACGTCTTTCCTTATCTGTTCATACTTCCTCTTCAGCGATATACCAACTGCATGACGCAATTTCTGTTTTGAGTTAATCGGGCATTTCTGCATGGAGCGCATCTGGGTTCATTGGGCATGGGCGTTTTGCATACGTACAGACCGCCATTTGGGGGGTCTGTTCGCAGAGTACATGATTGCGATAGTTAGCACACGAATCAAGGAATCTTTCAAACGCATGTGGTTGGGGTCGTGCATGGCACGTGAAGAGGTGGCATCCGTGAAGGTGCACGTGCGGGCTGCAGTTGATTTCCAGAGGTGTTTTCGGCTGCTGTGGACAGTCATTGTCTGTCATCGCCTGGGTGCGTTCGGTCGAGTGCTGTGCCACTTCCTGGGCGTCGCCGTGGTTGCGCAGTATGCCCCCGAGGCTCATCCACGCACAGCATGAAGCTGAACCTCGTCCGTCACTCGTGCATGCTCGCGGCTGGTAAGAGTGAGGGTATATTTAGGGTGCGAGTCATCGGAAGCTGCGTGGACCTTCTGCACGGAAAAATGCCTGCATGACTAGCCGTGTAGAAGACCTGCGGCCGGTCCGTATTACGATATGGCAAACCATCTCAGCAGGAGGCTGTGTGTTTTGCAGGCGGTGGAGGGGGCTAAGGATGCGGGCGCGTGTTAGTGATGTCAGGCACAATTGGCACCTGGAGGCCCGGACCGGGGTAGCTCGCGCCAAATTTAAGTGCGCCATTTCCAAGTACCTAGGTGCTAGGGAAGGGAAGCGGCAAATCGGGCATCGGAAAGACTGCCGCACATCAGAGTGAAAAATAAATCGCCCCGTCTCGCCCACCCTCCTCCACCCTCTCGACCTTCAATCACACTTGCAGTCCACGGAGCTGCTCCTCTCTAAGACACTCCGACTCGCCACCCTTTGTCTCTCATCACCGCTCCCGCGACAGCCTTTGGTCGCTGCAAAGGCTCGCCAACACCACGGCCGCGGCCCTGTTCCTCTACGACCTCCAAATTGTCTCTGTCCGCCCGTCCCCGCACATCCTCAACAACGTGCCACCCCCCTCCGCTGACGTCTAAACTCGACCTCGAGCGTGCGTTGTTCGATTTCAACGCCGACGCACCCGTAGCCGGCGACATTCCTCAGCTGCCGCATAGCAGTCTCACTGTGGTTCTTCTCCTTTGCGGGGAAGAGTCGAGGAGACCTCGTCCACACTCGAGCCTCCTTCTCGAGCCGTTCAAGCCTCCCTAATACGCCCAGCGCGCAAGAAGAAAAGCAATCACTGCAAAACCTCCCTCGGATCGCATATCCAGGGCATGGCACCTTCTGCCATCACGCTTACCGAGCAATACAACTTGTCTTACGCAGACTGCACGTCTGTTGATAAGGCTCTTGGTACAGTCGTCCATCATGGCGCTGGCATATCCAAACAATTGATTGGGGAGGCTCTGAAGAGCCGAGTGGAGGCCGTTGATCCGGACACCTGCGATGCCGGCGACGAGGATGCGTTCTTCGTCGCCGACCTGGGCGAGGTCTACCGCCAGCATATGCGCTGGAAGAAGAATTTGGCGCGGGTCAAGCCGCACTACGGTGAGTCTCGATCAATCTCAGTGTAAACGGACGTGTACTGACATGTAAAAGCGGTCAAGTGCAATCCCGACCCGGAAGTTCTTCGTCTTATGATCGAGTTGGGCCTCGGCTTCGACTGCGCATCCAAGAAAGAGATCGAGACTGTCCTGAACATGGGCGTAGATCCGGCCCGCGTCATCTACGCACAGCCGTGCAAGACCAACGCCTACGTGCGTTACGCGGCTCAGGCGGGCGTCAAGCAGATGACCTTTGACAACACGGACGAGCTGTACAAGACCAAGCGGCTCTTCCCGGACGCCGAGCTGTACCTGCGCATCCTGACCGACGATTCTCAGAGCCTGTGCCGTCTGAGCCAGAAGTTTGGTGCTTCGTTGGATTCCACTGCCGAATTGCTCGAACTAGCCAAGCAGCTGGAGCTCAACGTTGTCGGCGTGGCCTTCCACGTCGGGTCTGGTGCCTCTGATCCCAAGGCTTTCATCAAGGCTGTCCAAGACGCGCGCTTCGTCTTTGACCAAGCTGCTGCTCTTGGCTTCAACATGCACACCTTGGATGTGGGCGGCGGCTTCACTGGGGACGAGACATTTGAGCCTATGGCTGCGGTGCTCTCGGCCTCCCTAGATGACTACTTCCCGCCACACATTCGTGTCATCGGCGAGCCTGGTCGCTACTACGTCTCGACCGCCTTCACCATCGCATGCCACGTCATCGCCCGCCGCACCGTTGCCGATGCCACGCTCGGAACGACCTCGTACATGCTGTACCTGAATGATGGCGTCTACGGCAACTTCTCGAGCATCATCTTTGACCACCAGAACCCTATTCCGCAGGTCCTGAAGTGTGGCAATGACATGTTGTACGACGTCCGTCGCTCTGGCTACGATACGCCGACCCAGACCGAGTACTCCATCTGGGGTCCGACGTGTGACGGCATCGATGTCGTCTCGTCCTCGTGCACGTTCCCCGAGGTGTTGGATGTGGGTGACTGGCTCTACTTCGAGGATATGGGTGGTAAGTTCGATTCTCATTCTGGTAGTATGGGTGGTTGCTAATCTTCACCAGCTTACACCAAGTGCTCTGCCACTCGCTTCAACGGCTTCACCGATACCCACGACGTCGTCTACATCTGCAGCGAGCCGGGCGCCAAGGCCCTCTTGGGCGTTTAAAGTCTAAACCATTTCTATGCCGCCATTCAAAAGTGTATTTCTTGTTCATGAATACCTAGGACATTTGTGGTCCGGTGGTCCCCGTTGGTACATATGGGTTCAAGGACTTGGTATTCCAGCTTTCGGGCTGTTTAGAGGAGGATGGTAATTTGAGCGGCGGATCTTGTTGAATTGAGCGTGCTGCACCACATTTGCTTGTAGAAGTTTTAGACGTGAAAAGCCTTTCGTTCGTTTCTCTACTTGTGCCATTTGAGGGACTCCTATGTGCTGTGTTCAATGAGTGGGTGAATATGCGGTTGTGGTAGCAGGTGTTGGGTGTATTGATCTGTGTCTTTTCCCTTCACTCCATGCGCGAACTTTGCGTAAGAGTTGGTTGTCTCTTCTTAGATGTGAGAAGATGGTTGTCGAATTGACCATCTGTGATCAAATTGTGTAGCTACTTATCCAAGTTCCCCGTCAGGTCGCTGCTCGCCAACTCTCTCGCCCAGAGTTAGACATGTAGATCATCACATTGGCACAAATTAGTTCCATGTCGGGAACGCAAACACCTTTTTTGACTTAGCCCCCTGTACAAGTCCCGTCAATTATAACTCCCTTTCATCGTAGTGACTGAAGGATTTCCGTGTTGTATGGGCATAGACTCGATTGGGCGGCACTGTTCCTCATGTGTAAGGCTAGCATGTATGGTATTGTCTTGACGCGTGATGGTGACCGTGCTTCGAGGCTCGCTTCGTTTTAGACGGTGGAGCTTGGTCTTTTGGCGCTGGTGCTGTATCACTGTTGGGAATGAGAATGGTGTGTTGGCGGACGTGATAAGGTTTTTGTATGGTCTATCTGATTACGACAATCCACGTTCCTCAACGTTTCGAGATTTACGCAGCTAAATCCGCGCATCAGGTGTGGAAGGCGAGGCAGAGGGCTCAAGGAAAACTGGGAAAGAGTGGCTACATGAATTGGGTGTGTTTGGGATGTGGGCGATATGGTGGTGCTAGGGGAGGGAGGGTGTTGTAATGAAAGTTGTAGGGTTGGGAGGTGGGCTTGCGCTTGAGGATCGGGTTGCGAAGGAGGATGCAGATTAGACCGAGTGATCGTATGTGGAGGGGGATGTGGTATTTTCCGAGACTACGATGAATGGAAGGGTGGCAGTGTATAATGAGGATCTCGAGGTTTTGTTGGGTATGCTCGCTGCTAAAGAGGGATTTACTGGAACTGGAGAGACTGCAACGGCGCTGGTATCTCGATCTTTTGTTGCTAGGCTTCGCGGGAATGCATTGGTCGGTATATTCAGCATTAGACATCTTCGATAATCAAACGAGCATTGGGCACGCCCAAGCCGACAGCAAAGACTATTGTCATAGGAGTGTAGTAGGTGGGAGTGGGGGTGTTCATTCGCCGCTCATGAAGAGATACCCGGCCATTGACAATGTACGCGAAATGTAATGTTGTACACGCGAAGACTCTCAATCCTGCCATGCGCCAGTATATATGCGGCCTTCTCCAATGGCTTTGACTCTTTCTGCCCCTCTGACTCTGCAACCCTGATACGCCATTCTAACCAAAAACTGCTCCAACAGATCCCCATCATTTGCTTCCCTGGTATGCGCCCCGCTTGAGATTGAAAGCCCGCTGGTCCTTCAGCCACCGTCGGTAATCTGCCACGCTGCCAATTTTCTCGCCGTAGTAATCGGGGACCGGGTTCGCCATGGAGGAGGAGGTGGGATCGACGCGGTGGCGCTTGATGCGGTTGTAGAACTCGCGTTCTTTCTACAATGATGTTAGCACTCCCTCTCAGCAATCCGCATCTTCCACACTCACGCGTTGTATATCCCCCCCAATCGCCCTGTACCGCATGCTGAACACCGCGCCGCCAAAGAACGGACCAATCAACCACCCAGCAGCCAGCATACCAATCGTGCTCAGACCCGTCACCATCAACGGGTCCAGACCAAAGTTGCTTGCCAGCGTGCTATCGTAGCCCCCGCTTATGAATGCCTGCAGACCGGCATATGTCACACCGACCGCGGTGAATCCTGAAGCAACCACATTGATCTTTCGGCGTGTTCGGCGGAGCGCGAGAAAGTCGTTCCACGTGAGCTGTTTCTGCGAGCTTGCTGCCGCGGAGGCGGTCCTCGTTTGTTGCGCAGTCGACGCGGCCGGGGCTCCGGGTGCAGATGATTCGTGTCTAACTGCGATCTTGACCGGTGTGACGGGGGATGGCGCGAATACGGCGCGGTCGGTCCTCTGGATCTTGGTTGGTCGCGTGGGTGTGGAGGTGGAGAATGGCGCTGCGGATGCGGAGCAGGACGCGATGGCCGCGGGTTGGAAGCGGATTGCGAAAGCCCTCGCTGGGCGGAGTCCGTTGGATACGAGCATGGTTGCGGTGCGGGAGAGTGGAGATGGAGGTTTGTGGGACGTTGAGTGCGCGCAGGGGAAGTTTCGTGTGAGGATGGAAAGTTTGGCCTGGCTTGGCGAAATTGTGTCGAGGTGGTGCGGCTGATGTACGCGATGAAATGGAGAGGGAGTGACGAGAAGGTTTATGGAGCTTCCAGAGCTCGAGGTGCTATATTGCGTGGAATTGGACGGTCCGAAGAGAGTATCAAACTTGAGGGGTGCTGTCGTTTAACGTCATTCACTGCGATTGATCCGCACGCTTATGTCATACAGTGCCAATCGTTCATTGGTGAATTGGTCGGCCATCATTCCCCTCATCAAGGTCAAGACGCAACGCCTTTTCTATCTCACCTGCACACGTCGAAACTCGCTCACTCGCATCGGAGCATTGTACCTCAACAACCCATAACTACTCCAACAGTCATCCTTCCAATCGTTACAATCCATGCCTGCGTTTACCACTTGAGCATGCGGTGTGTGCTAGTTTTCAAATGGCACATTGAAAGCATCGAGATCTGGGACTCTCCGGGGTCCAGTACTCCTCTCCCATGCACTCATAAACCTGATGATCTTGCCCTCCTCGTTGGCCTTTGCGATGACATGTAAACCGTACGGACGTCCACTACCCTCGACGTATCGAAAGGGTATCGATGCAAGCGGATATCCTAGAAGTGTAATCAGCCCACCGTAATTAATCCGCAGGTGTACGACGGCAGTATTGACTCACTTGCACCCACAGCAACCCCAGCAAAGAAGCTGTCACATGGTGCGACAATGACGTCGACTCCATGTTCATTCACAACCTTGTCGACTCCTTCCGTAGCTGCCCATTGCTTGCAGATTTCGAGCTCATGCACTCATAGACATGGCTTGAGCTTTGAGTAGGCCGTTCTGGTTTGGACAGAATACTGGGGCTGTCAGGCCATATATCTAGGAAACAGGTTCTAAGTTCTGCACATACCATCATCGAACTCCTTGTCCGCATTGGCTTGATTGAAATCGATGATGTCCTGAAGGGTAGTTATCTGCGATTCTTCCACGGTTTCAAGTTAGTACTCGTAGCCTACGCGGGCTTGACTGCGCATGATGTCGTCCATGAGATCATCCACGTTGCTCCCGCCTTCAACTAGCCATTCCTCGGGTGGAGTGATGTATACCGGATGGACTACATTCGCCCCTGATCTTCGAAGTAGATCGATCACATCTTGATAGTCTCGAGTCTATTACAGATTCAGCGAACATCTTCGTAGATTAAGGATCAATAGGGACGACCACACGCTTTGCTCGTTGTAGCCTGACACGTCTCCACGCGCCTCCGATGGAAGACGCCATAATTCGATGTCAACGAAGCCCACCGAAATTACGTCCCAATTCTCCTGCATTGCTCTTACAAGAGATGTCCTGGACGGGTTTGCTTGCTGCAACAACACATCGCTAAAAAGCGCAAGGTCCAATGTTGTTTTGGCCATTCCACCCGCCGTATCAAACGAAGCAGCTACTTGCCACACGCCCTGCATGCTGACTGATCCTGGTGTAAGCTTAAAAGCGTATAGTGCTGCTCGACTAGCCGGGGACGTTAAGGAGCCGGAGGTTTCGGTTCCCAGTGACAGCGAACAAAAGCCGGCCGCCACACCCATAGCGGAGCCAGTAGAAGATCCGCCGGGTGCCTGCTTCACATCAACTCTGCTCTCAAGGATTTTGTAGAGTCATACCGATTCGTCTCGGCGCTTATCGCTAGGTTTAAACCCGCCTAGAATGTACGGAGACTGACACATGCCTCCCACAGCCGACCAGCTACCAGTGCCCTTGAAGCCACAAAATTCCTGTATCGCCATTTTAGCGCAAAGCTGCTTGGGCGAGCACATATACTCAAGGTGAGATTGGCTTTCCCTAGCACAATCAAACCTTGCTGAAGCAACTTGGTACTTTTAGCCAAATCCAAAGATGGTCAGGTCAAAGCCATCTTACTGCATCAACAAGGACAGCGTTCTTCGTGATCTTGGTCTTTGAGAGAGAGAAGGACCCCACTGCGGTCGCCATGCCCATCGACTGCTCTGTGTTGAAAGCATCCTATAAACTCAGCGGCGTAATTTACATGCTGTTGAAGGTGTACCTTTATTATGATGGGGATACCGTGTAGCGGACCCCGAATCTTCCCCTGCTGTCTCTCGTCAAGAGCTTGTGCCATCTTCATAACGTTCGGCTGAGTGGATATTATCGCGCGCAATTTGGGGTTGTACTTCTCGATATGGCGTTGATAGACGGCCACAATTTTTACGCTCGTAATCTTTCCATCTTGCAAGAGGTTCTGAAGTTCAACTGCTGTTGCAGTGAGCACATCGAACGGTGTTTCTGTAGAGCTGCCCATTGTTATGTGTAACAACAATTTCGAGCAAAACAAGCAGGGTGAAGGCAAAAGAACCGACTGTCGTTTTGGGGAGCGACGGCGGACAATAGCTTTAGTGTGGCGCGCAGTGTTGCGAATGGGCGGGCCAGTGCACTCTTCGCGGCCCAACGCGCAGCTAACCGAACCAGGAAATGGTCCGAGTTTGATTTCGGGTCTTGCATGCTACCTCTGTATTACGTGACTAGGGAGTGAATTAGGTATCGATGCGGTGTTTGGTGTGGTTGCTCAGTGAAAAAGCTTTGCCTTTGGATCGCGCATTGGCCCTCTGCTTTCGATATCGTTAGCATTCTTTGCCGTAGAGGGAAATTCCCCTCAAATACTGTCCTGGAACCTGGTATGACGGTTCTACGGCAACCTCGAATGTGCATCGCCTTTCAAGGGACTCCCGACTAAGGCAGTCGACGACGCCTGAGATAGGATTGCACGCTGAAAACCTGGGATTCTCTTACTGTCGTCTTGCAAAGCTAATGCATTTCACAAAATTGGGCGACGAGCATGTCCCAATGCCGCTCACTACGATTCTCCCTACCGCTTGTACCTACCTAGCAAGAGAAGTTCTCCTCGAACTCACCAGCCTCATTGGTTGGTGTGAGGTTATCACTAGAAAGAGTAATGCTCATCTTCACCCAGTAAAGATGAAAAATTGGTACAAAGAGCCATTGATGTGTCCATTGAGGAAGCATTGTATGCTAAGAATCTTGAAGGTCCGAGGTACGCTCCATATAACCTTCGCTTCCCAACCAATCGGTTGACCATGCCACTAGCATGGTGCCGGTCCACCTCACTCGACCCCACAAGTCTCTCGGAATCTTCAATACTCTCAACAAAGAACAACGCACATGCTATATTAATATCATTATGCAAGAAAATCAATATCCAATCATCTCAGTCGCTTTAGCTCACTTGGGAGAGCGCCAGACTGAAGCAATCCGTTAACGCGGCAAACTTTGGTTCTACCGAACGATATCTGGAGGTACTGTGTTCGATCCACAGAAGCGACACTTTTTTGTCCCCATTGAGGAATAGATGTTTGGGAGATGGGATGTTGTAATTTCTTTTTGGCGGTTGTGCGTTCGCTTGGGGGGTTAGTGAGAGGTCGCGAGGAGATCTTCACACCCGATGCGTGATGGCCTTGCAGAGAGGTAGACAAAGATGGCTGAACATCGCTCTCTAATCCGAATACGCTCTTACCGAACTCGAAGCAGCTACGCACGGAATGGAACATCAACACTTCCTTGTTGAGGACTGGGACGTCGTTCGCTTGGAAGTCAACATGACTCGAGAAAGGGCTGCATTATCTTGCGTTGCGTATATATATGTATGTGTTTGTCTTAGACTATATTATGTCTCGCACCCAACCTCGATGCCCGCACTTCAACAAATCATCGACTATCATGTCTTCAACATCTCAACTGTTTCACGAGTCAACTCATAATATTATTAGCGAAGATGTTGGAAGCGGGTGCCGTGATACCAAAAATCACTCGCAGGGCAATTGATGTATATATCCAGTAGCACTGCAATCTTTAGCGAAGCGCGCGGCTGAGCCAAGATTCAGGTGAAGGAGAAATAGCTCGAAAGCTGCCTTCACAACGACCCTTTCGCTTCATTGGATTTTTCCTAAAGAGACTAGGTTGGGTATATGCATGTCGGCTCTGGAGAAAGTCTGATTGGGGCTGTGAGCGAAGGATGGGGTCGCCTTGCAGTGCAAATTTGATCATTGACGAGGGCGGGGGGTGCGGCCCCCCAAACCCCGTCCTTCTCACATTGACTCCAAAACAAGACTGTGACTTCCCCATTTCAATTTGGTCAGTAGTAAGAAAATTGAATTTATAATTGATTTTAGATCTGTCTACTTTGCGAAACAACTTTACATATTATCGTTATATTTTACTTTTGGTTACTCTTGGAAGATGTATTTTCTATTGCCACATATCCATCTTCATGTGTAAGGTTGCTAGGCAGCAGTGTCTACGTGGCTGCATCAAAATGTACATTTTAGTATAATCCAATGAATGTGCTGTACAGACCGGTGAACAACCCAGGCCTTTTTCACCAATTAAAAACACATCTAGCAATCCAAATCAATCCCATCAAATCTTACGTTGACCGGAAAGACGCCTCGTATTCGTATCAGCATCACGCGCAGGGCGAGTGTTATGAGTGGCGCTGCACTGCAATCCTTAGCGCGGACGAGGCCTTCTTCGCCGCCACGTTGGTGTACGATCGGAGGGACGTGTGACTTTTTGCAATGCACTGCAAACCCTAGCGCGAACGAGACATTCAAGGCATCGTCGATAGGCTTGCACACGGCTATCTCATTCGCGTGGCTTGTTCTACACGATTCCAGAGGATTCAGACCGCCTGCCATTTCACTGCAATCTCTAGCCTGGACAAGTCACATGTGTCCACTAGTAGCAAATGAAATGCGAAAGTACGACCATAATCAAGACGAGACCGAGTTTCTGGTCTTTGGTAGACAGGCGACTCGACGCAGTTCTTGCTTCGTAGGCCGTCGAGTCCCTAAGAGGTAATTCACAGTGGTCAGAGAGAGATGGTCTACCGGAGGAATCTGGCCTTAGGCATACTGTAATCATTTCCATGGCGACAGAACAGGGCCTGGCACAGGTGTAGGTTACGTTAGCGCGGGCTCCAGATCTGCCGTCAAATCGACCCACAACCTCCTACACAAACGTAGGAACCCCCACACTCTCAACATCAACAACCACACCAACTTCCACCAATCTCTCCCTCAATCCCTCATACCGCAAATCCTGCACCGCTATCACCTTCCCCTCTCCCTCCTCCCTCCTCAACGCCAAGTCCGCAACAATCCCACAAACCTGCCCCAGCGCCCAAAACTGATGCTCCAACCGCACAGCCCCATATCCCACATGACTACTACTCGGGCAAGTTGGGGCCAGGAGATTACCCGCTTCACATCGTTTTGGTACGAGCGCACGGTATGAGATGCCGAAAGGGCGCCAGCGATGTCCGTCTTTGAAGATGAAGCCTTCGTTGATGACGGCGGGACCGTACGGAGTGACTTTGGAAGGGTCGAGGATGCGGCGCACGGAGTGTGTGTCTGTGGGCCAATAGGCTATGGCTACGGGATCGGCGGCTTGCGGGGCGGAGGGTGTAGATGCATCGGGGGAAGTAGCGGTGGCTTCAGTAATGATATAGTCTGAGATGATTCTGCGGGCGTCGCGGACGTAGAGTTCGTAGGGGAAGTGGTCGTTATCTGGGAATTCATCGCGGCAGTAGCCGAAGCAGGACCATGCGTCTCGGTATTGTTGCGGTACTTCTGGGTCGGTGGCGATGAAGTACAAGAGACCTTTCGTAAAGGTCGCCGTGTCGTGGAGGATTTTCGCACGATCAGCGTACGTGGCTGTGGGCCAGTCGTCGTTCATACCGAGGAGGTCCGTTGAGAGAGCACCCTCGGAACCGATGAGATCCGTTTTACCGCCTGGAATGCGCTTATTCGGCATGTAGAAAGCTCCGCCTGCTTTTAAGTATCTGCGGTGGAGTTCATAGTGCGTCGGGTCGTAGCCATTTGGTTTGGTGAAAGGTATGCAGTCCTTGGGGTCATCAGTAAGTGGTAACCGGTAAGAGTAGGATTGAAGATGTTTGTCGCCATCGCCTGGCTTGCCAAAGGGTTCATCTGAGATGCCGAAAAGTAGGCCGCTTGACGGATCGCCGGGGGTGTTGTATGGATCGAGAGGGACGTCGAATTGGCGGTACAGTGTTTCGGCTCGCACGCCGGCGAGGGATTCGTTGTAGGTAGAAGATGATTCGCGACCGAGGGTCCAGGAAATACCTGCGGCGTCGAGAAGGTCGCCTTCGTATCCAGCTTCTACGAAGATATCACCGGAGATAATTTGACCGTTTGATAGGACGATGCTTTTGATCATGCTGTTCTCTTTGACGACGGCACGTGGAGTTTCGGACAGAGCTGCCTTGATGATGGTGATCTTGTCGGCGTACTCAGCGAGCCACTCCTTGATGACCTTCTCGCAGACTTTAGCTTCGAAACGCCAGACTTCTGGGTCCTTCAAGCTTTTCGAGACGACTTCATTGAGGCGATCTAATCGCCCGTAGTGCTTTGCTATGCGCTGCTGGAGCTCGAGGTTGAGACCGCCGAGAGTGGTGCTGTTTTGAAACTCGGCCTGGTTGTCAATATCGCTGGCGCCGAGGCCATTGATCTGTATCCCACCTGTACTTACAAGTCAGGAATGTTGTTTACATGAGACTAGATGTATACAGGTAGTTACCGATATGTTGACTGGGAGAGATGAGCGCGACGGAGCGCCCTACGCGTGCTGCTTGGATGGATGTCGCTACGGCGGCAGATGTTGAGCCATAGACCACAAGATCGAATGCAGCGGTGGCCATGATGTTCTTTGGCACTCCACAGGTTACCCTACATCAATATTCTAAGATGTGAGTATTAACAGGCTTGCTCATTGTAATTTGCTTCCCTCGGCTACTTTGCCGGCTCCGTGTCGGAGTTGCGAACGAAGGATCGTCCGCTAACCTCACAATGAGTCAGTAGTATGCTCCGACTATGGCGATACTTGCCAAGGGGGAAAATTTACAGATGAACCGGTCTAATACTCGAATGAGGGTGGTACGCTCCGCTTGGATGAGTCCTGTGTCTACCTGCGCCGTTCAGAGTTTTGTTCGGACTGATGCCCGAATTTGTACGTAGAATCTTGCGGCCTGCTCACAACCACCACGTTTTGGCATCGAGATCCGGGGAAAAATCAGGACCCATAGGGGTGAAATATTTGGAAGAAGCATATAGTGGCATCAGAAAGCTTCAACGAGTGTTGGCAAAGGTATTGATGCAGTCTGTCTGCGAAGTCGGAGCAAAGGCCGGGGACAGGAGCGCTTCTCCGCGTCCAGTAGAGGTGCCGATCAGCAACTTCAAACACCCCAGATACTCCACAATCACACCCGAATACTCGGAAAATGAGTGCCGTCGCATTGTTAGTGGGCTATCATAAGACGGTTGTGGTTCCTGGCTTTCACTCCACATCGTGTCTCCGTTTCGACCGTCGTTGTATCGCCCCTGCGCTCTGAAGGGTCGCTCATTATTCAGAATTTGCAAGGTTCCCAAGGGTCTCCCGGAATTGATCAGAGTCGCTTCTCAAAGTCCACTTCGTAATGGGTCGCGGTGTCTTTGCGGGTAAGGCCGCATATGCGACGGCGACGCCGAAGCTCTTCATGTACTGTTGCATCTATGCCATGGGCAGTGTTTTCTTCGGATAGTAAGTTGTAAAAGAATGTACCTAAGTACTGTGAATCTGATGATACCTCAGCGATGGAGCGTCCTTCGGCGGCGTACAAGCCATGACGCCGTTTCTCCGCCAGTTCGGCACCTTCAACGAAACAACCAGAAAGTGGGTGTTGAATGCAAACACGCAGTCGTTGATGAACTCGCTTCCTTTAATCGGAAAGTTCGTAGGTGCTGTCATAGTCGGTCCCATCATCGAAAGGGTGGGGCATCGTTGGACTATGATTGGGACTTGCTGTGTTCAGATTGTTGGCCCGATTAGTGAGTGCGAAAGAGCTATGGCGGGAGACTAGAAGCTGATGGTGTGATAGTCCAAGTGACAAGTAAAGCACCACCACAGTTCATCGTTGGTCGATTCCTCGTGTACACCGCAGTCGGCCTCGTAGAGAACGTGTAAGTCAGACCCCAAGTCAGAGGATAAAGCTGTGCTGATTCGCCCTAATCAGCGTGCCAACGTATCAGAGCGAAATAGCGCCTGCTCCACTCCGAGGTTTCTTTGTTGGCTCCATCCAGTTGTTGCTAACATTTGGATCTTTGATTGCCGGCATCGTAAACGAGTCCATGGCGAGGAAGACCGACGACTCCGGGTGGCAGATCGCCACAGCATTGCAAGCCTTGCCTGCAGTCATTATTCTCAGCCTCATCTGGATGACGCCAAACTCGCCACGGTGGCTCGTCTTCAACGATCGCTCTGACGAAGCGGTCAAGGTTTTGAAATCCGTTCGCAAAAAAGAGGCGGTCAACAACGGCGAACCAGAATTGGAGGTCGCTTCTATGAGAGAGCAGGGACAGATCGGGAAGCAAAAGAAGGGATCGTGGGCAGAGCTGTTTAACGCGAAGAACCGAAGGCGAACATTCATTGCCCTTACTATAATGGGCTTCCAGCAGTTGACAGGTGTGACATTTTCTTCCTCGTACGGGCCAACGTTCTACCGCCAGGTCGGATTCGGCAACATGGCCTTCGTATACGCGGTTGTCAACAACGCGACCTCGGTCGTAACGGCACTCATGTCCATGGTATTCTTCGACATCTTTGGCCGCCGCAATCTCGTATTTTACGGGGGGTTTGGCCAAGCTGTATTTCTCATCTCCATCGGCGCGTTGGGAAATCTCGCAAATCCGAACGTCCATCAGAAGAATGGCGTTGTTGCTGGCATGCAGCTCTATACTTGCATCCTCCACATGACGCTTGGCCCTGGTGCCTATATCACAACGGCGGAGATCGGAACACAGGCGCTCCGCGAAAAGACCATGGCGTTAGCGGTAGGCAAACATATATGAGTCTGACTTGATGGTCGAGCATGCTGACAGATAGATTAGACAGCTTGGAATGTCGTGGTCGGTTTTGCAGTTGTGTATTCTACGCCATACGGGCTCCGGACTCTCGGCGCCGGTATTGCTTACATTTGGGGTGGCTTTGCTATTGCAAGCTCGATTTGGGCGTGGTTCTGCATGCCTGAACTTAAGGCACGTTCTCCCTACCCCAGTCGAACATCGTATGTTAACATTACATGTAGGGCCGTACCCTGGAGGAAATCGACGAGCTGTTTGAGGCGAAGATTCCGGCCTGGCGATTCCACCAGTACGACACGCACGGGCTCAGTCACGACCTTTGGGTGCTGCAGAATGACGGCAAACTTGCGTCCAAGGTTGTGGAGGATATCAAAGACCAAGATCACCAAGATCACCAAGACGTCCAGGAGATTGGGGCTATGAGATTGGGGCCATGAGATTGGGGCTATGAGATTGGGGCTATGAGGTGGGGGCCATCGGGTCAGGGGGCCATCAGGTCAGGGGGCCATCAGGTCAGGGGGCCATCAGGTCAGGGGGCCATCAGGTCAGGGCCATCAGGTTTAGCCTACTACTCAATGGAAATCCTGACATATCGCGAGATTCTAACATTTAAGTAAGGCAGAATAAGGTTTTGCTGTTGGTCATATAGTACATTGCATCTACAAGAAGATAGGCTGTGGAACAGATTGATTTTGATTGCACTGGAAAAAACAACTATACTAAGTAGAACCACAGTGGACGATAACCCAGGTAATATCAGGGGTCAAAGACAAAATACGTTCTGTTGGACGCTTCCAAATGCAGCACCCGATTATTCTATCATGCTCCACAGACAGAGCAGTCATCCAGGCCGCAGGGGAAATTTCTGCAGAGCTGTCAGTGTACTTCTACTTAAGTGTGCTGGAGTTCACTTACTGTGTATCGTTCGAACGAACATTGCTGCAGTTGCAAGGCTTGACACGGGCAGACATCACCCTCCCACAGGAATACGTAACCTAACAGTTAAGAAACGGATCAGAAAAGCAGACATGGCACTTACCACAATAAGACACATGCTCAAGAGATTTGACAAGGGAATTTTCGGGGAAGCGTAGGATCACTTCTGAAGTCGATGAGATACGGAGGAGGTTTGATCGAGGTGGAAACTGCAAACCGCTTGCCCTTTTATATTTCGAAGCCATCTAGCGTTCTTCTTTCGTAGCCGCCCTGCTGCCTGATAAGTCTCGTCCGCGAGAATCTGACACTGGACTATTCCACTTGTTTTGCGGCACAGCGGCGTGGTTAGAGTCGTCCCATCCATTCCCGCCACACCATCGACCAGCAAGCCCTCACCTTATTGGTGCAACAGCACACCCTGGAGTTCGAGGCGGCTAGAATATGGTCGCTACTGGGTGCGTGCGCTAGACACCCGCCAGCTAGATTTGTTCGAGTACTGTGAAGCTAGGAAGCCGGTGCTGGAGTGGCGATTTTGGAACTGGAATGACTTGACTAGGGTATTCAGCCGCAAACGAGCAAATCATTTCTTTGCTTGGCGCCCCTCCCTAAGCCCAGCCGTCTCGCGCTGAACTACCTCATGACACTTTCATCATCCGCAACTGCTTACCCTACCCGGAAACCTTCCTTCGCTCTCGACTCTCGACACCAACCCGCGCGCTTCGCGACACGCGACCCATCCCTATTCACTTCTCGCAACCAATCACCTCAATGAGCCCCAAACAACGAGCCGACAACTCCTCGACCCCTGCAGAGGCTTCCTCAAGCAACCATAACGAGGGCCCGCATGCCCGCCCCGGATACATGACGGTTGGGTCGGGGCCAACAACAGAGGCTGCGGCCCGCCTGATGTCGATGCTGGACCACGACTCTGGATATGGATGCAGCCTCATCGATAGAGACACGACCGAGCGCAGTTTGCATCCCAACATCGTCGAAGACCACCCTTCCGCCTCCCCCAGCGCCATTCTACCCTCGAGCACAGGGATCGCCGAGCAGGATAGACAGCGGAGCCATGTGCTGCAGCTGCGATACAATCAGAACAAGAATGCTCTAGCCCGATCAATCTACGGCACTATTGATACCCTGAAAAGCTTCCAGAAGTATAACATAAAGTGGCCCGCGCATTATCCCTCCGTACACCCAGAACCCAAGCCAACCGGCACCGATTCGCGCCCTAGGCTGCAGCACAGCCAGTCTGCGCTAGGCGACTTTGAACCGCAAGCCCAACCATTCGATCGACCGCCACACCCGCGACGAGCGGGCACCTCGATTGGGACAGAACTTGATGCTAGGGAGCCCAGTGCTGGGGAGTCCAGTGCTGGAGAGTCCAGCTCTACGGCTATTCAGGCACAGAAGCAAGAGCCTCGTCTTGTCACGCCGCAGCTTGCCCATGACTTTTCTGTTCTTAAACTAGAACTACGCATAAATGGACGCACACAGACAGAGTTGGTGCATTCACTAGAAAGGGGATCAATTGCTTCGCTTCTAGACGGCCAAATTCAACAGAGCGTTCGCCACCTACACTCTATCAAGGAAAGGATTGAGGATACCTCAAGCAAGGTTCTAGTCACTGGAGACTTGAATGCAGGCAAATCAACATTTTGCAATGCACTCCTCCGACGGAAAGTTCTCCCTGAAGACCAACAGCCTTGTACAAGCATCTTCTGTGAGGTGCTTGACTTCCGAGAGAATTGCGGAGTCGAAGAAGTCCACGCTATACCCCATGGATATGTGTATAACCGACACGATGAGAGCACTTATATCGTCGCCGACCTAGCCAATCTAGAGAAGATTGTCAGCAACAATGAGCGTTTTGAGCAGTGCAAGATCTATATCAAGGACGTTCGATCTGTAGATGAGTCGCTGCTTAACAACGGTGTAGTTGACATTGCCCTTATCGATGCACCAGGGCTAAACTCCGACTCGCTTAAGACTACCGCTGTCTTTGCCCGACAAGAAGAGATTGACGTTGTAGTATTCGTTGTTTCCGCAGCTAATCATTTTACGGAATCAGCAAAGAACTTTATCTTCAGCGCTGCCCGAGAGAAGTCGTATATCTTTATGGTAGTGAATGGCTTCGACACAATCCAGGACCAGGAAAGATGCAAGCAGATGATCCTCAAACAGGTATATAACCTGAGCCCGGCTACATTCAAAGAGTCTAGCGAATTGGTCCACTTCGTGTCAAGTAACGCCATCCCTACGCCTGCCGCTAACCCGAATGGGGCTCCTCCTGATGACGGCGAAGACGACGATCCTTCCGACAAAGGAAAAGGCAAAGAGACGGAGAAACAACAAGATTTTGATGAAATGGAGACATCTTTGCGACGCTTTGTGCTTGAAAAGAGGGCAAGGTCTAAATTGGCCCCTGCAAAGACATACTTACTCCACGTTCTTGGAGACATTCAGAATCTTTCTTCCATCAACCAGGAAGTGGCACAAACAGAACTCGAACGAATGACGAAAGAGTTGGATACGCTAAGGCCAGAATACGAAGAGTCTCAGAAAGCAAAGACAGAAGCGGGAGAGTCTGTTGACCAAATGGTTGAAGTCACCTCTTCAGAGGTCTATAATCATACCCGCAATTCGCTCAATAGCTGTATTACGAAGATTGGAGAGCAGGATTTCGGAATCAAGTACTCTGGCCTCTTCTCCGCTTACCAATATGCCGAGGACGTTCGCGATTCTATGCTCCACGAAGTTACCAAGACTGTACTTGTGTGCGAAGAAGACGCTAGAAGACAAACTATGCATGGCTACAATGGCATCAAGAGCCTAGGAATACTACATCTTGGCAACAGCCTCCACGCTGATGTTATGTTCCGGCCAGAGAGAATGTTCACGAAATCCGTTCACGCACTCGCACGACAAGTCGACATGAACATTGAACTCTGGGATTTCTTCGATGTTGCTAGTCTCTGGGAGCGACAGGAGAAGGTCGCTGGGACAAGCATGGCTGTTACTGTGGCAGGAGTTCTAGGCGGTCGTTTGGTCGGCGGTGTTGGATGGCTAGATGGTGCTCTTGGTGCGGCAAAGGTTGTCCACTCAAACAACCTTAGGAGACTTATTATTCCTGGTCTCATCGTAGGTGGTACGTTGACGGTCGTGTTCATGACGAAGTGCATTTACTAACTACATTGAATAGTCACCCTTGGGATGTCATATATCCTCGCATCTGTCCCCAAGTCTTTGCCGCACCGGCTCAGTGCAAAGCTGTCAACAAAATTGGCTGCTATAGACTACACCTACTCTAATGCCCTGCGCATTAGCTCTGAAGTTCGTCGTGCGCTTAAGGGTCCTGCAAACGATGTCCGAATCGGTCTCCAGCGAAACGTAGAGAAGCTGCAACTTAAGAAGGAGGAGAAAAGCAAGGTTAGAGCAGAGGCTTCGGATGCTAGAAAGTATTTCGCAAACCTCTTTCGCAAGAGCTCTGAGCTGCGACAGACGGTAGAGAGAATCGACTTGGAAGCGGCACCACCTGCAGCTGTTACTACTAGCGTTTGAAATTCGGATGGTCTTCGTGCGATACAGGTGTTCAGGTGGCGATGTCGCTTCAAATTACTAGTTATTAGAGTTGACGGTTGGGAGAATAATGTAATACCACAATTGTAAGTAATAGACTCTTGCATTGCTGAATTCAATGCTTCCCTTGCTTTTTATGTAGGCATCCTAGTCTGTCGTCAATCGCCATGTTTGCCAAAGGGATCAATTAAGATGTTGTTACGTGGCGCTTTATCAGGTATGGAGATATTGGTACTTCGGGCCATCAGGTATGGAGATATTGGTACTTCGGGCCATCAGGTATGGAGATATTGGTACTTCGGGCCATCAGGTATGGAGATATTGGTGCTTCGGGCCATCAGGTATGGAGATATTGGTGCTTCGGGCCATCAGGTATGGAGATATTAGTGCTGTTACGGGCCATCAGTTACGGAAATATTAGTGCTGTTTCGGGCCATCAGGCCCAGCTACCAGGACGGTCAGACTTACCCATCCGGTGTCGCGTTTTGTTGCGCTCTCTGTTGGGCACCAACTATCTCATCCTTAGTTCAGTAGGCTCAGCATCAATTCGACAAACATGAGTGCAATTCGTGACCATGCTGGTCTCTATTGGCAGGGGTATATAATACCAAATTGACTACTAGTTCTTTCCTCTTCCATCCACGCTGTCACCGCTAGGCTTACCCACCAAGGCCGTTAGGTTTACCCACTAGGGCCATCAGGCATACTTACTAGGGCTGTTAGGCTTACCCACAAGAGCTATTAGGCTTATGTTATGTAATCTCGGTGTTAAGATCCTTAATCTATGCTTGATGTAATTCGCTTAAAGAGTTCTCGTATGATAAGTAGAGACAAGGTGTTCTTCCCTTTTATCAACGAGGTCGTTTAATCTGCACCGTTACGTGCCGTTATTCCTCTTTGCAATGACCTTCGATCCCTTTCGACTCTAAAGCGAAGTCGACGACGACCTCGACACGACACTTCCCTACTAACGGGATGTAAGTATAGCTAACTACGCAGATCTAGACCTTTCCCTCGTCTTCGTCTTCTTCTTTTAACACCCTTCTACCTACCTCATGCGACAAGTTATCTAGGTAAGTAGGCTTACTGTCCTTAACGCTGGCCTACGTGCGCGTATTAGATACGCTCGTAAGCACTCAGCACCTAGGTACTTATTTTAGATTTGCCTTGTGTGGACTTTCGCTCTTTTATTGGCGAGATGAATCCGCATAAAACACATTAGAGTTTTTACACAGGAAAGATGCTATACCCACACCTCACACACGATGATTGAAAATTAAGAGATTTACACTATACAGTCGGCGCTTTCATCATTGGATGCTATTGTGAATGACCAGAGATTCGGACGTTGACAAGGGGTTTGGTCACGAGGAGTCGGCAGCATCTAGCTGTACCACTTCTATAAGTCTTAGACTAGTAGTAGTTAAGGAAGTTATTTTATACCTTCTCTAAGTCCTTACTATCGCGTAAGTTTTTAACTAGCTCTTCTATCTTCTTTGTTACACTGCCTTTGTGTGGGGGTGATGTAAATCATTTCTCTGAACAGCGTCCAGGGAATGACTAATAAGACTATACGATCTGGCGATGTATTCCAAAGGGTACAATCTGTATTGAGGTTTGACTACGAAGAGCCGGACGGGCTCTTCCATAGGAGCTAACTACAATGGGGATGTCGTTCATCCCGTCAATCCCAAAGCCTCGACGAGGCCGGTGAGATTTACGGGACCACGTGACAATATTATATACTAGTCCCCTTGGCGATCGAGGGGTATCACCGTGCAGGGCTCTACTAATTAGCCTGTCGTTCATAAACGCCGCAACCCCCCATCGAGGTTGGTGACACCTGGCGATTCTACTAGAATAACATGCACAGGCTCAGCCACGACCTTTCTGTGCTGTAGAACGACGGCAAACGTGCCTCCAAGATTCTGGAGGACATGGATGAGGCAGATGAAGTAAATGAGGAACCAGGGAGGAGTGAGACTTGAGTTGGGTCCAGTTAAAGAACAAGTGTAGAGATGGCTCAGGAGTCGAAAGAGTGCGCGCGGATTGGCGATCCCCTCTCTGGCAAGATGGGATGTCAATTGCAGACGAACACAGGCTATGCCGGTCTGCTCAAATTTGGTACTGTCAGCGTTCTCCTGCCTCTAGCAGAAACTACTCTTGTGAATGAATGGCATGCTAATTAATGAGACACGTACTAAAGGCCACCATATGCTGGCGGCAAACTGAGTTGTGTCTTCAAAAACAAAGTCGACCATCTAGGAAAGGACTGACTGCTTTGACCCGCGACCGGGTAGTGATGGAGCGTCGTTCAACGATATCTCCGAAGAACATAAGACACAGAATGGATGTCACTCTTTGCGTCCTCTCCATCAGGCGACAATAGCCAGGATGGTCTCTCGCGATCGATTCAGCTCGGGCATCCCTGTGATGGTGATGCCTCTCCCTTTTCACGGGTTTCTTCGACTCTGTGATATTGATAACGAGGTGATCGATTGTGAGCGGCGCGGCGTCAGGCCCATGGCGTCTCTCAATCGTGCGCCCAAAGTGTCGTAGCAGCCGTGAGAGGCTTAGGAAAGGCGCGGCAGAGAAATTATTTGGAATTTGATCGCCCCAAAAATCACTACTTTGTGACGGTTTTTTGGGCAGCCTAAAATTGACGTTACGTGTTATTCGGTTGAGGTGAGGTCGAAGGGTAGGCACGAGCTTCCATGTTAAAGCAGGCTGATAATCATAAGGACAGGGAGGTCGGTAGAACTGCTCGAAGGCGAATTGGAGCTTATTGCTTTGGACCAGTAGACGGATGGCGTCCTGGAATTCGGAGTGTAGCTGGCGATTGGCGAGTTGAATGCCATGATGGTGGGTTTCTGGACGGGTGCGAAATTCGAGGGTTTGGCAACCTTGGTCCCAATACATCTCTCTTGACCTATACGTGGATGGGTGTGAATGCAGCAGGATGTCGTAGATCAGATCGCGGATCTCAACGGGGAGCTTGTCGAGGAGCGGCGTAGGCTGCGATAGATCATAGGATATGGGCGGCACGGTTGGCCTGGGGCCGAACGAGGGGAAGGAGTAGGCTCTACTGTGTGGAAATATATGCCACATGCTCGGTGCGTTCTCCAGACAGTATGAACAAGGCGGACGAGGGTTGGTGGAGGTGGTATGTCCCCAACCCCGCTAGTCGACGAACCAGAGCTTGCGCGACACGTGAAACGGAGCTTTACACATGTGTAGGCTCGAACGTGGAGGCTGATATGCAGTGTTTTCTCTTCTTCAAAGACGTGGTCAGCTTGAGATGGATTGCATGAGCGGATCTATCCGCCCTCTCCAGGTCGAGATGTGTCGGGGCGTGTCAGCGAATCGCTCATCTCGAGTGCGGAAAGACGAAACCAGCTACCCCTCCATGCCACCACGTCTCCGAGGGCATGCGGCTCGTGCGACGCGAGGCATTGGACGGCCGTCGCGCGAAGTCTCGATCGGCGCGCACCAGGAAGCCTCTTCCAGTAATCTCGTTTGGAAATTATCGTGTCGAGGGCGCGGTTGTGCTGGCGCGCTGGCTCCCCGCGGTAGACCCCTGCATCATCTCGACGCGCCGGTGGCATGCCCAGCCCATCCATGATCCATGACAACGGAGCGTAAACAGGCCGTGCCCAAGCTGGCAGCTCGACTCTGAACGAAACCGAGTCGCCTGGCGATCCCCAAACAACTCTCTGCAGCAATTCGCCCGGACGACCAGTTGTAGGCGCGCAATTCGCAGTGACGGCCTGGTTGCTATCGCGATATTTGTTTACGACAACACCCGAAGCGAGCGTCGGCAGTGAAATTTGGCATCGAGGCGCGGCCGTCATACGCAGACAGGCGCACCCGTTGGAACCGTGGGACCTGTTGGACGCCGACCAAATTGGAGCGCGGCAAATTTCTTTCGGTACGTCAGGAATGAAACGCAACTGCGTCCGGGCTGGTGCTAATTCCGCCCACGAGCAGTCACCTCTTCACCACCGCCTTCCCGCACCCACCCCCCGCAGTGAAGACACGTGCGCCCCTCGCAACCCATTCACCGCGCCCGTTACAGAACATCCGAGTCGCCGACTCTCTACCCGCTATCCTGCGGCTCGCAACCCACACGAAGACACCCCGAACCGCACACGCAGGCCTACCGTGACAGGGACAGCTGGGAGAACGGCACCGCCATGGCCGAGGGACTGGGCTTGAGCGGGTCGGTGGACCCTACCACGCTGTACACGAAGCAGCAATGCATAGGTAGGGCGCACGCTGGGGCGACGGGACGATATGCTGACAATGCACAGGCGGAGGCAGCTTCGGCAAGGTGTACAAAGGGTAGGTTGCGCGAATCTGCATACAGAACAACGACAAACTGACCCTCTGCAGCATTGATAGGAAAACGGGCAAGCTGGTTGCCATCAAGGTCATAGACGTTGAAAATGCCGAAGATGAGGTGGACGACATCATCACCGAGATATCCATCCTGTCGGGCATGAGCTCGCCCTACGTCACCAAATACTACGGCTCGTACCTCCACGGCTCGGACCTGTGGATCGTCATGGAGTTTTGCTCCGGGGGCAGTTGCGCGGATCTGATGAAGCCGGGTCCCATTGGAGAGAACGAGATCGCCATCATACTAAAGGAGCTTCTGATGGGCTTGAGCTATCTGCACGACGACCACAAGTTGCATCGCGACATTAAGGGTAGGTTGCGAGACCCATACTACTGTGCTAAATACTGATAGCCCACAGCTGCGAACATCCTGGTAGGATCGAACGGTCAGGTGAAGCTCGCCGACTTTGGTGTCTCCGGACAGCTGTCAGCAACCATGACCAAGAAGAATACCTTCGTTGGTACTCCGTTTTGGATGGCCCCCGAAGTCATCAAGCAGTCCGGCTACGACCACAAGGCCGACATTTGGTCTCTCGGCATTACCGCGCTTGAGCTTGCAATGGGCGAACCTCCCTACGCGGACATCCATCCCATGAAGGTCCTCTTCTTGATTCCCAAAAACCCATCACCGGAACTTACCGGCAATTTCTCGCAACAATTCAAGGAATTCGTCAACCTCTGTCTACGGAAAGACCCCCGGGAGCGACCATCGGCGAAGCAGCTTCTTTCAACAAACTTCATTCGGAAAGCTGGAAAGCCCGTGCGCTTGCAAGAATTAATATCGAGGTATCAAGACTTTCAACTCAGGCATCCAAGAGAAAGAGACGACGATACGTCGGATGAAGCCACGCCCCAGAAATCGAGAGGGCCAGTCAACGAAGAGTTGTGGGATTTTGGCACCGTGCGCCCGGTGAACGGCCAGCGCGGACTTGGACTGAAGCCCATGACTGATGCTGGGGCGAACGCTCGGAATGCATCCCCACAGCGCAAGGCCTTGCCGAATCAACCCGGTGGTGCTGGTGACGAGAACGACACAGAGAATGGAGCAACCCTCAAAGCGACCAGTCCACCTCCTTCTCCGACGAAGCGACTTGCGATGCTCGACATTCCGAATTCTCCAGGAACGCTGAGGACTGCCCAGCGCATTCCCCTACCACCGTCACCAGATAAAAAGTCGATTCCACCTCTTCCTTTCCCCACGGCCCAGGAACCGGTACGGAAGTCGCCTGTGCCTGCGGTCTTTTCGCCGCACCCTCCCGTTCGCGGATTAGTGACACCTACAAAACCTATCCCGCAACAGCCGAGAAGGCAGACACCGTTAGCTCGGGACTATGATGACTATCTCCAGCGCTCTATTGCCGCTGATATGGCCAAACTGGAGGTAACACCACAGCGCATTCCTACGCCCACACGAGCATCCGTACTTCCACAGATGACTATTCCTGAAATACCTCCCTTCAGAGGCGATGCTGCTAATGCATCAAAGATTAGTGCTTCCCCTACTGTTCAGCCCAATCCGTTGCAGAGCCCGATCCGCGACCAAAATCAAAACCCCCGGCCAACCCAAGTACAGAAGCCGCTTCCCCCGTTGGTCGGACAACAGCCTCTCCCCCCCATCTCTGGGCTAAAGCCTGTGTCATCACCACAACAGCAGCAATTATTACCAGCCTTGACCACCTCGACACAACGTCCCGACTCCTCTAGTTCCAACGATCCATTCGGTGGACCTTTGATCAGTGACTGGAGCAACCGGTCTGGCCCCGACACACCCAGCACCGCATCCATCCAATCCAGCTCCAACGCATCCAGCAAACCATCGCCCTTCTCGCGAGGCTCCTTCGGCCGTCCCAAGCCCGGATCCCAAAACCAGCCCGCCCCCACCTCACCAACGGGACAAGTCGAAATCACCGCTCTCACCGGCGTGGTCGTCCCCGCCCTCGAAGCCGCACTCAACCGTCGCTCCTACCACCTCAACCTCAAGAACAAGCAGGAGAGTGCACGGTACATGCAGGACCCGCAGACCTACGTCGATCGCAGGAAGCATCGACAAGAGTGCCATGAGCGGGTTAAGAGATTGGTGGGTGAGATTGCGGATCGGTTCAAGGAGCTTGATGATTGGGATGAGAGGGGTGAGGTGGGCATGGGTGGCGAGGTTGCGGGGTTTTTGGAGGGCTTCCTTGAGGAGGTGCTTGTGAGAGTTGAGCCGGCTGATGATTGAGTTGGGTCGAGATGATCTCATACCTGCGTGTCTCTGGAGGGTTTATCCGGTGTCTGACGAAGTTATGGAGTTCATGTGCTATGAGTATGGAGTCTGGTGGGAATGGGGGAGGCATACATTCCATCTTTGTCATTGACGCTCAGCGGGAGGTGTTCTGGGCGTGTTATTGTATATCCTCGTTGTTATTCAGTTTCGAATTCGCGATACTTGGTTCGATCTCTTCTACCTGGTGGTGCGATATGTGGAACTCGGGACTCAGTCCGAGTCTTGCTTTCTTCACTCTGGCACGTTCAACTTTACTGCGTCTCACATCGCTGCATTTCACTCTGCTTTCCTTTTGCGGTTTCCGTCAAATCAGAGGGTCACAACTGGACTCAAGTTGACTCGCCGAGGACGGGTAGCATTTCATTCCGGGATGGGTTGGTAGGATGAAGGAGGCGAAACTCGATTGAGCCAGAGGGAAAGATGTAGGGTGCGCTGATGTTACTGGATTTGCGGTCTGTTCTTGACAGCGACGTACAACGCGCGTGTGCAAGTGAAGTATTGTTTGTGTCTGTGTTCATTCAGGTGCAGAGAGACAAGTGTTGCACTGCAACGTTTACCGCGGAAACTGGGTACGTGACTAAGCAAGAGCGAGGGAGGGGAACACATACTCCTCGTCCATGCTAGAGAATGCAGTGCAAACGCAGTTATATACCAGAAGTTAGATAGGATGAAGGACCATTTTTTAGCAAGGCAATCCCTGCTAGAGCTCCTTCGTATTACATCCTGAGGCCTGTGACAGGCCTGCATTGTCTTCGCTAGAGCCTGCGAGCAGTCTATCAGACGTTCAGGCAGCAGCCATCTACGCCCTGCTTGGCCCCCAACATGGAATACGAGCTGGAGTCTAGCCGATCATGGGCATCCACATCCGCATGTGGCACTGCATAGTTCGAACTGCAGCAAAGGAACTTTCGCACCCTGCACAGGGCCTGCACAGGTATCATGACCAAGTGTGGTGGGTTGGGAGGACTATCTGGGACACACTGTTGTTTGGTGTCTTGGTAGTGACGGTCCAATCACACCATAAACCCGGATCGATCGTAGTTAGGCTGCGACTGCCTGTACTGCCGAACTTCCCCGCAACCGCCTTCCCCAAACACCAGATCTCGTGCATGCAGAAGAGGCTCAGCCCACAATCAGAACCGTTGCAGCATAATCCCTCGACGTTACCAGGACTTCTTCCGCGATCTCTGATGGCTCGTTGTGGCTGTCTGTCCCTCAGACCTTACTGTCAAACCACGCCCGGATGAACTCCGAGCAGGTATACCACACTGTATATCGGACGGTTTGAGTGGCCGTCGTAGCTGACCTTGAGATCTGCCTCGCTGCGCTGTCTGAAAGCTTTGCGTTGGCTGATTGGCTGCCGCCGCCTCTGGCCTCTGGCATTCCGGCCTTCGCCTGCACTGTTCTGAACTGAAGGGGAGCCTTGCGTCGGCTGACCCGCTGCCCGGGTCTTTGAACTTCAGCGTTTTGTCATCCGTCCTCATCGTTCTGCCTACCTTTGCCCATGAACGAAGCATCGGCCACCGGCGGACTCGACGTACCTAGCCCAACTGTATTGATTTGCTCAATCAAACGGTCATGGAACCACTATCAGCGCTCAGTATCGCCACGGCCGTCGTCCAGTTCCTGGACTTCGCTGCGAACATCGTCTCCGGAACGCGTGAAATCTACAAGAACTCTCCCGATCATGCACAGCGCAACGTAGACCTCAAAACGGTCACAAAGAGTCTGGTCACCTTAAACAACGACATTCGCGACTCTCTGTCTCACACCGATAAACGCCAGCTCTCTGCGCGTGACTGGCAGATCGAAGAACTAGCTCAACGATGCAAGGAACTTGGTGAGCGACTGCTCGCTGCATTGCAGCGGCTGGAAATAAAACGCAAGCACACCCTTTGGTCCAGCTTTCGTCTAGCCTTGAGAACAATTTGGAGTGAGAGCGAAATTGAATCCATGGAGAAGACACTTGAAAAGTATCAACGCCAAATATCCCTGCACTTACTATTCTCGACAAGGTGAGCTCCCGGAAGCTGATCAATATATCCGAAAACGATTCTCTCTAATTCCTTGGGTTCAGGGATCAGATCACCGCGTCCCATGGTAGCAACGAGTCTAAACAGGATCAGTCTTTTGCGCATCTTCAGCAAACCCAAATTGTCTGCCGGGATCTTCTCCAAAGGATTGCGGATAGCACAAAATGGCAAGAACATTGGCAACGAACTGTTGTGGATGCAATCGAGCGAACTTCTGGCCATGCGCAACAAAGTAGTGGGAGCGCTACCCAAGTCACCACTACCGGCTTACAAGTCCTGCTTTCTTCGTCCGAAGCTCATCATATCAGTAAACAACTGCTCCACGACCTAGAGTATCGGGAAATAGACTATCGTTACGAGAATATTCCCATCGCACACCAGGAAACTTTTCAATGGATATTCGAGGCTTCCACGCACAGTTCACGCTGGTCGAACTTCGTTGAGTGGATCCGTAGCGACGGTTCTTTATATTGGGTCACTGGGAAGGCAGGCTCCGGCAAATCAACTCTCATGCGGTTCCTCCACGATCACGAGAAGACTCGAGAAGCACTTCAAGAATGGACAGTGGACCGCCCACTTGCCATCGGAACATTTTTCTTCTGGAACTCAGGTACTGAGATCCAGATGTCCTACGAGGGCCTGTTGAGAACTCTTCTCCACCAGCTCCTCAAACAGATGCCAAATCTGGTTCCAGTCGTATTTCCATACAGGGTAGAATCGCGCATGCTATTTGACGAAAAGGCCTTTCAGCGCAGTGATTGGAACTGGGAAGAGTTGATCAAAGCGTTCCGAACTCTAGTAGCCCGAGCCACTCAAACGACCAAGCTCGCTATTTTCATCGACGGATTGGACGAGTTTGCCGGCAACCCATCCGAGCTGGCTCAATTCATCGCAACTTTGGTCGATCCGAACGTCAAAGTGTGCATGTCGAGCCGACCCTGGATAATATTCGAAGACAGTTTTGGACATGGTCCCCACCTTCGGCTAGAGGATCTCACCTACAACGACATCAAATGCTACGTTACGTCAAAACTCACTGCCACCGTTGCCTTTGAAGCTTTCCAAGAGATTGATCCGGAAATCTCTACTGAGTTAATCGATACGGTATGCGCGAAGTCCTCCGGTGTATTTCTATGGGTACATTTGGTAACCCAATCTCTTCTTGACGGTATCTCTGAAGGGGAGCGACTTCGAGACCTGCGAAAGCGTTTAGACTCATTGCCAGCTGACCTGGAAACGTTGTTTGAGAAGATTATGGATTCTTTGACCCCAACCCAATACGAAAGGGCCTCCCAGCTTTTCCAGATTGTAAGAGCTTCTCAAGAGGTCGTGAGTCTACGAATCCTTTTTTTCGCCGACGAAGATGACCCGGACTACGCCTTCAATACACCGTGCAAACCACTCACCCAGCAAGAAGTTCTGTCAAAATTGGAGCTGATGCGACGTCGTATCAACGCGTGCTGCAAAGGGTTGCTCTACACAGAGATGGGGTTGCATCCCGATGGCTTAGTATTCTATCTACATCGGACCGTCAATGACTTTCTCGAAAAGCCCGAGATCTGGGAAAGGCTGTGCCATGCGACGGACAGCAGCAGCTTCAACCTATACCTTCGCTTGAGCAACTCTCGAATCGCACTGTTGAAGACTCGTGATCCGGAGGAGGCACTCGATGACGATAATTTGCGTTGGGAAATTCCTTTGACAGTTGAATATGCGTTTCGGGCGAATCGGGATGGGACCGAATACCACATCCGCGCCATCAATGAGCTTGACCGTACTCTAACTCATCTCAGCACAGTCGAGGCAAGGAGCGGGAACTTCGTGCCTCAGAATAGGTTCGAGACGGACCGTTTCACAAAGACATTTTGGGACTCGACCACTCTCGGCATAGCCATAAAATGCGAACTTGTCGAGTAGATCCGGTTTCAATTACAGACAGTATTAAGACATCGGGCATCCGAAATTGCCTCTCATCTATTGTTTAAAGCCATACGCAACAGCGCTGCTCGAGGGGATACCATCCCAGCACTATCACTGCTTCCACCTAGTGCGAAAGCAGTGAACCTACTCTTTGAATTTGGTGCAAATCCTCATGCGAAATACGCTCATACGGACTACGACGACAACGAAACCGCATGGGAACTCCTTCAGCAGGAATCCTTGATCAAACCCGGTTTCTTTGACCAATCCATTATTGATGCATTTCATGAGCACAGCGTCGACGCGAAGTTGACCTCTGAGAACCAGAAATCGACCTCTGAGGAACAGAAGCTGACCTCTGAGAACCAGAGGTCTCCGTCTTCTCGAGCCGCACAAATAACGAAGCCAAATAGAATGAAGGTTAAATGGTCTCAGTTTGTATCAAAATGGCAGAAACCGAGTTGACGCTTCGTGGGACGTGTTGACCATTGGATGCAGCTTAATACAAGTTGAGCTGGTGTAGTCAGGCAGCATCAACAACACAGGACTCAGATGACATACCCAGGTTGGAAGTGTGTACGGCACAACTAGTGGATTTTGTCTCCACGGCTTCCTCGCTTCGGCTACGAGCGAGAGAAGTATATAGCAAGACGCTTTGCGAGCCGTTAGTGGAAAAATCAGACGCAATGTCAACTCTCCGTTTCAAGGAGTCGTACAGGAAAGCGTGGAAGTGTTTTGGTCAATGAATGGGGTCGAGATCTTGAACCCGAGGTTTATCGGTCGCCGCCACACTTGGCACATCACTGTGTCGCAATATGGGAGGTTGTACATCTAGTGTCCCAATTCTCAGCCAATTCATGGTTAGTTTTGACGAGGCAGCATAACCAAACGTGGCGTTGACAAGAGCTCCAATGCTTACTTCTGATCTCGGAGCAAACGCATAAGGATCTTGCATTTACTATATATGCAAAATTTTAATGGCTCCTCCATACTAGTCTACAGACTGAGTAATTTGTGGCAACCGAATCCTCCTTGACGTGGCTCTGTATGACCTTGCTTAGCCTTGTTTTGACGAAGGCTTTGTTCGGCTTCCGACAACGATATACACTAAAAAGACGTTGTATCTGGATGCTTGTCTTTCTCTCTCTAATTATCGTAATTAAGGGCGGTCGCCAAATAGAGATCCGAACGACTTTGGGGGCCAAAGAGCCAACACCTAGAAGGCTTTGCGCTAATTCGTTAGCAGCATATGGGCTCTCAACACCAACGATTAGCTCTGAGGTCAGCTCGACCCAATACAATTTCTAGGCAGTATTAATACTAAACCCAATGTCGGCAGCTCCACATCCCCACACATCCCTACCTCTGGTATCCTCAACTCACAGACGCACTTCCAACCCCACCATGGCTCCTTCTACCCCATGGGCCGACGGCCCTTGGCAGCTTATCGAGACCCCCTCTGCAACCAAATCCATCGTAAGAATCTTCCAACTGCATATCCGCAATAGCTAAGCCCCATCGCAGATCCATCCAGCGCACGACATAGCCAACCAAATGGCCTTCGCGCACAACGCCATCATTCGCGGCCTTAACGCCATATATCTCCAAGCCCCTCACATTCATGATTCTAGAGATATCTCCGATTTTCTCTTCCTCACGGCATCGTGGGCGCAGTGGTTGAGATATCACCACGATATGGAGGAAGAATTTGCGTTTCCTGCTTTCAATGCTGTTCCAGGGGTCAAGGCTACGTCGCTCCAATCGAACATCGACCAACATCATGAATTTGCCGAGGGATTCGTAAATCTACAGACTTACGCTGAATCCACAATGTCAACACCAAACGAGTATTCCGGCGCCCGGTTGCGCAGCATTATCGAGGGGTTTGCAGACACGCTTCGACAACATCTTGCGGATGAGATTCCTACGCTATGGGCTATGGAATCCGTAGAGGCGAACAGTCCACATAGCAAGAAGCTTGAAGAGATCGCTAAGCAGATGCATGAGCTCGCTGAAAAGTCACAGGATGCTACGGTGGGGGCGCCGATGGTACTGGGTTTGTGCGATAAAACGTTTGAAGGAGGGAACGACTGGCCGAAGTTGCCGATGGGTGCCGCGTATGTTGTAAATTATGTATTCGCTTGGAAACATCGTGGGGCTTGGAGGTTCTTGCCTTGTGATATGTGGAGGAATCCTCGGCCGTTGGCTTTTCTCGGGGATGATGGTGCAGCGTAGAATAGTTTGACGCACATTTAGACGTCATGATTCTAGCTTAATACTTCCTGCATTTGTAAATGTCCTGCTGGCAAGATGTGCGTCATCAGTGTGGTCTGACCTGTATGACTGTGCCGCAATATAGAAGGGAAACACCCAGCATCCGATATATCCCTTAACTAGACTACGTGACCTCGTACCACGTCAACAAACACCCGCGGCACTTACTATTGATCCTGAAGCAACGCTATATTTATAACTCCTCACTGAGCTTCAATTCCCAGTCACAAATTCGGACTTGGCCATGTCTCCTTCCCCTCCCTGGGTTGATAGCCCATGGTCTTTGCTCGAGACGCCATCTGCAACAAAGGATGTCGTAAGTGAATCTGCTATGCCTCCTAACCGTATCATAGTAGAGCACTAACCCTCGGAAAGAAAGACCATCCGGCGCACTATATTGCGAACGAGATGGCGTTTGCCCACAATGCGATGCTGCGGGGCCTCAATGCTATGTTCCTCCAGGCACCTCATATCCCAATGGCAGAGGTTCCAGACTTCTTGTTCTTCGCTGCCTCATACGCGGATTGGGTGATGCACCACCACACTATCGAAGAAGAGACTATGTTCCCTGCGTTCCAATCTGTTCCCGGTGTGAGATCCGGATCTCTTCAACCCAACATCGATCAGCATCATCTCTTCTCCCGCGGACTAGCCACTCTACGTACCTACGCTACGGAGACCAATCCCAGCAGCTATTCCGGTGCTCGCTTTCGCGAGATCGTTCAGTCGTTTGCAAAGCCACTCCGCGATCATCTAGAAGCCGAGATCCAGACGCTATGGGATATGGATTCGGTCGAAGCCAACAGTCTGGCCAGCGGCAAGCTCCTAGAAATCTATCAGTCCTGCGAGACTGAGGCCGGAAAGCAAGACAAGATGGTAGTACCTCCAATGGTGCTTGGCCTATGCGACCGAACATTTGAAAGAGGTAACGACTGGCCAAAGATGCCTGCAGGTTCTGCATACTTTGTGCATTACTTGTTCGGATGGAAGCATCGTCGAGCGTGGAAATTCCTTCCCTGCGATACATGGAGGAACCCGCGCCCGTTGGCTCGCATCGGGGATGACGACTCAGTACAGCGTGCCGGATCCTGATGGCGTTGAGGAATATCGCATACGAGAAGATGGCCGCGGTGGAACGTTAGTGGCATTGGGTAAAGTAACACTCGTTGCGGATGGGAATTGGACCTGGACCGTAGCTGTGTCCAGACAGCACAACGTGATAGGTCTCTACCTATTGTAGCTGTGGAAATGTTTATGACTATCAAGACTTTGTAATCACCTATGAGTCAACCGTGTCGATCTACGTCAAGTGCATGTTTAGTATAAAGCATTTGCGTTGGGACTGTACGCTCGGTGAGCTAATCGAGGGTCTGTGTCTCGAGAGTTGGCTAATATGTGTGCATAAGGCTTCAACGTCAGATATAAAAATGTGTGATGAAAAACCCTCGGCCGTTGGTGGGTCTTGGGTACGGCGATAGGAAATAACGTGGTGGATATCAATCGAAAGTGTTACTGCTGTTCGTGGACAAAGCTCACCGCTCCGTCCTTCTAGCGCTATAGCGCAATCTCTTGCGCGATCTGGCCATTACTATGTGATGCCTTTTGAAATCCATCTTCCAACCACGTCTTCTTCAGCCCTGTAACTAAGTTGACGTTTCCTCTCCAAAGAGGCCCCTTTGTTCCGTGGTCTTTCACGCGCATTAGCCAAACAACCCTACGCCTTCCCAGGCGTCGCAGTAGCACTCCATGAGACGAAGCTACAACTCGAGCATGTATCGAGCTTACCCCACGTCGTTCTATTGTCGATGCCCTTCTCATCCGAGTCGCGACCATGTCTTGCACACAATCTTCAATGGCCAAAAGATCAGGCGACACACGATAGATGCACCAACCGTACTGTTCTGCCGCATCGACATAATAACCATCGCTTCGAGGAACAGTGAGAGTTACCGGACCAAATGAACCACAGAGTGAGCCGTGGTCATGTCCTACGGTGGTCTTGAACAGCATGACAGACAACCGCTGCGTGCTGGTAAAAGAGACGATGTGACGACGTTCTAGAGAAGGTGGGGTCGATGGGGTAGCGAGATCGGATTTCTGTGCAAGTCATCATTGTCAAGGCTGTGCCAGTGATCATGATTCGAAATGAGACTTACACTTCCGATCAAAACATATTCGCTTTGGAGGAGTCGCTCTATCATGGTGCGCTGTGTCTCCACATCTGCGGCCGAGAGTCTCGCCTTCATGAACAACAGTTCTACAATAGCGATGCATCTCATAACGACATAGTCCCTCAGTTCCAAATTCGACGATCCCTTCAGGACCACTGCGATGTAAATCAAGGTGAAGAAATTCACGAACGGCGTGTCAGCCCAGATGAAGCGACCAGCACGTCGCAATGCCATTAAAGGCATCACAAGACTTCTCTTTCGACGCGCCACCAGTGTAGACGCTATAAATGCCAGGCCAAACGTGACTGCGACTAGCATATTCAGGGCAAATGTTGGGAGAAACAGATTCATTGCAACACTGGATAAGAGCGAGGCTAACAAGAGGATGAACCCAGTGTTGGTAAAATACGACTCCGCAAGCTCGCCGTCGTGGTCTCTTGAACAAATCGAGGTATATCCATCGAGTATTATGGATGTAACCTGCCCGGATATGTCTGTCGGCCGTCGAATGAGGCGGTAAATAATCGTAAGGCTGTTGCAGGTTTCCTTGAGCCACACTGTGATGCAGGAATGAAGGAGCAGAGCGCTCGCAAAATTGATTTTCTGGTGCCACGGAGGGGACACCATGGTATGCGGCTGACCTGTAAACAAGTGGCGATAGACTGATGTGGAAAGATGATGCTTTATGAGAGTGAGAGGAGTGCAGCAGCGGAGAAGCGGAAGAGGGTGAACGTCATAGGCGTCAGGCCAGACTCTGTGAGAAGGAGAAGAAACGCAAATGAATACGAAGAATGTTTACCTAAGCAGCAGCCAGGGAAACTGTTTGCCAGGTAGGTGGGGTTTGATGTGGCACACTTTGGGCTGCTCCTCCGCATCTGTATTTCCACATGCGGCCAATGTGAGGCTGCTGGTGGCTAAGATAACATAGCTTTCATACTCTTACTCTTACTTCACTTTATCCCACCACCCAATTGCAAACCACCCTGAAAATCTACCTCAGCCCACAGCTCTCTCTAGGGCCCGACGAAAAGACGCCCACTAAAAAGCCGCAGGCAACAGCCTCGTCCGCGCTAGAGATTGCAGTGAAGTAATCTTACAAGCCATGCGACGACAGGGTGCTTCACCGGTTCTCCTCCGTCATCAGGCTGCAGAGTTGTCGTGCCACTCATCACCATGAGGCAAATCATAAGAACCCATCTGATAGGAAGCTGCAGAGGCTGAACAGAACTGCTCGTCCGCGCTAAAGGTTGCAGTGAAACAGGGGCGGCTTGTGTGTGCATGTGCGTACAATACATCGACATAAGCGATCACGAGAACTACTCTGGTAGGCCGCTACGAGTTCAAAGGGACTGCTCGTTGGCGATAGAGATTGCAGTGAACTCACCGGTTTTCACCCCCACCAGGCTGTAAATTTATCGTGCATTTCATCACCACAAGGCAACCATATGAACGTATCCGACAGGACGCTTCAGAGGCTGGACCAAACTGGTCGTTACGCTAGAGATTGCAATGTAGTTGCCGCATGGATCAATAGGGCATAGGCAGGCTATATTCGTCGGCACAAGCGATCACAACATCTGGAGCTGACAGGCCGCCACAAGCTCGAGTGGACTGCTCGTCCGCGCTAAAGATTGCAGTGATAGCGCGCAAATAACGAATCTAATAGGACACCACCCACACCCCTGCCGCCCACCCAAACTGCCCGTCCGCGCTAAAGATTGCAGTGAAATGGCCGGAGGAGACTCCCAAGTGACTCCCTAACAAGATGATCCAGAATCGCCTACTAACACCCCTGCCACGCCCCTAAACTGCTCGTCCGCGCTAAAGATTGCAGTGATAGCGGTTACAGGCGCAAATAACGAATCTAATAGGACACCACACCCCTGCCGCCCACCCAAACTGCCCGTCCGCGCTAAAGATTGCAGTGAAATGGCCCGAGGAAACTCCCTAACAAGATGATCCAGAATCGCCTACTGACACCCCTGCCACGCCCCTAAACTGCTCATCCGCGCTAGGGATTGCAGTGAAAAGTACTATAGTAAGCACTGCAGTTAGTATTATGGCCAGCATTATGGCCAGCATTATGGTCAGCATCATGGCCAGCATCATAGCCAGCATTGTAGACCGGTCCTTACGTCACCACAAGTGAACGTATCGAACCGGACACCCGCACCCCTGCCGCCCACCCAAACTGCCCGTCCGCGCTAAAGATTGCAGTGAAAGATAAGAGGGAGGAACACGTTCAGTATGTACATCCGTACTCACAAATACGCTGCACCACTACATTCGTCAGAATAAGCGACGGCGAAAATGTATCTGATAGGGCCGCGGGATTGATTCGAATGGCTCGCCCACGCTAGAGATTGCAGTGAAAGTTCGATTTGCACTCAAATGACACAGCTGACCGGAACAGTCAGAAAGTGGGAAACCAAGTTCTCGTTTCGCCCTATCGGGCTATCGGGGAGGATACAAGTCAGTTTGTTTTGTGTCCAAAACAAAGTGTCACCGAAAAAGCGAAGCGCGCAAAGTTAAACGTTCAACAAGAATACTTCTTCATTCATACGTACACCATAACCCATCTCATCACCCCATCACTTCCCACCTACACACACCCATCTCCAGAGAAAAAGGTATCACCGAAACCACGGAAAAATCATCCATCTCCTCACCACCCGGAAACCCACCAAAAAACAATCACAACCTCAACCCGGACCGAAGCCCCCAAAAACGCAGTCGCTATAAATACAAAGGTGGTGTTGAAAAGGGTAAAAGACCCCGCAACGGAAACGACCGAATAAAGCCCGACTGCGCAGACACTGACATAAAGAGGATAAATAAGAGGAAAAAAGTTCAACTTTTCCAGCATGATGTCTTGGAACGTATGCTGATGAAGAAAATGGCGTGAGCGCAGTCCCTTGGGTCGTGTATAGTCTACCGGTCCTTGTCTCTGCCAAGAAGTCGAAAGGAAGAAAAGATGTCTCGGAAAGGAACCGCCCGTGCGCGCCTACAACCCTCGAAACAGCCTTCCCCCAACAAGGAGCGGGTCCTTTCGTGTGCTGGACTCGTCGCTCGTTCGATAGAAAAGCCGACTGACGCCGTCCGCTGTGATGGTAAAGAAAGGTCTCATGCCGCGACATGATACGCATTAGCCATGCTGATTACTCGTTGATGCTCGTATTGGTACAAGGTTCCATGACCTTATGCGTGAATGGGTCCAGCTCTTTTTATTGCTGAGTGTTTTGTGCATGCTGCTGAGCCAATTGTGCACGTAAGGTGGTGACCTCGGTTTGTAGGGTGGTCATCTTATTTTCGTGTTCCTTCTCCATGCGCGCCATGCGAGCTTCGACGTCGCGCACGTACTGCCAAACATCGACACCTTGGTTGCCCATGATCTCACGTGTGCTGGCACCGCTGCCGCCGTGACTTGACATGCTGCCTGGCTGCGATGACGACCCTGGTCCTGGAACCTGTTGCTGGAGCATACTGGGTCCGTTTGTCTTTCCGCTCTGTGACCCCTGCTTTGGCAGCATATTGGGCGTGAGACCAGGCAGTGCTGGCAGATGCGGGCCACTGTTGGCCTGAGGTGGAGCCATACCCATTGGCGATGAGACCCGACCGGCACCGCGAGGAAAGCTTGGGTGCGTATTTGGTGATCGTGGCATGCTACCGTCTGGTCCATTGAGACGATGTTCTTGTTGGCCGGGAGAGAGGGGCTTTGGACTTTCCGTCATTCCGCCGTGCCCAAACATGTTCGCCTGACTCGCAGTGTAGTGGAGCGAGGAGAGGCTCCCCGGAGCTAGTTTGGGCGATTCGTTAGTCGACTGATTACCCGAAGGACCACTGGAACCCGGAGGATAGAGTGGGCGAAGACTGTTCTGACCAATTTGTGGCCGATTGACAGCGAGGGGCGGATATGTACTGGAGTGCTGGTGATACCCACCTTGCGTAGAGTTTCCGGTATTTTGTCTCTTACGCGCCGGCATGCTGTCACGTCGTCCGTCGTCCTCGTCCTCGTCCCCTTCTCCGTCGTGTTCGCCACCATGATAGATGACACCGTCCATGGACTCGTCGCGACTGCCATCGGGTAATTCATCCGCGTCAAGGCCGAAGCTAGATCGACGTCCGGCACAGCCACCCTGGCCCTTGTTGTGCCGAGCGAGTGCATCGCCGCGCGCAAACCTCCGGCCGCACTTGGGGCAGGTGTGCGGACGTTCCCCGGTGTGTAGTTTCGTATGTCGTTTCAAGTCGTGGAGGCGTCGAAAACGGGCTTGGCAAGTCGGACATTCGTAGGGCTTCTCCTGGCTATGCGTCAAGAGATGGCTCTTGAGATTGTGGTGACGCGTAAAATCGGTCGAGCAGTAGGGACACTTGTGTCGCTTCGTTGACGGCGACTTGGGACTGTTCTGGTAGCCAGGCAGACTCATCTGGCGTGTAGGTGCACGTGGATCATGCTCTGGGGGCAGCGGGCCTGGGAAGGTGAATGCGCGATTGCTGGGGCCTTCGCCCGGATTCGGCGCTATGGGTTGATGGTGAGGCTGAGGTGGATGTGGCGCTTGCTGCTGCTGTTGCTGCTGCTGTTGTTGTGGAGGTTGTTGCTGCTGTGGCGCACCCTCCAGCCCTGGCATTGCCATCGGACCGGCAGTCGATTCCATGGCAGTAACCGTCGGCGCAGTTGTTGAGTCGGCAGAGCCGAAGCTGGAAAGGCTCACAGGACTTGTTTGCATAGCGTCACCAGTCACGCCGGTCTGATCCGGGATGACCAGCGCCCTCGCCGCCTTTTCAAGAGCCGCGCTCATTTGTATAGGCTCTGCAGGCGCGTTCTTGGGTCTACTGACTGTCGATTGGTTTGTCCCAATCAGACTCTGAACTACAGCAATGGCGGGGTTCGGACTGGTATGGCGCGCAAGCTCTCGCTGACGTCGCCGTTCGTCCTCGACCGCAGCTGCGCCCGTGAGCGGCTGTGGTGAAAGTCTTGGTGACAGGCCCCGAGGGGACTTAGTGAGGTGGCTCCCGAATGTTGCTCCGGCGTGGGAGTTGGGGGTGGTAGCTCTGTTGGGGGCCGGGAAGGGGCCAGTGTGCGTAGGCGTGATAGCTCTCGCCGATGCTGCCATGGGATGGGGAGCGACGAACCGCTCTATGGGGAGTAATGCTTGCATTCCTGTCAGCGTCTGTTTCGCGCGAGGTCTCGCTTAGTGCGGTGCGCGTGGGAATGACGCTGATGCATCGCGACAAGGCGATGGGAACTGCAGGGTCGCGCACGGCGCATTGCTCAAACATACCTGTGGATTGGGTTTTCTTCCCTTTTGGGCAATGCAGGAAGAAATCAGAACGACGTCAAGCCGAGACTATGGGAGCATGCGCTGCCAGCAAAACCTCCAGACGAGAGCGGTACTCGAAAGAGCCACTTTCTGGATTACGCCCAGGCTTGGTGTCGCGGGAGTTCGGCGTGCGGCTGCAGGTCCTGTTCAGCCAAGACGAGCGGCAAGGTAAAGGCACGACTGGATAGGTGGGTGCGAGACAGCAGCACTCGATACCGTGCAGCTGGAGGTCGAAAGACGGGTGCTGGGGGGAATGGCGGCGATGCGACAGGCGGGCGAACCGGAGGGTGGTGGTGGGATGCGACGCCTCAGCAGTCGAAGCAGTGAGGCTGAGTGGCGGCGGTAGCGGTAGCGGCAGCGGGCCCGAAGCAAGAGCGAGGGTGCGAGGGCGGACGGTGAATGGGGTAGTTGGGGCGTGCTAGCAGGCTCGCGCCGTCTCAGATGGGACGACAGGCAGAGGGAAGGGTAGAGAGAGAGGTGTGGTGGTGTGCAGCTTGGGCGAGGTCGAAGGCTGGTGGTAGTGCCGATGACGAGGCCGGCTGGAAAGCTGTGGCTGGACTTGCCGTGGGCCTAGCGACGATGGGATATGGGAGGCAGCACACACGGGCCCCCGGGCAGGCGAATGGCAGCGCTTTTGCTTAGCGGGCCGCGCCAGACGAGGTCAAACAGCGGGCGATGGCAGCGATGGCAGGACGGCAGGCAGCACACAACCGGATTCAAATTGGCCGGCACCGTGGGCACCGTGGGCTGGAGGTTCGCTGCGACGGCGGGCGAATGACGGTGGGCCCTCGACGCAAGCCGGGAAGGCTGTGTAAAAGAGGCGGCGGCTTGCTGGGGCCGCCGCTGGCTGGGGGGCCACTCACACGCCGCCGTGGCTTGCTTCGGCAGCGCGCGGTGGCCTGTGGGCGTCGAGGAACAATACGGACGCCACACGCTGGCCACCCTCCTCTGTCCTCGCCCGCGCCCGCGCCCTCTCTCTCTCGTGCTCTCGTGCAGCTGCAGCGCTGGCTCGACGCGCCGTCTTAGTAAGAGCGCCACGCACGCAGGTGGGCTGGACTGGAGGCCTGCCAGCTGCAGCAGCATGCGAGCCACCCCGAGTTTTCTGGCCCGCCATCATCACCCTCGCCGTGGCCATGGCCGGCCGTGGCGCAGCGCCCGTGGTTCGCTGCATCTGCACCCTCCATCCGGTCCGCCCAATGCAGACGCCGCTGTCCGCTTGGAGCGTAATCGACCAGGCGCGATGCCTCAAGCAGGAGGTGACGCCCGCGCCAGCCCTGGCCCAGCCATGTGCGCTTGTCCAACAGGCTGATCTCTCTACAGGAGGTAGTTCGCTCGCTGTGGCTAACCTTGATGCCAATGCCAATGCCAATGCCAGATGCCCACGCCCACGCCCACGCCCACACCCATACAGTAGCAGCCGGACGCCACAGCGCCATCATCTTCCAGCTTTTGCCCCAACAACCATGACCCGACCAAGTCTTCGCTGATCGGCGAGAGCGAAACACAGCTGTCATCCGCCTGCTCTAGGGCAGCAGGTAGCCCGCTGCTCGACGCCACGCTCCCACACAACCACCCCCGTCGCACCCCAGGCCCTCAGCAGTCCAGACAGAGCCGTGCCAGCTTGCCATGTGCCATCCCATCCACCGCAACGCTCCGACACTACCTGCCCTGAGCCCATCCTCGCATTAGCCCGGAGTTTTATCGCGATCGTCAGGCACACGCGCTGCTTTGGTCACACATCTGCTGTGGCGACTCGCGGCGAGCTGGAGCGGCATTTTCGTTGCCATGCGCGCGACTTGCGCTCGAGACGGCCATCTTGGGCTCGCCGCCCACAGCTCCAGAGTCGAGCATCCATCAATGGGAACTTCTACCATGGCCTCTACGCGAGCAATAAGTACTGCTAATTATAGGCGGTCTTAGGCGGTCTCAAGGCGCCCAATATATCCCGACCACCACCCCCCTGGCTCGCAGCCCCGCAACGTGATTTTTCGATATCAAGCCACAACGCGTGACGAGATGTCCGCCTGCAGTGAGCCGACTCGAACTTCCCAAATTTCCACACGCGACCCCGGTACTTCGCAACCGTTGCACCTCCAGGGTACTTTCGCCATCCAAAGCCCGTTCCCCCCGTAACGCGACGATCACATTAGCCAGAGCAGCCACTCGTTGCAACTTGGCGGCGAGTCTGTATCCTGATTTTCTCTGGTCTCCCCTCGTCTGGGTAAAAGAAACGGGCAAGGCTGGCTGCAATGCGATCCCGCCGTCTCCAACATCTTGGGTGGCCCTTCGTTCTTTGGATGGGACCACGTGTCCGGGGTCTGGTCTAAGGAGTTCTCTACACGCACATACAAGGATCTTGCAATCGCCGCGAATACCGAACATCTGTAAAAGCAGCTGCATTGCATCGGTGCATGCAGCTCGAATAAGCACAAAGTCCGGCGACAGATCTCTACTGCGATGGACGGGTGTGGCTCCCACTATGCGGAGAAGTGGCGCTGCAGATTCGACAATCCTCGGGAGATGCCGGCCAAGACCTGTCCACACCTCGTTCCGAGAAATGCTTCTCCATCTCGGATCCCTCGACGGACCGATCGTCCACAGCTGCTTTCCTTTGTTCCACATCTACGGTCCATCCGCATCGCCTCACCGCGGCGCATCCCGCGTGATGGCAGCCTCCCAGCCCTTCAGCCCTCCCACCCAGCAATCGGGACACCGGCACGTCGTGCTGTTGTAAGGCGGCTTCTAGAGCTTCTACGAACGACGCCGGTTGGTACCACGCGTGCGAGTGAGCGACATGGCGTAGCGTACCGTGCAAACTGGGTTGCCATTCGCCCCAAACTGTGGCTGAACGGATGCACGGCATGCGCATGCAGCCAACCACGCTTGGGGTAACGGCGCGTTACATGGAACCTGGGTTCGACTGCGCTTGCTGTCTTTGCTGGTGGCCTGGTCGAGAAGTACTACCCAGGCGCTACGCTTCTGTCGAATATCTCTTCAACATAGTCTGTGCGACGCGCGCGCTATCGGACTGAATACTCCAAGACCCTTGAATACTCCAAGACCCCTCAAAGCCCCAAGAGCTTGTATGTGGGCGGTGGCGCTGCATTGGGAACGACTCTGTATGCGCCGCCAAAGAGGGGTACTGCGCTACTTGATGAACCGCTCGCCCGTGCTAAACGCTAAAGAACACTGTGCAGTATTCGGACTTTGGGACGAGGACTTCGGAACGGACGGGTACGGTACTTGGCTACCTGTGGACCGCTCGCCCGTGCTAAAGACTGCAATGCGGTGACAGGTGCAGGGCCCCTGGCTGGCGACCGTTAAATACAACTGTGCCCCTCCCCCTCTTGCTTCTTTAGGCGCTCGCTATCTGTGTTAAGTACTGTAGTGTAATAAGTACCTGCTCAAACCTAGACATACCGACATTCCCTCCACCTAGATTCTCTCACCACGAGAGCAACACGAGTCAAACTCCACTCCATCACACCGCGGATAGACTGTATATGATCGATTGATAGAAAGCTGCATACATGCATCCTCATTAAACTCATCCATAGCTAACCCATCCATTCCATGACTGGTATCTATGCACGCTCCCTACTGCCAATGAAAAAGGAAATACCGGGGAAAAGCTAGGCAAAAGCGATGCCACGAGACAAATAGAGAGGTGAGCAGAGCACAAAGCGGCAAAAGACCGAAACCGAAACGCCACACCATGTCGAACTGGAGTCTTTGACCAAGGAGAATTGTTTACATCCATCAGCATACAGCGGCGAGAGGAGGGGGCGGGTTGATGGTTGTATCTCTGCCGGTCGTTGGGAGGACGTGTCGTAGGGGACTCGGCTGAAGAGCGAGATCGTGATCGTAACGGGATTGAGGGGTTTCACATAAAGTCGTCACTAGAGGTATGTTAGCTGCTGCTTCCTGTATTGCGCAAGTGCTCCACTTACTCTCCAAAGTCATCCTCATACGCGGCCGTGTCTGCCCTGGAGCTGACATCGCGCGTTGCGACCAAGCTAGCCTTCGTCTTCGCAGCCTTGGACTTCTTGCCACCCTTCTCGGCAGCCTTCTCCTCCTTCATCTTCTCGTTGCTGAGCGTGGTCAGGCCGCTGGCAACCTTCTTGATCTGGTCGCTGGGGAGGTCCTTGGCGATCTGCTTGGTGAACTCCTGTAGGAAGAGGACGTATTGCGCCTTCTTGCTGTTGTTGGTGAGAAGCGGCACGAGGCTTTCGCGAAGTTTGAAGAACCCGTCCTTCCCTGTAGGGTTGAAGAGGGCGAGCGAGCTGAGGTCAATGACCTTGTTCGGGTCGCTCTCATCGGCCAGGGTAACGGGCTTTGCGCCGGCAGTGCGCTTGGGACCACTCCCGGCGCCACCAAAGAGATCCTCAGCGTGGGCGAGATCGGCGTCCTGCTCAGTCTTTCGTAGCCTGGCGCGGCGCTCGCTCTCGCTTTCATCTTCGGACGATTCTTCCTCGTCCTCCATTTGTCTCCGGCGCAGGGCTTCTTGTCGCTTCTGCTCGATGCGCTCGGACTTCGACTTGTGGTTGGCTTTGGCTTCAGCATCGGCCTTTGCTTTGGCCTCGGCGGCCTTCTTCTCCTTCTCACGCTCGACTTCGGAGTCTTCGGCAGCGTCCCATGATTCTAGAACCTGTGTCGCGCGGATCAGTACGAGCAATCTCGGGAAGGTAGGGGGGCCGGCGCGTGCAGGGGTGTTCAGGCTGACGTACATCGCTGTCCTCTTCCTCATCATCAAACTTGCCACGACGCAGGATAGGTGCGGGTGGAGAAGAGGGAGGCGTGCTCTCCGACTCCTCGTCATCTGCGAACATGTCTGTCAGTATGATTCTCCCATGGAGGGGTATGCGCGACTTTTGGGAAGATGCGCGCGGCGAAGGAATGACGTACCCCATTTGCCAGGTGCCATGATTGCGGTTATAGGAGTGCGAGCGCAACTCTGGAGCGTGAGGGGTCGAGGGTGTGCTGCGTAGACGGTGGGAGGAGCGTCGGTGGGAGGCTGGATATTTGGGGCGCGGTGGTCTTTGTGGGAGAAAGGAGGAGAAGAAGCGTCGAAATTGCGGAACAGAGCGACCGCGTCGCAGACTTGGCAAGTCGGGCGCTGGGCCGTCACTGCTCGCTTAACGCACCACTTGCTGCCCAATCACAGCCGCACGACGCACTTCTAGAAGATGCACGACTAGGGCGATGATAGGCGTGCGAACACGGTTGCACATGTAAATGCAATATATTACACATTCGAGCTATTCCGAGCATTTTGCGAGGTCGTCGCGCAGTGGAAGATTGCGGCTGCTCGTAAGGTGTTTCAAGGACGGGCCATTGTTTGATCGCAGCCAGACCCAAGCCGTCCCAACAATCAGCCCATCTCTCAGCTAGCACCACCTTGTACTGGCCGCCGCTAACGGAGGAGTCATCGTTCGTTGCTTTTAATCAGTCTCCACTCCATGAGCGTGATGGAAAACCCCGCGGCTGTTGGCTCTCCTCGGGGTTTACCCCTCGGCAGTAGACATCTAAAATATGTTGTGTGGGTCACGTTCTAGATGAAAGGCCTCAACCGAGTACTGCGGGACAACTGCACGTGGGTACCATTGTGTCCAACCCAGACGTTTATGAGGACTCTAAGGCTCTGTTCACATACTCAGATGTCGACTTGGCTGCAGACACAGGCACATGACTACACGGTGGGATTAAGTATTCCTAATGGTCTATTCTAACTTGCGACAGGAACAATGCCTTGAGCATGCTCTGCTCTGAAATTGACGACCTCTGAACCTGAGCATGTTCTGTGTGATCGATTCTTTTCATCGAAGTCGATTCCCGAGAAACTGAGTATGGTGAAGCATGGACATTGTGGGTCGATATATAGCAAGTATTCGAGTGATGATCTCGAACTGCATCAGACGACAGTTCCGCTGTGCTGCGGTCGTTATAACTCCGTCCCATGTATGGTCAGCTCAGTGGTCAGCTCCAAGACGCTGCGTTGCAGTGTAGCCCCTGAAATGGTGTAAGCGATGAAAGTTGGTCGACACATGTGATAACCACAGCAAGCAAAGAACATAACAGTAGATAAAGACCATGATTTCACTCCGAAACAATACTTTGCAATGCCATTCCCATGGTGTTGGAGCACATTGCGGTGAGTACGCGGAGGTCGCGCCTTCCTCTCACGTGCAGACAAGCACGGACCATCCTCTGGGCTCAGCGCTAGTTTACGACACCTGTTGACGAGCTCCTTTACCTCCGAAAACAGCATCTCCACAATCTTACCTACCCCGACCTCCCGACACTCTCTCATTTCATATCACGCGCTTCTGGCGTTCTGCATCGGGGCTTCATCTTCCCTTGTTCTCCGCGATACCCTTCAGTCCGTCGCCTGCTCTCTCACTCCCGGTGAGCTCGGAGCTGCTCTGGCGCAAACATGGCTCAGCGACAGATCCCCCTGCACGTCACGCAGCCGACGCTGGTAAGGGTCGCCCGTCGTCTTTGAGGGAATAGTGCTAACAATTGACTGTATAGCTTACGAACCTGAATATCCTCGTACGTCAGCCGCCTGAAGGCATCCGCGCGCGCGAATGAACACGTAGCAAGCTAACCTGGACACCAGCCGGCATCGATATCATGGCAAAATTGCGTAAGGGCTCCATCCCGCTACAACCGTTCAAGGCAAAGATGCTAATTGCGACGGCAGACTCTCGAGTCGGACAAGTACGTCTGCGTGCGCCAGCAGAACAACGACGCCAACACCCCCGCCGAGACCGTCATCATCGACCTCAAGAACACAAACAATGTCATTCGGCGGCCAATCCGAGCTGATAGCGCCATCATGCACTTGACGGAGCCCATCATTGCTCTCAAGGCGCAAGGACGGACGCTGCAGCTGTTCAACCTCGAGACGAAGCAGCGCCTGCAGACATACGCCCATTCCGAGGACATCCAGTTCTGGCGGTGGATCAGCCAAACCACACTGGCGCTCGTGAGCACCAAGTCGGTTTACCATTGGGATGTTCTCGATGGCAACAACCCTCCGACGCCGCGCAAGATCTTCGATCGCCAGGAGCAGCTGGAGAACAACCAGATAATCAACTACGTTACTAACGATGACGAGAGTTGGTCCTGTCTGGTTGGCATTGCCTCGCACCCCACCGGAGGCATCCGCGGCAACATGCAGTTGTTTTCGAAAGCGCGCAACGTCAGCCAGCCCCTCGAGGGTCACGCCGCGACATTCGGAAGCATCCGCCTCGAGGGCGCAACATCCGACACGAAGCTCTTCGCTTTTGCCGTCAAGTCAACTTCCGGCGAAGCCAAGATCAACATCGTTGAGGTGGACCACAATGCGGCGAATCCAGTGTTCCCGAAGCGTCTCATTCCGATTCATTGGCCTGCGGAGGGTACCGGCGACTTCCCGCTCGGCATCCACATTGCGCACAAGTACAACATCTTAGTGGTGATCACTAAGTTTGGCTTCATCCACCTGCACGATCTCGAGACCGGTACCGCGCTTTTCTTGAACAGGATATCCGAGGAGACCGTGTTCACGACATGTCGCGATGACGATGGTACGGGTGTGGTGGTAATCAACAAGAAAGGACAGGTTCTGCACACGACCATCCGGGAGGACACTCTCATCCCATACATTATGGAGAACCCAGCGTGCGCGGAGATCGCCTACAAGCTGGCTTCAAAGGGTGGACTACCTGGCGCCGACCAGCTTTATTCTGCGCGATTCGAGAACCTCATGCAGCAGCAGAACTACACTGAAGCTGCGAAGGTCGCTGCTAGCTCACCGCGTGGGTTCCTGCGTACCCCGCAGACTATGAACAGATTGCGATCGATCCCGGCTCAGCCTGGTCAGATCACAGTCCTGTTGCAATACTTTGGCCAGCTGTTGGACAAGGGCCAATTGAACAAGGAGGAGACACTTGAGCTAGCGCGCCCTGTTTTCGTTCAAGGCCGAAAACACCTGATCGAGAAGTGGCAGAAAGAAGGCAAGCTGTTCTGCTCCGAAGAGCTCGGAGATCTCGCAAAGCCGCACGACCTGAACCTCGCTCTGGCCATCTACAAGGACGCCAATGTTCCTCAAAAGACGGTTGCCGCGCTCGCAGAATTGGGTCACTTTGATCTTATCCTTCAGTATTGCGAATCCGTTGGATACCGACCGGACTACAACGTCTTGCTCCAGCATAGTAAGTGGACCCAGATCGTCTTGATACCTCTGAGATCATTGCTGATTGTTTGCAGTTGTGCGCGTGAATCCAGAAAAGGGCGCCGAGTTCGCGTCTAGTCTTGCGAAGCACGAAGGTGGTAAGTAAATCAAGCTGCGTCGTAATTCCGAAGCAGCGCAGCCCCGACCCCAAGACATTGGGTACTGAAACCCCTATGGATGAGCTTTACTGACTTTGCAATTTAACTTTAGGCGCTCTTATAAGCATCGATCGCGTGGTCGACATCTTCCAGTCCCAAGGCATGATTCAACAGGCGACTGCTTTCTTGCTCGATGTACTTTCCAACAACCTGCCCGAGGAAGGTCACCTGCAGACCAAGCTTCTTGAGATGAACCTTCTCAACGCACCCCAAGTTGCGGACGCAATTCTTGGAAACGAAATGTTCTCTCACTACGACAAAGCCCGCATTGCGTCTTTGTGCGAGAACGCCGGTCTTCTCACCCGCGCTTTGGAGCACACGGATGAGCCTGCGGCCATCAAGCGTATGATCGTGCAGACCGACAAGTTGCCAGAGGATTGGCTGCTCACCTACTTTGGGCAGCTCACTGTCGAGCTATCCCTCGATTCCTTGGACGCAATGCTCACTTCAAACATCCGACAGAACTTGCAAGCTGTCATTCGAATCGCGCAGAAATACTCTGACCTTCTCGGAGCTACGAGGATCATCGACCTGCTGGAGAAGCACCGCACCGCCGAGGGTCTTTACTTCTTCTTGGGCTCCATTGTCAACGTCAGTGAAGACCCGGACGTACACTTCAAGTACATTGAGGCTGCTACGACCGTTGGCCAGCTGAACGAAGTGGAGCGGATATGCCGAGAGAGGTACGTGATCGATACTGCAACTTTGATATCTTATGCTAGGAGCGCGTCGTATTTTTCGGCATTCGACAGCTCGTAGTTGAAGACGACAGGTACCGACTTCCCTCTAGATGAGCTTAGCTGACCATTATTCAGTCAATACATCCAGCCGGAAAAAGTGAAGAACTTCCTCAAAGAAGCAAACCTCACTGAGCAGCTGCCTCTCATGGTCGTCTGCGATCGATTCAACATGATCCACGACTTGGTGCTGCATCTTTACAAGAAGCAGCAGTTCAAGGCGATCGAGGTCTACGTGCAACGCGTAAACCCCGCGCGGACCCCGCAGGTTGTTGGCGGCTTGCTCGATGTCGATTGCGACGAGGGCGTCATCAAGAGTTTGCTTGGATCGGTCGAGCCTTCTTCCGTCCCCATTGATGAGCTTGTGGCCGAGGTTGAGTCGCGCAACCGTCTCAAGCTCCTGTTGCCGTACCTTGAGCAGACCCTGGCCTCCGGCAACCAACAGCAAGCCGTTTACAACGCGCTTGCTAAGATCTACATCGACAGCAACAATAACCCGGAGAAGTTCCTCAAGGAAAACGACCAGTATGACACGTTGGTGGTTGGTCAGTACTGCGAGAAGCGCGACCCGAATCTGGCTTTCATTGCCTACAGCAAGGGTCAGAATGATCTCGAGCTGATCAACGTCACCAACGAGAACGCCATGTTCAAAGCTCAAGCCAGATACCTCCTCGACCGTGCAGACTCTGAAGTCTGGGACTATGTGTTGAGCGCCAACAACATGCATCGCCGGTCATTGGTCGACCAAGTCACGTCAACGGCAGTTCCCGAGAGCCAGGACCCAGACAAGGTCTCCATCGCCGTCAAGGCCTTTATTACCGGAGACATGCCTGCGGAGCTAATCGATCTACTTGAGAAGATCATCCTTGAGCCATCGAGCTTCAGTGATAACTCGTCGCTCCAGAACCTTCTTATGCTCACGGCTGCCAAGTCTGATCGTGGCCGTATGCTCGGTTACATCCACCAGCTCGAGAACTATACACCCGAGGACATCTCCCAACAATGTATCGAAGTTGGCATGTACGAGGAGGCGTTCGAAATCTTCAAGAAGCATGGTAGCCACGTTGATGCCGTTAATGTTCTCATCGACCACATTGTCAGCATCGACCGCGCGCAAGACTATGCGGAACAAATCGACACTGCTGAAGTTTGGAGCCGAGTTGCGAAGGCTCAGCTCGACGGTCTGCGCGTCACCGACTCGATCGAGTCCTACATCCGTGCTGCGGACCCATCGAACTTCCTAGAAGTCATTGAAATCGGTACTCATTCCGGCAAAGATGAGGATCTCATCAAATTCTTGAGGATGGCTCGGAAGACGCTGCGTGAAGTCCCTGTCGACACTGCTCTGGCCTTCTGTTTCGCGCGCACCAATCAGCTCCCAGAGTTGGAGGACTTTTTGCGCGCCACGAATGTTGCCGATGTGGAGGCTTCTGGTGACAAGGCTTACGAGGAGGGACTCCACGAGGCTGCGAAGATCTTCTACACCAGCATCTCTAACTGGGCTAAGCTCGCCACTACTCTTGTTCATCTTGAGGACTACCAAGCTGCGGTCGAGTGCGCCCGCAAGGCCAACAGCATCAAGGTCTGGCGCCAGGTCAACGAGGCCTGTGTGGCCAAGAAGGAGTTCCGTCTCGCCCAGATTTGCGGTCTCAATCTCATTGTTCACGCAGAAGAGCTTGCTGAATTGGTCAAGCAATACGAGCGCAACGGCTACTTTGATGAGCTCATCAGCCTTTTGGAAGCCGGTCTTGGTCTCGAGCGTGGTATGTATTCCCCAAACATCTAAATGAGTGTATGCTAACCCTCTCAGCCCACATGGGAATGTTCACCGAGTTGGGCATTGCCCTCGCCAAGTACCACTCGGAGCGTGTCATGGAACATTTGCGCTTGTTTTGGAGCCGAATTAACATTCCAAAAATGATCCGAGCCTCCGAAGAGGCTCACCTGTGGCCAGAGCTCATCTTCCTGTATGTTCACTACGACGAGTGGGACAACGCCGCGCTCGCTATGATGGAGCGTGCCGCAGACGCCTGGGAGCACCAGTCGTTCAAGGACACGATCACGAAGGCCACCAACGTCGAGATCTACTACCGCGCACTTGGCTTCTATCTTGAGGAGCAGCCGACCTTGTTGACCGACTTGCTGCAAGCGCTCACGCCTAGGATCGACGTAAACCGCGTGGTCCGCATGTTCGTCAAGTCGGATAACATTCCTCTGATCAAGCCCTTCCTCCTCAATGTGCAGTCTCAGAACAAGCGCGAGGTAAACAATGCGCTGAACGACCTCTTGATCGAAGAGGAGGACTACAAGACACTGCGCGACTCGGTACAGAACAACGACAACTACGATGCCATGGATCTCGCACAGCGCCTCGAGCGACACGATTTGGTATTCTTCCGTCAAATCGCAGCCAACATCTACCGCAAGAACAAGCGGTGGGAGAAATCGATCGCGCTGTCCAAGCAGGACAAGCTGTACAAGGATGCAATCGAGACGGCTGCCATTTCGGGCAAGACCGACGTTGTCGAGGATCTGCTTCGCTACGTAAGTGACCTCCTCTTTATAGGTTCTCGTCCTTTTGCTAATACACCATCCAGTTCGTCGACATTGGCAGTCGCGAGTGCTACGTCGGCATGCTCTACGCCTGTTACGATCTGATTCGCCCTGATGTCATCCTCGAGCTCTCATGGCGCCACGGTCTCAACGACTTCACCATGGTAAGTTTTGACCTCCAAACCGCCCCATGGAGGCCACCGCTGACTTGTCTCTAGCCGTACATGATCAACTTCCTCGCCCAGCAGGCGGCAACGATCGAGGTGCTCAAGAAGGACAACGAGGAGCGCAAGGCCCGCGAGGCGTCGCAGCAGAAGAAGGAGGACGACACACCCATCCTCGGCTCGCGTCTCATGCTCACGCAGGGCCCGATTTCCAATGCGCCGTCGCCCGGTCCGTATGGGCGACCGAACGGCATTGCCCCTCAACCTACTGGCTATGGCGGTTTCTAGAGGTCTTTTCGGCATGCACGCACGCGATGGCTTGTGAGGCTCGCGTTCGTCTATATACATGATGTGTTGGCGGTTTATGCAAAAGCGAGGGGGAGGGTGCATACAGATTTCTCCGGTCATAGGAAGCGGTGTACTCTACAGGCGTTGAAGGTTGAGAGGGGTTTCGGATGCTTTGGAGCTTGTCATTCTTGACGTGCGCTGGGGCAGATTCAGACTCATGTATTCTAGGACTAGCTTAATCGGATCTCTTGGTGACTTGCGAGGATGTGCATATGGGTGGTTGACGTTGATGTGCTTTCGGCTGTCGATGGTGCACAAAGTGTTTTGGTGGCTTGCACTTGATGCACGGTAGATGGAAACGCCCGTCTCTACGCCGAGTGTACGGACGGCTTCATATTTGTGACGCGAGGTGGCCGCCAAGTTGCTTGGGGAAAGCTAAGGCGACTCATGTGGGAGCTATCAGATTGCCGCATTGGGCAGTGTTTCACGCCTCGGGGTGTGGGCTCATTTGAGCACCCAGACAAGTCGATGGCTTGGCTGTGCAGGCCGCAGCTCCCAAGATCTACATGCATCGTCTACAGGGTAGGGTAATCAACATAGACAGCACTGGTGATGGTGGTTAGATGGGGAGGTGGTGGTGTGACCTAGCATGAGGCCGAAGCGAAGGATCTGCCGGCTGCACGTGGGGTTGGTTCCAAGTGGCTTTTTGATGAGGCGCTTGGGATCTCCGCATGCATGATGCAGCAGGAGGGAGCCGCAGGAGAAGTGTTTGTAGATGGTGGAGAAGTTTCGCGGTGGAGAATGAATGGGGATGCTTGCATCGTGGACGGGTGATTCCGAGGCAGCATGCACGTTCGTGGTGGAAACACCGAGAGAGCGATTGACGGAATTGAGTTTGTTCAAACTGTGGTGGGTCCACTCGACCACCACGGCGGCGGTTGCAGGCCGCATTTCTGGTGTTTACAGAGTGTGGACCCTGAAGCAGGGAGCCGTGCCCAGATGCTTCGCAGAGAGAGAGAGGGAGAGCTATCACGGCGGGGCATGTGCATGCAGGAGAGAGCTATGCGCAAGCTCCGCACAAGGCAAGCAAGCTATCCAGAACGGCGAATCTTCACGCACTAGTTATGTAGAGGAACGCTCCGAGCGCCCGAGAGCTCGCCGAAGCGGCTTCGTAATAGCTGGAAGAGCACTGGACGGACAGCGGGGTATTCGGAAAAAGACGCAGGACGATATGGCCCTATAGGGTGATGATAAGAGGCGGCGGTGGTGGTGGTGGTGGTGGTGGGCGCCGTTGCCCGGCTACTGGGTGTGCGGGAGAGGCACGGCCAGCCGAAGCAAAGCGTGTGCACGACGCTCGCTTGCTTTTCCCGTCGTTGCCGAGCTTAGCAGGCGGCGTACCTCGATGCACTGGCGGAAAATAGCAGGCTGAGGCCTCGGGGATGATGGAGACTGACACTGGCGGTGAGCAAGTGTGGGCGCCCGTGTCCGATGGGCTACCGGGCGAGTAGCCAGCAGCGAGCCAGGCAAATTTGCGGGCCAGCAGGACACGCAGGACCAGCGCGCGTGGGATGGATGGGTGGATGGGCGGAGGGCAGGATGGGGGCGCCGTCTCATGTGTGTTGGATCTGTGTGCCCGAGATGTGCAATAACTTTTACGAGCCGGGCGCGGTGACGACAAAGGCCAAAGGCGGCCGCGCGGGGAGTGGGAGCGCTCTGCGCAGCGGGCGGCCGAGCGCCTGCGTTATCGACAAGCGGCGAGGGGAGAGGGGGAGGGGCATGCATGGCATGCAGCCCAAGGTGCAAGGGAAGCTCTGGCCCGCGCATCAGGAGCTCCAGAGGTATCACTGCGCGTACTGAAATGCTTGTTGCTTTTGCGCCATAGAGCGAGCGGGTCCCCGTCACCAGTGGCCCTTGGGCCTTGGTATTGGTGCTTCTACCACGGCCGTTTGGGGCATGGCACGGCGGTGCTGGGCCCTTGCACATGTCTGCGTCGACGCGCTTCCGATACCGCCGAGTGATATATAGATTCTGCTGCCCTCACCCCGAGGCCCTTTCTCCCCTCCCTCTCCTACAGCCTCCCGCCTTCCTCCCTCCCATCCCTACCGCTCCCCCCCACACACCCCCAGCAGTCGTCCAGCATGACTACGCTCGCAGTCGACAAGGACGCCGCGTCGTCGGCCATTGACGAGATGGAGTTCGACGAGGAGCACGGCGAGCACCACCCCCACCGCAACTCGGTGCACCACAAGCTGCGGGCCAGCAGCTCCATCATGCAGCTCAAGAAGCTCCTGGGTAAGCCGCATCCGCCGTGGCCGCCGTCAATGGCACGCCGCGAGCTTCGTGCGCCCGCTGAGCTGACGTGCGTTCGCAGTCGCCAACCGCGGCGAGATCCCCATCCGCATCTTCCGCACCGCCCACGAGCTGTCGCTGCACACCGTCGCCGTCTACAGCCATGAGGACCGCCTCAGCATGCATCGCCAAAAGGCCGACGAGGCCTACGAGATTGGCGCCCGCGGCCAGTACACGCCCGTCGGCGCCTACCTCGCCGCCGACGAGATCGTCAAGATTGCCCTCGAGCACCAGGTCAACATGATCCATCCCGGCTACGGCTTCCTGTCCGAGAACGCCGAGTTTGCGCGCAAGGTCGAGAACGCCGGCATCATCGTGAGTCCCGCCCGTTGTTGGTGCTATGACCGTGTGCGCCGGCTTTTGTTGAGGCTATCGAGCTATCTGGCGAGCTATCTGGCGGGGCTGCCTGCATACGAGCACATGCACAGACCGCCGATCGCAAGCCACCGCCGTGCTTTTACACGATGCATGCTGCAATAGAAGCTTACTTTTCCTGCAGTGGGTCGGTCCCTCGCCCGACACCATCGACGCCCTCGGCGACAAGGTCTCGGCCCGCACCCTCGCCATCAAGTGCAAAGTGCCCGTCGTGCCCGGCACCCCTGGCCCGGTCGAGAAGTTCGAGGACGTCAAAGCCTTCACCGACGAGTATGGCTTCCCCATCATCATCAAGGCGGCCTTTGGCGGCGGCGGCCGCGGCATGCGTGTCGTGCGCGAGCAGTCGACCCTCAAGGACTCGTTCGAGCGCGCCACCTCCGAGGCCAAGTCGGCCTTTGGCAACGGCACCGTCTTCGTCGAGCGCTTCCTCGACAAGCCCAAGCACATCGAGGTCCAGCTGCTCGGCGACAACTACGGCAATGTCGTGCATCTCTACGAGCGCGACTGCAGTGTGCAGCGTCGTCACCAGAAGGTCGTGGAGATTGCCCCCGCGAAGGACTTGCCGGTTGAGACGCGCGATGTTATCTTGAATGATGCCGTGAGACTGGCTCAGTCGGTCAACTACCGTAATGCTGGTACCGCGGAGTTCTTGGTTGATCAGCAGGTGAGTTGCTGCATATCGAACCTCTGAATACTTGCTAACCTTTTTTGAGAATCGTCATTACTTCATAGAAATCAACCCCAGAATGTAAGCAGACATCCAGGTCAGGGGAAGGGTGTGCGTCGCAATCGTACAAGAACCCTTGTGGATATACTTTACGATTTCGACTTCCCAACCTCAACCTCTAGGATGCACAATTACTAACAATATTACAGCCAAGTCGAGCACACCATCACCGAGGAAGTCACCGGCATCGACATCATCGCCGCCCAGATCCAGATCGCCGCTGGCGCCTCCCTCGAGCAGCTCGGCCTGACTCAAGACCACATCTCCACCCGAGGCTTTGCCTTCCAGTGCCGTATCACAACGGAGGACCCCTCCCAGGGCTTTGCCCCGGATACTGGCAAGATTGAGGTCTACCGTTCCGCAGGTGGCAATGGTGTAAGTATTCCCTGGTTTTTGAGCAGCTTGGGTACGGAGCTGCGTCGGATTTTCAGATCTCCGCGACTTCTGATCTGAGACTACGCACTCTGACACCCCTGTGGATGACCTTTACTAACTTTGTTTCCTAGGTCCGTTTGGACGGTGGAAATGGATTTGCAGGTGCCATCATCACACCCCACTACGACAGCATGTTGGTCAAGTGCACGTGCCGTGGATCCACATATGAGATCGTACGCCGAAAGATGCTCCGCGCGCTGGTCGAGTTCCGTATCCGTGGCGTGAAGACCAACATCCCCTTCTTGCTCAAGCTCCTCACACACAACACCTTCATGGAAGGCAAGTGCTGGACCACCTTTATCGATGACACGCCCGCCCTCTTCAACCTCATTGGCTCCCAGAACCGAGCCCAGAAGCTCCTCGCTTATCTCGGAGAGCTTGCCGTCAACGGTAGCCAGGTCAAGGGCCAGATTGGTGAGCCCAAATTCAGGGGCGAGATCAAGATCCCCAAGCTCCACGATTTCGAGGGGAAAGCTATCGACACATCTGCACCCTGCACGAAGGGCTGGAGGAACGTTATCCTCAACGATGGCCCCGAAGGCTTCGCCAAGGCCGTCCGCGCCAACAAGGGATGTCTTATCATGGACACGACCTGGCGTGACGCCCATCAGTCTCTCCTCGCTACCCGTGTGAGGACCGCCGATCTGCTCGCCATTGCCAAGGAGACCAGCCACGCCTATTCCAATGCCTGGGCTCTTGAGTGCTGGGGTGGAGCTACCTTCGATGTGGCCATGCGCTTCCTCTACGAGGATCCGTGGGAGAGGCTCAGGAAGATGAGGAAGCTTGTACCCAACATTCCGTTCCAGATGCTTCTCCGTGGAGCCAACGGCGTGGCTTACTCTTCGCTTCCCGACAACGCCATCTACCACTTCTGCGAGCAGGCGAAGAAGAACGGTGTCGACATTTTCCGTGTCTTTGATGCTCTCAACGATGTTGAGCAGCTCGAGGTCGGTGTTAAGGCTGTCCTCAAGGCTGGCGGTGTCGCCGAGGGAACAGTTTGCATTTCTGGTGATAGTGAGTCTCCCTCCTCCATCTTGTTGCGATGGTCTTGATGGCCGGACGTCGGATCGCGTCGTAAATCGTGGCCCAGCGTGGGGCCCAGTACGAGTAAATCGTGCTGAGGCCCCTATGGACGACCTTCACCGACTTGGATTTCTGACCCCCTACCATTTTTCGACGCCCTTTACTGACCACATATGCAGTGTTGAACCCCAAGAAGAAGTACAACCTCGAGTACTACATGAACGTTGTCGACAGGATCGTCAAGATGGGCGCACACGTGTTGGGCGTGAAAGACATGGCTGGTGTGCTTAAGCCCCGTGCTGCCACCCTCCTCATTAGCGCTATCCGTGCGAAGTACCCCGATCTTCCCATCCACGTGCACACACACGACTCCGCCGGTACCGGTGTTGCCTCCATGGTCGCATGTGCCCAGGCTGGAGCCGACGCCGTCGATGCCGCCATCGACAGTATGTCAGGAATGACCTCGCAACCCAGCATTGGCGCTATCCTCGCCTCTCTGGAGGGCAGTGACTTCGAGACTGGTCTCGACGCTCACGTGATCCGCCACCTCGACGCCTACTGGGCTCAGCTTCGTCTCCTCTACTCGCCATTTGAGGCTGGTCTTACCGGTCCCGACCCCGAAGTGTACGAGCACGAAATCCCTGGTGGCCAGCTCACCAACCTCATTTTCCAGGCTTCGCAGCAGGGTCTGGGTGAGAAGTGGGCACACACCAAGAAGGCTTACGAGGAGGCCAACGACCTGCTCGGCGACATCGTCAAGGTCACCCCAACCTCCAAGGTGGTTGGTGACTTGGCCCAATTCATGGTCTCCAACAGCCTCAGCCACGATGATGTGCTTGAGAAGGCTGAGCAGCTTGACTTCCCGTCCTCGGTTCTGGAGTTCTTCGAGGGACTCATGGGCCAGCCGTACGGCGGCTTCCCTGAGCCTCTTCGCACACAAGCTCTCCGTGAGCGGAGGAAGATGGACAAGCGCCCCGGTCTGTACCTCGAGCCCATCGACCTCGCCAAGATCAAGGCTGAGCTCAAGTCCAAGTGGGGAGATGCCACAGAGTGCGACGTTGCCTCGTACGTCATGTACCCCAAGGTATTCGAGGACTACAAGAAGTGGACCTCCAAGTACGGCGACCTCTCGGTTCTGCCGACTCGCTACTTCCTCTCCCGTCCTGAGGTCGGCGAGGAATTCTCCGTCGAGCTTGAGAAGGGTAAGGTGCTCATCGTGAGGCTCCTTGCCATCGGCCCGCTTTCCGAGCAGACCGGTCTCCGCGAGGTCTTTTACGAGATGAACGGCGAGGCCCGTGTTGTCACGGTCGAGGATCAGCACGCAGCTATCGAGAACGTGCGGAGAGCCAAGGCCGATCCCACGGATACCAGCCAGGTCGGCTCCCCCATGTCTGGTGTGCTTGTCGAGGTTCGCGTCCACGATGGCGGCGAGGTCATGAAGGGCGACCCCATCGCTGTGCTCAGCGCCATGAAGATGGTAAGTTTTGATACAAATCATACCAAGTCAGAACAGCAGCTAACTCGTTGTGTCAGGAAATGGTCATCTCAGCACCCCACTCCGGCAAGATCGGCGGTCTATCCGTTCGCGAGGGAGACTCGGTCGACTCTGGCGACCTCGTATGCAAGATTGTCAAGTGAGATGTTGCAGATACGGGATTGACTGACCATGGTCTCGCGACACGTTTACTGGACTACTAGACGATATGACTGCTACGATATGCGCGACATGAAGGATGATAAAACAAGCAACGGCACGTGGGGATGAGGACTGAGATGGAGCCTGGTGCTTCGCTATGCGCGATTTTGTATTCTGCGTCCAAGCTGGTGCTGGCTAGTTACCTGTTGGGTCCTTTGGCTGATTGGGTCGCTCCTTGGAAAGTATATAGCTTACCTATAAATCTTTTGGTGTACGAAGGCCAGTATGAAGAATCGGCGGTATTGTCGCGTGTGCCTGTGCTTGATGTTTGCAGTCCGATTTGCGGAATCGAGTTCTTGCTGGGATTCAGGCAACTGCTTTCTGCCCTGGTGCGACTGTATCAAGTCTCTCGTCCGCGCTAGAGATTGCAGTGAAAGTCATCTTGAAAGGATCTGTCCGCAAGGGTCGTAGCAGCGCTAGTCCTGTTACTGTGTCCTGCGGGTAGTAATATCACGCTTCGTATCCAATCATCCGCAGTGCGTCTGACAGTGAGGTCGCACAACCTGAGTTTTTCGACGGAGTTGGGCAGGGTAGAAGGAGCCTGGTTCTGCATGGTAAGACGGGTGGTTCCGAGGGCGGTGTGGGGACGGGTGGGATGAGCTGGCGTAAGGAATCAGGGGTTGGTATCGTGCTGAGTGCGGTTGAGTGAGTGGAGGGAAATGAAAGTTGGATTTATGAGTTGATTGAAGTTGGAGATGAGGAGGTAACTTGGGTAAGTCGGCTGCTGGGGATGGGGTGTGGTTGAAGCGGCGGAGACTGGTGCCAGCGAGCGTTGAGGAGTGGCATGTAGCATGGCTGACGCGGAAGGGGTAGGGCTGAGGGACGGCTTGGCTTGGGTACGCGTGGCTCGATCGAACACCTCGTTCAGGGTAGAGATTGCAGTGCAGCGCGTGTCGGTGTGCACTGCATATTAGCTGTCCAACCATTCGCCTGGTAAACCGCCTTGTCAGATCTAAGCTTCTAGGCCAATACGTAATCTACCGTGGCGCGGCGGTCGGTGCCGGTGATGCATCCTTCACTGCAATCTTTAGCGCGGACGAGCGGCCATGTTGCACTAAGGCCCCAATCCTGACCAGCAGCTGATTATTTTCCACTGCAACCTCTAGCATGGATGAGCGGCCGAATTACACTAATGACTCGCAGCCTGACCGGACAAGGCTGAGAAGGCTGACTACGCAGCGAGTTGCTGCCTGGTACCGTTTGCTCGGCCTCCACCTCAGCCTTGCAGACACTGGATGTTCGGAGACTGCCGTACTGCTGGATTGGTGGAGAGAGTAGGTCTTGAGTAGACAAAGAACATTGCGCATCTGCAATGAGATGTTGCGGGGATGAGATGGGTGCGAGTGACGGGAGGACGTGTTGGAAGGATGGTGGGTGGTTGGCTTGATACTGGAAGTGTTACTTTATTGCGGGTCTAGTACGAGGAACTAATTGGAGATGTGTGAGACCATGCCAGATGGTTGAATGCTGTGAAGATTGGAATTTGTGCGTGTGTTGGCGGGCGAAATACAGGGACTCTATGGCTTGCGCTGAGGAAGAGTGAAAAAGAGACTCGTTCTCTATGGCCTCAGGTCTGTTCAGTATGGCATTGTATGATTGTGATCGAGGGTTTGGGCTTACAATGCAATCTTTTGCACGGACGAGCTGGTGGGTCCCAAGCTACAGCCTATCAAAAGCGTACAGTGCAATCTCTAGCACGGACGGGGTATGCGATGTCAGCCGCCACACACTCTACATTGGGAATGCCTAGGCGAGAGGGTGTGGAGAAAAAGTTATCTGCACAGCCATTTCACTGCAATCTTTAGCGCGGACGAGGAGGTTGAATGCACTGGCCTCGCCTTTCATGCACAGCCACAAACCTTGAGCTGCTCGTCCATACTAACGATTACAGTGCAACTCCCGGGTGAGCGTCTAAGCAAATCATGTACCTGGCAAAACGCCTGTCAGATCTGTGCTTGTCTCGGGCCTACTTTCACTGCAATCTCTAGCGCGGGCGAGCAGTCGTGTTACACCATGACCTGCAGCTTGACCGGACAAGGCTGAGAAGGCTGACTAGGTAGCGGGTTGCTGCCTAACACCGTATGCTCGGCCTCCACCTTAGCCTTGCAAATACTGCATGTTTGGAGACTGCTGTACTGCTAGACTAAAAGAAATACTCGGTGCTTAAGCAGAAAGAACTCTATAGATCTACACGAAGTTGTTGCGGAGATGAGACGGGTGCGAGTGACGGGAGGACGTGTTGGAAGGATAGTGGGTGGTTGGCTTGACACTGGGAGTGTTACTGTACTGCAGATCTAGTATGAGGATTTCGGTGGAGTTGTGGGCAATTATGCTATAGATTAACGTGTTGTGGCGACTGAAAGTTACGCTTGTACATGCAGGCGGAATACATAGCCTGCGTTAGAGAGTAGTAAAATGTAATGTGAACGAGGGTGTGCGCAAAGCACCAGTCCTTAAGCTGTTTTGAACATTGCACTGCAATCCTTAGCGCGGACGAGCTGGTGGGTCCCAAGATACAACCTATCAAAACCGTGCAGTGCAATCTCCAGCACGGACGAGGTGTGCGATGCCAGCCGCCACACACTACATCGGGAACGCCCAGGCTAGAGATTGCGGAGGAGGTCGAAATGTTTGGCTGCCACGCCTCACCATCACCAGCCATTTACACTGCAATCTTTAGCGCGGACGAGCTGGTGGGTCCCAAGCTACAACCTATCAAAACCGTGCAGTGCAATCTCTAGCACGGACGATGTCAGCCGCCACACACTACATCGGGAACGCCCAGGCTAGAAATTGCGGAGGAGGTCGAAATGTCCTGGCTGCCACGCCTCACCAGCCATTACACTGCAATCTTTAGCGCGGACGAGGAGGCCGAATGCACTGGCCTCGCCTTTCATGCACAGCCACAAACCTTGAGCTGCTCGTCCATGCTAAAGGTTGTAGTTCACAAGGCTTCACGGCTGCCGCTGCTGTCTTGGATTGTCTCTTCCTACTCACTGGGTCTGGGTACCTACCCTGCTACTGAAGGAGCTTAACCCGTCGTGTTCTCGCTGTAGACGGAAATCCCTGTACTAAGGACTTCAAGCCCAACACGTCCGCAAGTCTCAACCTCTTTGAAAGTAAACGCACCGTCATTCTGCAAGTGTCATGCTACTAAAAAGCAGGTAAGTTAAGTTGATATGAAGGGGGATCCATATTCTTCCACTACTAAAAAGATATTGAAACCTATTCAAGTAGGCCACTACTTATCTGCACAATTATTTTCATAGTACCTTTGGTCGATTTAAGGCAGATATATGTACTCACCACAAAGGCATTTATCAGTTCGTCTTTGAATATGTATTTTGAGCAACTACAGAAAGTTGAAGATAGCCGCTAACTATGCTAGTAAATCTTAGCTGGAATACCCGGCGTGCTCAACACGATGAACTTTCCAAGCATGGTACCAGCGCCAATGCGCTTGTATTTCTTCTCCTCTCCTGAAGCTGTTTCTCCAATGCATACAACAAGCAGCACGTAGCACACTCGTTCGCGGTCAGACCCAGCGCCTGCTGATTTGGCGAGAACAACGCATTGAGCACGGTGACCAGCAAGGCCCGTTTTCTGCTCCGGATTGTCGTACGTAAGATTCACCCCTTGCTCCTTTCTTCTGGGTACGGCGAAGTCCCTCACTGTAGCTATCAACGCTTTCTCACTGGAGTCTGTCTGGTTGGCGGTGTGAGGGATCCACGGCGACTGAATTTCCTCTTTCTCCCAAATAGCAGAAAGATACGGCGGATCTGTGTAGTCAATCCCCCCCTTGTACGCCATCCATGACCAACTTGGTACTTGAACGCCTCTCTCACTTGGAAAATCAATAAGGTATAACCTGGGTTCGTCTTTCCCGCGTCGCCACAGTAAGCTCCGGTGAAAGAGTCCTCCCTCAGATATATCCCCATCGCTGAAGATCCCGTACCCACCCTTCGTGTCAAAAGCTCTCTGCAGTCGCTTCTCGAGCCCTGCGATAGCAAACGGTCTGTCCTCATACTTGGTGAATTGGAGACGCGAGTATAGTATGTAGAGATCTTGGAAGTACGCAATCTTCAGTGCGCCGGACTCGGCTCTCATGGCTTTTTGGGGGAATCTAGCATCACCGAGGAAGTCGGCCAGGTTACTTGATGAAATGCGTTAGTTGCGATATATCAAATGATACTCTTATGCAACACTTACTTTCTCATCTTCGTCAGTGTCTCACACCTTATACCATTGCCGCATTCGAAGTACGTCTGGTTCTCGGTGAAGAATATGGTCCGTCGTGCTAATGCGCGCTCTTGAAGCACCCAACCACGTTTGTTCAAAGAGCCTAAGAGTACATCCTTGTTGAAATTGTCGATCATCTTGCACGCGTAGAACGGCTTCTCTGCACCTCGCTGGAAGGTGACGTACTCACGCTGAGGTCTGGGGCCAAGTAAACCATCGTGTTGGCTGGTCGCACGACTCGCAGCAAGCACGCAGTACGCTCCACTGAATACGTCTTCCATCTTGTTCACCTCTTCCGTAAAGTCTCCGTCTTCTCCCTGGACAATGCATATCGAGTCGATCCATAAGTAGCGAACTCCGAGCTTCCGTGTAGAGAAAACCGCATCTCTGAACGTCGCCGGTAGTTGTTCGGGGGGAATGGACGGCTTGAACAAGTGGAGCTCGTGACCTGCTCCACTGGGGTCTTTGCGTAGTGTGCTAAAGGCCTTGTACTTCGATGTATCACCCCATGGATGCGAAAGAGCGATGTACTCTTTGGTCGCTATATCTTCCTCCCGCGTCTCGATCAGTCGTAACTCTGCCCTCTCTTCAGTACCAACATCTATCAGCCTTGTAGGCAGCGCTTCGTTTGTATCTCCATGACAGTATTTGTGTTGGCGATCACAGTCTCTCAACCAGTGCTTGAGTATTCGAAAGAATGCGTCGCTGTTCGGCTCTCGAAACTCGGGTAGTCCGATTTGTATGGGTGTTGGCGTTCGAAGATCTAAAGCAAAGTTTGAGTCAGCCAACATGCAATGGCAACAGGTGTAAAAAGGGAGAAGATAGTTTGAGATGAAGAATTGCTTGCTTTGCCATTCTCTCCGTGGGCAATGAATTGCGAGGTAAATCCAAGATGCCGAGTAAAGGAAATCCAGTGAAGCTCGTCTTCTCCTTTGAAAAAAGTGGGAAGAGACGGGCTTCACTCACCAGGACTCCGGAAGACAGACAGCACGGGAAACGGGTTGCTTGTATGCATCAAATTGGAGCCTTTCCTCTCCAACTGGACTAAGCCACCCTTGAGTTCCTCTGTTCCGCAGGTAGAAAGGAGCCTGCAGAAATCGCATTGCTCTGCTCGGCCTGAGAGACTTTCCATACTGTCCTTGAGCATAAACCCTTCTTCCCAGAAGTCGATGTGCGAGCAACGATCGCAGAACTTTCCATGGGGGACGCTTGGTAGCGGAAAACCCGTGTGACCGTCTTTTAGCAAATCTTCCGCAAAATCATTGTCGACCATGAACTTCCAGTCCTTCAGAGGAGGAGTTGTATACGGGTCGTTTTTTTGAATTTGTTTCATCCATTTATGCACAAGTGGGTGAACCACAAGTCGCACTCCAGTTCGCCGATATTCTGCGAGGTTTGTGAACTTGAAGTACCGTTGAATCTGATTTGGATCATCTCTGATCTGAGAATAGAAAGCTTCAAGCTCGTCCTTTCCATAGAGTGCCCAGATCATAAATTCGAGAGTCATACATCCCGTTGACCAGATATCGTATAGACGCAACCGTGACCCGCTCATAGTGTTTGCTGCCTCGGGAACGTCGTACGGGATCGTGTCATGTCTCGTGTTGGTATGCTTGTTCCCGTTTTGTGTAGGTTTGGTGTGTATCTTTGCCCGTCCGCAGTCAGCAATCTTAAGAGTCATAAACCCCCCTTGCTTCTCGGTATCCAGGAACCTAAGAATGTTCTCAGGTTTGAGATCACCGTGTCTGATAGATCTTGGATTGACTTGAGACACGCGGTCGAAGGTGCTATCGTCTTCGTCGCGGACGCGAACCACAGGCAACTGTGGACTCTTCTGGGCTTCTTCCTTCGGCCTATCTCCTCGTTCGTGGAATTGGAGAGGGGTATTGTGATAGCCATGAAGACTGTCAAGAGCAGCGGCGATACCTCTTAGCTGATAGACACTTTCGAAGATACGCTCCGCGGTCCGAATTTGCGTCTTCTGCGTCTGCCAGTAGTCTCTCAAGCTATCTCCTTTGGCCCGTGGAGACATGAAGTTGCAATTATCACCTCTTCGAATTGCTGCACTGAATTCTGATGTGTGTAGATGATTGAGTTTTCTTACACTGACCATTGCTCTGGGATCAATGTTCCACGCGTAGTGTGTTCCGTTTTGTTCGTTTTCACGAGTAACGATGATCTCCTTTGTGTCTACCTGTTGAAGGCCATCAACGTCGCATGATCCAAACAACATTCAGATTTGCTTACATTGTTCATACTGACATATCTCTGGTGCTCCTGGTGAACGGTATCCATGCACGCCGAACCGAATGGACCAACTTTCGGCTCCGTGCCGACTTTAATGACAGGATAAATGATACTCCTGTTTAGATCCCAATTGTATGTCAATGGAAGGAGGACTGGCATTAGGTTCCGCCATGACTTCTCATGGAAGTAGTTAACGCTGGACTGTGTCCACATGTCGAGATCGAAAGGTTGACGCATATGATTGGGCCTTCAACTTTGGTGCTCCAAAACACAGATCATGAAGATTTTTTGAGCGCAGTCTGCGATCCATATCGCCACCTTTCGACGAGAAGTTTCACCGAATTCCATGAGGGATGGGTCGTCGACACCGGGGCCCACTTCTATCTTCTTCAGCCCATGCTCGGTCCGGCCTTGGGTTATAAGCTTTCTGAGAGTTTTGACTGGAAGGTGTTTCCATTGCAGATCGTGGAAGTGGTTGATCGTTAAGGAGTCGAGTAACGAAACTGCTAACAATTGTTCGCTTGATGGTTGAGCCAACCTCCGAATCCGGCCGCCCGACCTGGCGCGCGGCATATTACGGCTTTAGGGTACCTGTTATTTTTCTAGCCAGGCCGATGTGTGCAAGTGAAAGTCCAGCAAGGAACATGCCGTGCTTCGCGATCGCTATCAAAATTGCGGTGAAAAGTGGCCGAGATTTCTCGGGAAAGGATTCGTTTATGCTATGGGTCGTAGCCTTGGTAAGCAAAAACGCCTTCGGGATTACGCGGAGGAACTAATAGCGAATAGGAGTGATTGGCACCCTCGCTGCGTAACCCAAGCAAGGCGGAGTTGCATGCAGGCTGGGCCGCGATACATGCGGGCGTGATTTGTCATTCGCTCGCATCTGGCTATCCAAGACGAGATTTTGCCCAGCCTTCGTTTACATTATCGCATGAGTAGTTGCAGAGGTGTATTTCAACTCCAATCACGAATAGACGGACGCGAATCGAGATCTCGGCTTTTCAAGAGTCCGGACAAGGCTTTCAGCTAATCTGCACATGGACGAGCTGGGCTTCGGGCCACTTGAGTCGTTGAGCATGCAGGCTAATATCTTGACCTTACATATGTGGTTGTGTAGTCCTGACAGTAGGCTCTGAACGCTCTCTTTTCAACCACTTCAGGAGGTGCTGAGCCTTCCTGGCCGACCCGGGGCAGAATATTGATTCGTTCTTACAGCCCTCGACTACCACGTTCCTAGAGGTTGATTATTGTCGTGATGTCGGACATACACGACTGGCTACCATATGCCATCTTTAGTGATAAGCTGTATACAACACTGATATGGCCCAAAAAGACTATTCAATAAGAAGGTATTGAATCTGGAGAGTCCTTGGTTGGATCGAGTTGCTGAGCGTCCTTCGGCCGGGCAATGCGGCTGGAAAAATACCTGAATTGTAGTGATCATGACGGTAGAGACCTTTTTGGAAGCAATGCGGGGAGAGCTTCACCGGTCCACGCAAGGCTGAGTGGGTCTAAACCGTATGGCCAATGAACGCTCCCTGTATCCAAGGCAGCAGCCTTGGACTGATTATCTGCGCCAAAGAATGCAGTATAATGGTCCGTAAGGCAAATGCTGAGTGAGCTTCTTGCATTGGCCATACACGTAGCGAAAAAGACCTTGTAGTATTGCAGTGAAGTGTATGCTAGACCCTGCCAATTGGTTCCTCTTCTAATGCACAGCCGCAACCCCGAACCTGCTCGTCCACATCAATAATTGCAGTGAATTTCCAAAACACCAAATGCTCTTATGGCTCTGGCCATACTAATTACTCTCTTTCGATACCAGGCAGCAGCCGCAGGACTTGTCGTCCAGGCTAAAGTGTGCAGTGAAAAATGCACGCCGGTGCAAGCTATAGACGCAGTGAAGACCTCGTCCACGCTCGAGATTGTAGTGGAAATCCCAAATAAGCTGTGAGACCAGTGAAGACAAGGCTGAAAAGGACCATATTGGATGCCTACCTGCATGATTGACATTAACCTCGTATCGACGAAGCCCTCGTATCGTCCCTACACCATACCCGCGCCGATTGGTTCCTTTCAATACTAGGCAACAGCCGCAGAACTGCTCGTCGACGCTAAAGATTGCAGTGAATCGTCGGCCAAACTTGGCGTTGGTGGCCGACAATACTTGGCGTTGCGGCCAGGTAATGCCCTGCGGCTCCGGGGTCAATGCTTGTGGAGCATCTACAAACCAACATATTCATCCACACCGTCCACACGCTGTAGAAGTCGCTGTAGAAGTCGCTGTAGAGGGGACAACTATAGCAGCCACTACCACGAACTAATTATCCACACCTCCCATCAAACCCTTCAAAGTAAACACAGCGACGCTTTCAAACATTGAGCTAAATATACTACCAACGAGCAAAGAAGTCGACACTGATATAAAGGGGTATCCATATTCGCCATCACCACAGAAAGGAACTCAATGCTATCCGCAATCATCAACACACGCCCCTATCCACATACTCATATGCATACCAAGTAAATCCGACGAAAAGAAGGAGAAGAGAAGAAGAGACTTGCTTGCGTACCGTCCCACAGACGATTCAACGGCCCAAAGAACCCAAAAAGGAAAACTCCCGCCAATGCAAAAATATGCATCCTTTCAAAATTCGATGCAATCGTACTTCGTTTCCGTCGATTCATCTGCACAGTACCCTTCTCTTCGCGTACCAATCCAGAACGCTCGCGAATTTTTCGGCCCATCCATATGTGAACGGAAGCTAATACTTCCGCCTAACCCTCTGCGCAATACTCCCCTCTCCCTCACTCTCTTCCTCAACCATGGCCGGCGTCCTCCTCTCCTTCGCCCGATGCCCCCTCCTTCTCCGATTATAACTAACATTACTGGCACTATCATCCGGTCCAATTTCACTCCTCACATCCACCCCATCATCTCCGTCCCCATTTACACTAGCCGGCGTATCTGTCCTGACCTCAATTCCCCCTACCGCGGACCCCCGTCTCGCCTGCGCAACCATCGACAACGCAGCACCCCGCTCGCGAAGTCGCCGTCGTACGTTTTCGGCTGCGACGTGCAACTGCTCGAACGCGTCTTCCATGGCTTCCATGCCGAGGAAGATTTCGCGTTCGACCTCGGCAAGGACGGCGACTTCGGTTTCTTCGTCGATTTGAACGGGGGCGGGGCCTGCGGGGCGGACGGAGCCGGGGCGGGGAGAGGGGCCGGGACTGAATGGGGCGTAGGGAGTTGAGGGGAAAGGTGAGGTGAATCGTTGTGGACCGCCTAGTGTGGGTATGTCGCCGGAGGGTCCTCGAGAAGGTCCACGCGATGGACCGGGAGAGTTGATGCTGGGAATTGTTTCGGCGCCTGACCACAAGAAGCCGTCAAAGCGGCCGGAAACGAGGATTTCCCATTCATGTTTTGTCACAGCAGATAGTGTGGCAAGTGTGTTGTGCATGTCGGGGTGGCGGATGAGGTACATGACGACAAGTTGACTTCGAGGGGGCGAGTACAAGCGGTAGAGTCGCTGTATCGCGAGTGCGGCTTTGACGAGGTACGGTGGGGTGTTCTTAGTGTCAGGCCTGGAACGAGGCGTAGGAATCTCCTCCATGCCGTAGAGCAATGCGTAGAAGAGGGGTCGCTGGGGCTGTTCGAGCCGCGTGAGCATAGCAAAAGTCAATGTTTCGTCGTCAGCGTCTTCAGGCACTGTCTCCTGTTGGTTGGATAACCAAGATTGCACTGCAACCTTGGTCTTTCGTGACTGCTGAGCATAGTGCTCACGGAACTTCTCAGGTACGTCAACATCGATGCGCTGACAAGGGTCTTCGAGGTCGGCTATTCCTAAGCCATTGGCCGAACCGGGCTCCAGTGGTGGCCAGCTAGGAAGATCGCATCGGCCCGAGACCAGCTCGAGGATCTCTCCCCAGTTCACTCCGGCATGGTCTTCATGAACGGAATGTCCTAAACACATGATGCACTCACAGCACTCGGAGGAGATATTACGGGCAAATACCGCCTCAAGTCGATCAAGCAAGCGACGTGCGACAGAGCGGTAGCCCGTTGCGACTGCAAGTGAACCATTGGTATCGATGACGGCATTGTAATCATCGAGGAGTCTCTGCATTGGGTTGAAGAAGGTCCGGGCATCATGGACCTGTGGCCCAGTTACACGCGGCGACATATACTGGTTGTAAGCTGCCACGGGTTCGCCTTCTAGAGCGGCTAGTAGAGTACGAGGGACGGGCCGGTTCAAACCTCCATTCTGGAGCAGGTAGTCCACTCTTGGCGCTTCCATCATGGCAGGCGGTGGAGGCGGTGGAGGCGGTGTTAAAGGGGCAGTGTACGCCGAATCGACTGATTGCGACCGGGAGCCGGGATCGGTCACAATTTCTACTGTGGGTGGCCTGGGGCCTGTGTGCGCTTTCAGAATCGAAGGCAGTACCGAGTGCTGAGTGGGTGTTCGTGGCGAGGAATCGGCTACGGAGTCGCGCGATACGTCCGAGTTTGTAGGGGATCTCTCCATCCTGCGGGAGGGCTGGTGGTCTGGAGGAACCGAAGTGGCGTCGGAATCTGTAGACTGGGTGACATCGGAAGCAGCTCGAACGGTCGTCGACGGCGCTTTGATCGGCGATCGAGCACTCGCCGGACTAGCAGAATGAACCCTCGCCGGACTGGCAGAGTGAACCCTTGCCGGCGCGGCCTTGGGCGCCTTTCCACGCACCGTACTAGGTTGGCTACTTGTTGTAGACGTCAGGTCTGTCCCGTCCGCCTCGCCATGTCTTACGCTCGATCGCGAAGCGGCAGTCCTGAGCTTCGAAGTAACACGGGTGCCACTCTCAACACTCTGCCTCCCGCCTTCCATCTCCTTCTGCACCGCGTCCACGTTTTTCCGCCGCATGCTATTCGCGCTAGCCGTCTTCCTAAGATCCGCAGCGGTCGTTGCAGTCAACGGGGGGCTCGGCGGCGCGCGTGCGGGTGGAGGACTCGGCGCCTCACGCGCGGGAGCCTGGGGTCCTAGCAAAGTCTCCTTCTCCGGGTCCTGTTCGCTCCCAAGATCTGTAGGCTCAGGCGTGAAAGGCGACTTCCTCCGCTCCACAGGCTCGGGGCGCGAGTAGATGTTCTCCTTGCTATACGTCTTGGAAAAAGAAGGGTACGGCAAGCTCGTTCGGGACCCGTTCAGCGACGAGGCGGTGCCCACAGAGCCTCTCCGCTCCATCTCAGGCACGATGGCCATCTTTTGCGATCTCGGTGTCGACGACGACGCAGTGCGTATGCGCTCTCGTGATGAGTGCTCGCGGGGCGCTTCACCGTCTTCCTCTTTGGATGCGGAAGAACGCGTCTTGCGGACGCCCGACGACCGCGACTTGGACTTGGACTTCCGGTGTTCCTTGTCCTTCTCCTTGTCGCGCTCCTGGTCCTTCGACTTTGGACTACTGCTCTCCTTCTTCCGGCGACGGGGCTCCGACGAGCTCAACATATTTGAAGGCTTCGAGGGTTTTGCGGCGGGGACGCCGGCGTGTGTGACTGCAATGTGCGGGTCCGGCGAGCACAAGAGCGGCTACCGGCTGGTGCGATTGGACTCGTTGCCCATGTGTGGAGGGGGCGATGCGGCCTATCAACGGGGTAGGCAGCCGTCCATTTGGGCGCAGTGCGGGCCGGGCGATGCGGTGATGTATGCGATGGCGTAGGTGGGCGGGCGGGCAGTGGGTAGCGGTGGGTTGTGCGTTGTTGGTTGTCGTTGTCGTGGTCTTCTGACGTGGGTGGGTTGGTTCCAAGCTTGTGGAGTGAGATCGCCCGCTAGCCTCGGAATGCCGTCTTGGTTGAAACAGACCTCCGAAACGCAACAGTCAACGATTTTGTTTAAGATAATGTCCAAAATCAACGTCTAGCTCCTCTCTGTGTCTGTTGCTGCAATCGCCATGCACCGTTAGAGCCATAGTACTGCGCCCATCCAGTGCCGCGCTGCGCCCCAACAACTCGAGGTCCTCTGCCCAGGAAGATGCCTGATTGGCTGCAAGGGTTAGATGCTTCGCTGGCAGGCAATACCGCCACTCATTGTGCCTAAGTCGTTCTTCACATCCGTCGCCGCAAACATGCTGGCTAATTGCACGCACTGCAGGAGCTTGAGACGGGTATTGTTAGATTCAGACGGTCCAATAACGCTGCACATTCCTCCAGATATCATCGAATCCAACCTATTACCCTTTCCCAAGAGTATATACCATGCCTCTCCCTCCTAGAACTGAATCCACCCGGACCAAGCGCCAAACGCAGTCGCAAAATACAGAGCTACATACAATACACAACGCACGATCCGCCACGAAAGCTCCACTGGTGCTAACCACATGGTATTCACCAAGCCCCACCCTGCATCGAGTTGGTTGCATCGAGTTGATATTCGACACAAGAGCTAGATGCCAATCTCACGGAACTTCGAATCGCGAGTTGGACTGCCTCTCCTCGCCGCGCCCACTTCTGTAGTGGTAAAGGTGGGCGGCGGTGCCAACGCCTCATTGAAGTCGTCCCGAGCCTCCTCATAATCCGATACATCAGAATACGCACGACTCTGTGCCGTGATAGTGGGCTCAGGCGAAACCAATGATGCGTCGGAGAATTCGCTAAGTTCCGTTGTCGTGCGCTGGGGCTGAGGCGCAATGATAGTAGATATGCGCTCGGTCGAACGACCGCGTTCCTCGTTACTCGCGATGGAGGAGACTTCGGAGTCAGGGCGGACGGGGATCTGCGTGGGATTCGCCGGTGGACTGGTAGTCGTCGAGCCTTGTCGAGATTGCGACTCCGAGTTGCGAAGAGCCACTCCTCCGATGAAGCCTTTGTTTTCCGTTTCGGCCGGGCCAGAGTGCTTAGAGCGGCGCTTGAGCTTGTTGAACAGTGACTTGATACCCTTGGACTCAGACTTTGGGGACGTAGGAGAAGTAGGGGAAGTAGGAGATGTCTCGTCCGCAGTACGAGTAGCTTCATCGTCGCCAGCAGCGCCCGTGCCAGAGATTGTGCCAGTTGTGATGACCTTCGCAGGTTTAGGAGCCTCCCGAGACTTGCGCTTTTCCTCCTTGGCGATTTTCTTCTCTTCGGCCTCCTTCTCCTTCTTAGCTTCTTTCTCGTGCCTTGCGGCCGCCTTGTCGTCCGCCTCTCTTGCCTTTTGAGATCTTTTCTCTTCCTCTAGATGGTATTAGTTTGTGCTTGCTGGCGGCATTCGGAGATGCTTACCTTTGATCCGCTTCTCGTCCGCCTTGATCTCGGCAGTGCGCTCCTTCTCGGTCTGAGCCTCGCGTTTCTTCTCCTCCATCTCAAGGCGCTGCTCCTCCTCCTCTGCTCGTCTCTTCTCCGTCTTCTCCGTGATATCATCGAGCGTTGGTTGGATGCGGGCCTGAGCTACTGCATCAATCTCTGACTGATCCATATACTTACCGTTTCCAAGGTGTACCCTGCCGTGGTTCTCCATGCGAGCCTCGCTGTTTGCCGCTGCCTTTGCGCGCGCCTTGGTGTCCCACTCGTCGATCATGGCAGGGGACATCTTGCCTGTTTCGTCGAATATCTTCTTGTCCATTCCGAGCATCTGAGCCTGCACTTTACGCTCTGCCGCAGCTAGCAGGTGTTTGCGATCCTGGTCACGCTTGTTCGCATCCACCTCAGCAATGGACTTGTTCAACTGAGACATTTGATTGCGTATCCGTCGCGGTGTGAACTCATCATCGGACGAGTCGGCCGTCTCAGGATTACTAGAGGCTCGGGGACGCCCGCGGCGCATGGAAAGTCTGGAGCGGGTCGACTTTTCGTATCCATAGTAGCTGCGATACTTGGCGTCGTCGTCAGGTTCGATCTTAGCCAAGCGTTCAGCGGCGAGCTTTTGGGCAGCTTCCTGGATACCAATGTACTGCATCGCTTGCTCTTTGATGTCGGCTTCAGTCGCATGTGTAGGCTTCTGGCCGTGGGCTGCTGTAGCTCCCGACTGGGCATTGGATCGCTGCGTCCGACCGGCAGCGGTTTCAATGTGTTGCTGCTGGACGTCATACATTTTCTTCGCCATGGAGATGGCTGAAGCCCTGAGCGCATCATTGCGCTTCTTCTCCTCGATTTCTATCGCGACGGGCGGGCGGTCCGTGTACATCTCTCTCGACGTTTTCGCATGTTGAATCCGAGCTGCTTCCATAGCATGTGATCCCATGCGGTTGGAGTCTGTCTGAACTGGGGTAGTTTTGTTCTTCGCAGCCCGCATCGAAGGGCTACTCGCGATTGTCGCAGCACTGAGGGCGTTCCTCGCCGAGTTTCCCGCGTCTGGGTATAGCGGAGGCTGAGCTGGGCTGGACTGAGCACGTTTCCGTCCGGAACTCGAGACAGCACCCGTGGCTGCGATCAATGCCTTCCGATTCCTCTCTTCGACGTTGTCGTAGTTGGCCTGCGGGCTAACGCCTTTCTTGCCAAAGGCGATAGTTGCTGCAGAACTTCCGTAGGCACTGGCCTCAGGTTTCCAAGGCTCCGCCTTCGCGCGGTCTCTGTGGGCGAGTAGTGCTGCCTGTGATCCGGCGGCGCTGGCCTCTGGCTGCCAGAGCGGCTTCATCTTGTAGTCGTTTGCGAGCAGCGCGGCCTTGCCAGCTGCAGCCGAGTGTTCCGGCTTCCACCACTCCGGGCTCTTGGTGTTTGCGGCTGCGAGGTGTGCTGCGGTGCCAGCCGAGGTGCGCGCATCGATGCCAACGATAGGGTACGCGGGGAGGTCCTGAGCCCGCGCGTACTTGAGACTGGTCGCGGCGCCTGTGGGGTCGCGTCAGAGCGTTGCAGTGAATGGGTCGCGCACGTGAGACATACTCGCCGAGGATAGTTTCCCATCAGCTCCGAGCGCGTTTCGCGGGGTGCTTTTCGGCGGGTTGGTGCTGTACAAGGCTGCCGCCGACGCCTGGTTTTGGAGATGAGCGTCCTTCGTCCTGTGAGCGGAAGGATCCGGACAGGCCATCGTCGCACGGTTTGCTGTTGTCGAGCCGTTGCTGTTGCCGTTGCCGTAGCCGGTGTTTCCGTCTCTCCTGTCGGCCTCCTTTGGCGCCATATGCGTTTGCGTAGCCATGGTGGGCTGGGCTGGGCTGTGCGGAGAGGCAATCAATACTGGCGTCAGTCGGGTGCGTGGACAAGCCAGTCGACGATCAAGGCGGAAAAAGAGTACACTTCTGTGACTTCTGTGAGATATCGCTCAGAGGACAGAGACCAGCAAGCGCAGGCAGACTCATAGCTAACGATGATGGCGTTGGGGTATCTACGGGCGTCAATGACATCACAGCGCGTGCCACCAACGAACCCAAAATGATCGGCCTGCGCGCCGGGCCTGGTGCGTCTAGGCACGCCGACTGGCGATCGCCGACGTTGTTCTAACTTCATCCGCCTGCTTATTGGCCGGTAGTTTCGATTTTCGGCCATGACAATATTGGAGCTGACCGCATCGGGACTGCTGTATTCCGTCGCGAGGGGTAATTGCTTTGCGACCGCTAACGACTCCTTTACGACATCGTTCCTGGCTTGGTTCCTGGCATGGTTCCTGGCCACGGGAGACATGTGTGACGGCCTTTTATCGGGGTAACGGGATCGAATGGCGTTGTGGACGGTCAGCTTTGAGAATATGGGTGATACGAGGAACAGGGGCAACCGCAGAGCTGTATATACGTCTAAAGGTGAGACCTACTGTTAAAGCGGCTGGAACACACATATGGTAATTAAGTTTCTTGTTTCGTCCAACTCCTTCTGTAATTACGAGGATCCCAACTCGGCTAGCGTCGTATTATCCCTACCGACGTCAGCGACAGGGACAGGGACTTTCCGCGGGATTCAGGCAGTCGAGCATTTATCTTAGATCTTTCGAACGAACGACCCTAATCCTCGGACTTGGAATCATTCGTAATGGCGCCATTGTATTCACCCTTGGCAAGCATACCAAACTTTCGGGATGTCGGCGTTTTTGTCAACGACACCTTGCACTCGAGGTACCTTCGCTCTCTACATAAAAGCGTCCTAGTACTGAAGATTACAGACGCGTGAAGACTGGACTGCTGTTCAGAGGCGCTCGGCCAGGTAATTGATACACCCAGTGCTTGAGAATGTGGGCTCACGATCCTAGACGAGGCGTCCTTCCAGGACAGACAGCGCCTGATCAAGGACTACGGTCTGAAGAGCATCATCGACCTGCGCACAAAGTACGCCTACCTACCTCCTCAACGTGCCCCAAATTGACAAGACCAGAACCGAGCACATTGAACAAGCCCAAAAGCGCGATGCAAACATCAAGTCTTCAGCCGCTATCCCCCAATCCAACTCCAGCGTCGCCGAGCCCCTGAAAATCCCCGGAATAGCCTACCATGAAGTAAACTTCAACGGTTCCGCTTTCTCCCGCATGCTCATCTCGAAACTAACCTGGATGGAAACCTTCCGCCTCATCACCCTGATGATCTTCGGCTACCGTCTCGACGCCATCAAGATCCTCGCTCCATCTATGAATGCAATGGGTATCGTCGGCCTCGCCATCTCCTCGCTCGACGTCTGCACCAAGGAAGTCAAGCAGGTCTTTGACATTCTCGGCGATGAGGCGAATTGGCCAACGCTGGTGCATTGCACGCAGGGAAAGGATAGAACTGGGTTGATTGTTATGTTGCTACTGTTCTTGCTGGATGTCGATGTGAGCGCTGTTGACAAGGATTACATGCTGTCCGGGCCAGAGCTGGAGGCCGAGAGACCGGGGCGTATCAAGGAGATCGAGAGTATTGGACTTTCGGAGCGTTTCGCGTTCTGCCCTCCCGATGTGGTGGAGAGGGTGCATGGACATATTCAGGAGAAGTATGGGGGTGTGGAGAGGTATTTGCAGGGCGCTGGGGTCACGGCGGAGACGGTGGAGCGTGTGAAGAAGATACTGCGTGCAGAAGCGGCGGCGGCGGCAGGCTCTGCGGATGATGAATAGCCAGTAGATATAGATTTGTGGCCTCGTAACGACATGGCTGAAGTACTCGTTATTCCATGTGTATCAGAAGGGGCTTAGAGGCTGTTCCGCCGGACCGTCCCCCAGTCGCAAAAGCTACAATGCACCTGGCACCGTTCCAGACGCGCGTATCTCGTAGGGGTCAAGGTCGCACGGGCCTCGACGTTTCGCACCGCTCGTTAGACGGCCATAGCTCCCGGCCACACCGTCTGCTCTTGGCCCACCACGTTTCCTCCCCTTTGCAAAATTCACCACACCATAGACAAAATGAGTAGCTCCGTGATCGAGGAGAACTTCGAGTGGATCGAGACGCCTCCGGCGCGCTCGTCGGTAACGCCTGCCTTCGACTGCGGGCTCAAGACGACTTCCGTACGTATCCCACAATCACATGTCCGCCAAATACCAAATAAACTGCCCCGCGGGCCATTGAACATCACCACTACCGGATAATAAGCTGACATCACGCCCACAACAGTACCCTGCCATTAACAATCCCCCGCTCCCCGCCGACGGCCCCAGCTCCGAGCACTTTTCGAACCCGCTGCTCTTCGCCATCTTGATCGGCGTGCCGGGCTACATCACCTGGACCTTCGGAGGCGGCTTCAAGACATGGATCTTCTTCGCCCTGATCGTGGACCTGCCCCTCCTCGGAGCCTTCTGGATCCTCACGTCCGAGTACGCGCCCCGCAAGAACGACAAAGTCAAGCTGCCCGAGAAGCCCATTGAACACTACCTCAGCTTCCACAAAGAGGAGGACCGCGAGAGCTACTATGGCAAGCGCAAGATCCCGCTCGAGACGTTCCATGAGAAGTACTTCGATGGCGACATCACCATCAAGGGCGACATGTTGGAAATACTGGAGATGCGCCACGACTGGGCCAGCTTCCGCTTCACGATTGGAAACATCAAGCACTTCTTATTCGGCTTTTTGCCCGAGGCGATTATGCACACACGGTCTCAGGGTGCGTTCATCTCCAGCCCCACAACTACACCCCCTTCCCGAATGCTACTGACCAGCATGCAGATGAGGAGCAAGTCCGCGACCACTACGACCGCGGCGACGACTTCTACGCCTGGTTCCTCGGCCCACGCATGGTCTACACTGCCGGTGTCATCTCCGATATCAACAAGGAAGAGACCCTCGAGCAGCTCCAGGACAACAAGATGGCGATCGTGTGCGAGAAGATTGGTCTAGAAAAGGGCGATAAGATGCTGGACATTGGCTGCGGCTGGGGCACCCTCACCAAGTTCGCCTCAAGCAGGTACGGCGCTCACGTCACTGGTGTCACGCTTGGTCGCAACCAGACGGCCTGGGGCAACAGCGGCCTCCGGAAACTCGGCATCAACGAGGACCAATCCAACATTGTCTGCATGGACTACCGCGACATCCCTGTCCCGGTGGGCGGCTACAAGAAGATCACCTGCCTCGAAATGGCCGAGCACGTCGGTGTCCGCCACTTTAGCTCTTTCTGCCGCCAGGTCTACGACATGCTTGACGACGACGGTGTCTTCTTCCTCCAGATTGTCGGTTTCCGCAAGGCCTGGCAGTTCGAGGATCTGACCTGGGGTATCTTCATGAACAAGTACGTCTTCCCCGGCGCCGACGCATCCGCACCCCTTGGCTGGGTTGTCGATAAGCTCGAGGGTGCTGGCTTCGAAATCAAGATGATCGACACCATTGGCGTCCACTACTCTGCTACCCTCTGGAGGTGGTATCGCAACTGGATCGCCAACAAGGACAAGGTAGTCGCCAAGTACGGCGAGCGCTGGTTCCGTATCTGGGAGTACTTCCTGGCCATCTCGTCGATTACCTCGCGCCAGGGTAGTGCTACTTGCTACCAGATTACGCTGGTCAAAAACTTGAACTCGACGCATCGTATTGACGGTATCCATACCCAGTTTGGTCTTTCTGCGGCTTTGGCTGCGAGCAAGAGCAAGGGTGTTAAGGGCTTCTAGAGGGTGGGACAAAAGGCTCGGGGGACCGAGATGGAGTGGATGTGGTGGGCTCTGAGAGCTCGTGGGCTTCAATGGTTGGTTGATTTCATCGACTAGATCTGTTATGCGAGCATGGCGATTTGCTGCTTACGACGATTCGAGGATTTGAGTTGTGGCATTTGTGCATCGGGCGGTTCTGCTTCGGCGGCACATCTTGTTTGCTGCGACGTTTCTTTGTTGGTATGGGCTAAGATAATTGGAGGGCGTATGGTTTCGATGCAGGCTTGCTTCGGCATGATGGATACAGGGGATAGTGAGAAGCTAGGCATCACGTATTAAGGATGTTCGCTTCGATTCCGTTCTCGTGCTTTGCGTTGTGTAGCTGCTATGTTCCGGTCTGGTAGGGATCGATGTTGCCGCTGCCTGGGATGGGATGTCTGGCGTTGATGTGTAGGAGCATCTAACGGCTCCGCGGCTCCGCCGGGCTAAATGTTGCAGTGCAATTAGAGCCGCCTTCAAGACCAGGGCGGTTGGCGCACGACTCCGATTACCTTTTTTTTGTGTGCTTACGGCCATTCACCGGTATGTATTGTCCAATCGACTGGCTTTGAGGTGGTGGGCTTACAGCCTGCATGCTGGGCAGGCACTGCCAGGTAGCCATCTACTCTCTCGTCCGCGCTACAGATTGCAATACATCCTGCATGCATAAGCATCACCTTCTCCTCAGCTTCTGCGGTTTAGCGATCGGTCTCAATTTACAATCATACGCACTTGTTCTACTGCTATGTGATCTCTACGCTGCCCATTTGTACCCGTGTCTGACAGCTGCTGACAAGGACGTTCCTTTTTAGAGGATGGATAAGTGGCAGAGGCAAGGTTTTAAGAGTACAAATCGCAATGAGGGCGGAAGTTGCAGCCTCGTCAACACCTCATCCACGTTAGAGATTGCAGTGTAAGCCCACCAGGCTACGGTCTGTTCCCTATCTATCGTGTACTTGTTTACACTTCGACGCGGTAGAAATTGCAGTGCAACGAGTCTTGACTAATGTACTTAACTATTTGCCTACTGTCTCCGGTCGATTGCGCTTTGGAGTGGTCAGAGCTTACAACCTGCATTCTAAACAGGCATTATACCTTCTCCTCTGCGCTAAGATTGCAGTGCAAGACGGCCCTGCTCAGCTGAAGTGTGTAGCTAACCAATCCGCTTACGCCCTACATCTTAGCGAGGCAGGCATCCTACCTTCTCGTGTGCGCTAAGATTGCAGTGCAAGACGGCTCTGCTCAATTTTAATTACCAGCATCTTAGCGAGGCAGGCGTCCTACCTTCTCATCCGCACTAGAAATTGCAGTGAAAAGGCAGCGACCTATAATACAACAGTCGCTCCGCTCGAATTTGTTCAGAATCGCCTCTAGCAGTGTCAGCCTTATTTACCACCTCGTCCACGCTAGGAACTACAGTGCATCCAGTATCATTAGCCAATCGATGAATCCGGGTCATCAGCCTCATCGACCGCTCCTCCGCGCTAAAGATTGCAGTGCAATGCTGCACAAAATCCCGATTCAATCATCTCAGCCACCATATATTTCCATAGCCACGGTTACCCAGGATAAAGGTTGTGATACAAGCCTCAATGGCAGATGACCGGGGGCTACTAATGGATAAAGGTTTATTGCAACGGTTGGAAAGTATAAAGGACGCTGGATTGCCTATAATTCCAATACGTAAGGAGAGTAGCATAGCAGCCAGTGGTAGTACGTTCCGGCGTATCTATACTGCTGCTCATTCTGGTTTGTGAGTTGAGTTGAAGAAGGTATAATATTGCAACCATTGACCCTCTCGCTATCAAACAACGGCCCCTTCCGCAATCAAGCCAATATCACCAACCAACGTCTCAGACGGAAGCTCAACAAGTCTCGGCAGCAAATCAGCAAACTGCCCCACAACCCGCTCAACATGCCCCTTCTCCAAACTCCCACAATTAAACTCCGCAACCACTTCAACCCCCTCCTTCGTTACAAAACACTCAAAGATCAAATCCAGTCTCCCCATCTCCTCCGTGAACGACAAACGCGGACCAAAGACCTCTTCGGAAGCCTCAACACGCCGCGGCTGCACAGCAAAAACGCATCTGAAATTGCACGCTTGTGCTGCGGAGGGGCTTGCGCGCCGGATTGAAGGTAGCCCGATGTGTCCGTGTTGAGACCTCGCGAGGATGGACTGGCGTATGCTGTCTAGGAAGCTGAAAAGTGATATGTGCCTGTCTATAACGGTTCGGAACGGTATTGTGTATAGGGTTGGACCGGCAGTACTGAGGATGGACGGTAAGGAGGCGTCACGACCTGAGAAGGTCATGCCGAAGGCCACGTCATCCGAGGCTGCGTTAGAACCGAAGCTCAGGGTAAACGCGGCTTGTGCGAATACGGCAAGAGTGAATTCTGTAGGGCGGACAGGGAGCGGGACGTGCTGACGAATCATCGCTGTGGTCTTGCTCGTTTCTGGCGACGGAGGGGGCCATGTAGGGGCGGGACTTCCCTCTAACGCTTCTTTCCAGAATTCCATCGATGGTTCGAGGGGGAGGTTGTTAAGGTAGGCCACGTAGTTCTTGAACGGTGATAGAGCTGCACATGATCCCTATCATGCCGTGTTAGCATTCATTTCTCGAGAGATGTTGGAATGATGTCAAGAGTTGGCTTACCGTCTGGCAAATCTGAGTGACTCGGTCGAAGATCATGTTGACCGCAAAGGCATCGTAGAGCATATGGTGTGCTGTGAAGATAAAGACTGGCGTCTTCGAAGGACTGTTGCGCACGATCGTAAGCCATGCTAGACGATCGCCATAGCTCATAGGCTCATGCCGATTGTGACTTTCATAGTCCTGCATATCATCATATAGATCCCAGTCGAAAGAATTGAGCACGACTTGGAGCAGACCCGCCTGAGCATCGGCGACAATTCTTGTACGAAGAATCTCCGCGGATTGCACGACCTGGTCCCACGCTGACATGAAGGTTTGCAGCAGTACAGATGGGGGAAGCTGAAAAGTCAGACGCAGGATATAGGTTCCTGGACGTCGAAGAGAACCGTTCAATAGCATCTCTTGGAGTGCGGTGCTAGGGTAAACGTCCTCGATTTGATCCACGTCCACCTTGCACAAGTCCGCACAGTGGGCTTTGACATCCGTAATTTCAACTGTTTTCGGAAGAAGAGAGAACGGTTCGGGCGTCGGTTCTTGGGTTTGCGAACTCAAAAGAGACATCTTGGAAGCCATATCTGACAAGCGAGGATGTGCCATGGTGTAAGACACGGGCAAATGGAGTCCTGCATCTGTCGCCAAAGTCCCTAAGCGCATAGCCGCGAGGGAATCGCCGCCCTGTCGGATGAAGTCGCTGTCCGGTCCGAGAATGGATGCATCGAGATCAAGCACTTGCGCCCACAGCTCTCGCAGCCGCTCTTCCTGGGAACTTAAAGGTCTTGCGGTTTCTTCCTGTGAAAGCGAAAAGGCCTGCAATTCGTCTTGTGATAGAGCCTGAGCAATCTGGCGTAGTCTCGCCGCATCTCGCTTGCCATTCAGGGTAAAGGGTACGTGATGGATGGGAACAAACAGCGTGGGTATCATATAAGCAGGCATGATAGTTGCCAACTGGCTTCTTGCTCTAAGTAGCATGTCCTTTCCCCGAGTAGTCAGCGGTAAGGCAGAGCCCTCTGCATGATGACTAACGGCGGTCGAGTCTTTGACAAAGACCAGAAAGGCAATGAGAGGGTGTCTGTTAGTGTGTTCTGCAGACGTGTTCAGAAGGGCGATGGCACTGTCCACATCTGGCATAACATCTTTGAGATGGTGCTCGATCTCGCCGAGTTCCACGCGTTGGCCATGGAGCTTGACCTGGGTGTCTTTGCGGGCCACGAAGGAAAAGGTGCCATTGTCGACATGGAAGCGTACCAAGTCACCGGACTTGTACAGACGTCGAGGCGAAGCTGAGGTTGGAGACCGTGGGAGCCATGGTGCGTCATCAAGAAAGACCCGACGGGTTCGTTCAGGATCGTTTAGATAGCCTCGAGCCACGGTGCGACCCTCGACGATCAATTCGCCAGGACAGCCAACCGGTGCCAGTTTGGTATGGTCCAGAGAATCTACGACCCACATACGACAGCCAGCCGCACTGCCAAAGGTGGAAGGATCTTGGCCAGGTACAATAGCCTCGCTGCCAGCACAGTAGATAGCACACTCCGCAGGTCCCATGACGAGATGCAGCGATACGCTCTGTGCCCACAAGTCGACATGTTTCGGTGAAGGAGGTTCGCCACCAAGTAGCAACCGGCGCAGCGAAGGAATGTCACGCGGTTCTAGGAGAGACAGCACAGAAGGGGTCAGGAAAGCCCAATTGACTTGCAGTCGTCGAGCTACTGCAGCCAGATCGTCGACTCGCTCCTGTTCGGACGGACTGCAGACGCAGGCGCCACGAGCCAGCGCATAGAAGATGTCGCCTACGCTTGCGTCGAACGTGTAGGAGGCGAACTGGAGCACTCGAGTGTGAGGTCCAATGTCGAACCGAGTCGCCATGGCGTCGCAGCTCGTGGCGATGGAGCCATGCTCAACCACGATGCCCTTGGGCGTCCCGGTAGAGCCAGAAGTGAAAGTGATAGCAGCAGCAAAATGAGGTTCAACTGTTGGGAGCGGCGTTGACAGTTCAGGAAGTGCTGCGATAAACTTGCTGTCGACGATGAGTCCTGGCACTCCTTGGTGTTCAACAAGGCGTGATGCGTTGCCGGTGTCAACGACGAGGAGCACGGCCTGGCAAGCATCGAGAATGGCCGCCTGCCGCTGGGTCGGTGTGGTAATGCCGAGATTCACGAAGCTCGCCCCGGCCCGTAGAACCGCCATCATCATCATGACCGCCAGCGCCGACTTGTCCACGCACAACGCTACCACGGTTTGAGTGCCCACGCCTCTGCGCACCAACTCGCCAGCAAGCGTTTCCGACATGCTGTTGAGCTCTGCATAGCTGAGATCGCGGTCCCAGGCGCACACAGCCGGCGCAGACGGTTGATGGTGCACATGGCGTGCAAAGAGACTGCATAGTGTCTCATCGACTAGTGGGGGCGGGTCTTGGTTCCATCGCAGCAGCTGCTGTGTATCCGCAGCGCTGAAAATGTCGATTTCGCGAAGACGCCTTGATGGAGGAAGTGTCTGTATCTGGAGTACGGCTTGTTCCAGGTGGGCGAGCAGGATGTCGACATGCGCAGAGCCTGCGGCATGTCCTTGTTGATGGGCCTGGACGGCCGGATTCTGCGCATCTGCAGCACAGGTGATGTTCACTGTGGCATCTAGGGCGGCATCGGGCTGTGTTGCACTGCTTCCAATCCTCAAGGTGCTGGAAAAGGGCTGAAGGCGAAGAAGCGATTGCTTTGAAACTAGCTCAGCCGATGGTAGCGACTTCAAGCTCTGCCTCACATCTCCCAGAAACGCACCAATCTCGGTGTCTGTGGAGAAGGCGAGATGCAGTGTGCGCAGGGAATCTTGAAAGGTGCCAGCTGCGCAGCCGAAAGACACCTCAGCCTCGCCGGCCTCTCCATCACCGCCATGGCGCGCCAACACAACGGCCCAAGCGGCGCAGTATATCTCGTCTGCACATGTCCACGGCAGCTCGACCTCCTTCTTTGTCGTCTTGCTGGCTCCCATTCCCAATTTGTCTACTTTGTTTCATATGCAGTCAAAGGTGGCGTCCAGTAGTAGCAGCAAAATAGAGAATAGGATGCAGAGCCTATTTCGTCGTGCACCATCAACTTCTTAAGCCCGCTCCTGTAAACCTTCAGGCAGTCCATCGGCTCCAAGATTTCGCGTGCTAACCGTCCCGACCGTACGAAGGAGTTAGCAGAGCGTCAGCACCTGCCCGATTGGTCCACTGACCCACACTGTAGAGCGCGATGCATCATCAATCTTACAATTGTGATGTACCATCTACCGCATAATGGCAAGTGTGCGCTGTGTGCTAGGCCGGATACGGAAGGTAGAATAACCAATCGCGCAGCGAGGCACGACCGAGCAAATAGCAGGCTTCGGGCGTCGTATAGGTCGATCTGAGTCTGCAAATTGTGATTTGTATCTTCGGACGACTTCTATAGTGGTGGTGAATCGCCGTTAGAGTGGTGATAAAGAGGACGTACCACGCACCGTTACCCGCATGCCCTGTAAACATGCAGCCCCCAAACGCTATTCAATGCGGACGGATATCTCTAGAACGCCGTGCTTGCCCCATCGAAATCCAGTGGTATCGTACTCCAACCTCACACCCCCTCTCACCCAAACGTCAACTTCCTCGCCACCTTATCTGTCCTCCCACTCTCAATCTCGCCACCCACCCTCTTCAAATCCTCTCCCATTTTTTGCTCCCCACCCCCCTGCCTTGGCAGATTCTCCTTCTTCGTCGGCCTAGGCTGATTCATCCAATACGCATGCTTCAGAACCTGTTCCGCGTTCAACCGCTTCGCAGGATCCATAATCATCATACTACGAAGAAGATCGATCCCATCGTCGCCCATAAGCGGTAATCGCTGTCGCCAGAAGCTCATCGGCTGTGGCCGTTTTGGCGCCGCGGACTTGAAGTTAACTTCCCAGTGGCGCAGACTTGATATGCCCGGCCAGTCCTGCTCAGTCGGAATGCCGAAGACGTCAGTTATCACGCTGAGCTGGGCGAGGTCGGTTTCAGAGGGAAGGAAGAACTCGCGGAGGGCGAGCTCGGCTATGACGCAAGCGGTGCTCCAGATGTCGACGCAGCCGCCGTAGTGCTGGGATCCGAGCAGTAGCTCTGGAGGTCGGTAGAAGCGCGTGATGACGTTGGAAGACATGGGGCGTCCGGGATCGGAGAAGCTCCTCGCGAGACCGAAATCGGCGAGCTTGAGTGTATTGTCCGCAGCGATTAAGAGGTTGTTGCCCTTAATATCCCGGTGCAATACACGACTCTCGTGGCAGAACCAGACTGCCTGACACAGCATGTTGCTCCAGCTCTTGATGTCTGCGCCGCTGTACATGATGCTGTGGTCCTTCCACAATCCCTCCAAGTCGCCGCGTGGGAGGTGTTCCAGCACGAGCGAGATGTTCTGGTCTTTTGTGGTGAAGACGGCGTACAGCTTGATTATGTTGGGGTGGTCGAGCTCGCAGAGGTGGCGCATTTCGCGGATTGAGTCGAGGGTTATGCCGTCTTTGAATTCGGCGTTCAGCTTCATCTTCTTGATGGCGACGAGTTTAGAAGGGTCGTCGCGGAAGTGGCCGCGGTATACGATAGCGTAAGTTCCTTCGCCGAGGCGGGAGCCTGGTTACATATGTTAGTGATTGTGTGTATCGAGGTGGCGTTGAAGCTGCGCATACCAGATACGAATTGCTGCCGCACCTCATCGTTCATCTGCTCCGCGAGATCCTGCTCGCCATCACCCGGTGTTGTCGCTGCGCTAGGCGCTGTCGGGCTGGGGACATTTCTGTTGTAATTGAGGATGGCGAGGGCTTTGGCTTTGGACGCAGTTGGGGCCGGCTTCATGCCTGGCGCGTTGAGCCGAGGGCTAACGGCGGGAGAGACGCCCATGGTGCGATAGGGGGGTCTGAGGTGGAGTTCGTATAGGTAGAGAAGTAGGTGTCGTCCCGCAACTATGGCAGTTCTCCAAGGCGCAAATAAGGCGCAAGGAGCTTCCGAAGCTATCGTTCAGCGTGCGTGGTCGAAAGAAGGACTGTATGCAGATTTTCCCTGGGACTCTATCATTTTCAGAGGACTCTCACTTCCATGCCAGCTCTTCTTACGCTCAATGAGCTGCTCATATACGTGCACAAGTCAAAGAGGGCGGCGGTCTCACATACAGCAAGCTCGGAACAATGCTTTTCCGCTCCGTAAGAAAGATTGCGGGGAGCAGCATCACCACCGCACCTGTACCGCGCATCGCTCCCACATACGACAATGGCCACTATCGCGCGTCCCGGGCCCCCAGGCGTGCCCGTTAAGGCGCCTGCTGTTCCGCCGAGCAAGACGTATGCCTCCCCATCCATCCCAGCGCAATTCACTTCACTGATGCATGCAACAGGCTCTACCTACGCAACCTCCCCGACAAGCTCCCCAAAGAAGACCTTAAGCGCAACCTCTACATGCTATTTGCCACCTACGGCGTCATCCTGGACATTATAGCCCTCAAGACGATGAAGATGCGGGGCCAGGCGCACATCGTGTTCCGCGACATTGATTCTGCGACGCAGGCGATGCGCGCACTGGAGAACTTCACTTTCTTCGGGAAAGAAGTGGTACGTCTGAACCCGTTCTGACCACAATGCGTGTAATATGCTGATCTTCACAGCATTTATCCTACGCAAAAGGCAGATCCAACACTTTCGCCAAACTCGCCGGCACCTTCGAGCTCCCTAGGGAGATCACAGAAACGGAGCAGACCACCGAGCAGACGGGCGCCGCGGCGGGCGTGTTTGGCAGTGCGCCTGCGAAGGCTGTGCCGGTCAATGAGGCGGAGAGAGCGAAGGGGACAAAGAGGGGACGCGATGAAGATGAGGACGATGAGAAGGACGATAGTGAAGATGAGGATGCTGAGATGCAGATGTCGGACAGCGATTCGGATTAGATGAAAAGAATGGAATGATACCCACGGCAGTTCGCAAAAGAGCCTGAAACGGTCGGATGAGAAGCTGAGCAGTCGGGGACAATACTGGCAATGTACATGAGAGGTCTTGGATGTTGGTATCTTCATCTGCAACGGGGAGGGATGAGACTGACGCTGTGCAGAAAGTCCGAAGCCCGGCCAACCAGACAGCTTCGAGAGAAGGAGAGCGTCAATTTGACGATTTTGCTGCGCGGCTGGAAATCTGTATTGATCGTTCCGATAGGCGTTGAAGAAAAACCAATGAAACATACTCCAGTGTATTGCTTAGGCAATCTTGCCGTTCAATGTCGCGTACATGATATTTAGCAGATCTTCCCAATAGTACTGCAAATGATTCAACGCGGCCGTCGCAATACTGCTGCTGCTAAGAATAGTTGGTTGGCATTGCTCTTGAATTGATACTCCGTGCACATCGAAGAGGCCGAACTGGAAAGGCTTAGGTGTGCATGCCCATACGACCAGCATCTAATACAAAAGTCGCAATAGTGACTGTCAGACAAAGACGGCAGTAAAGGCGAATTATCTCCTGCATACGCCTTATCCGGATTCAAAGTCAAAGAGCTACGAGTGCCGAAGTAGTAGGACATACATGGGGTTGAGGGCTTCTGTTCAGAATTTACACTATCGGTTTTCCTGCTAGTTCTAGTATAGGTGTACTGCATTGCACATTGTTATAACACGCGCCTCATGGAGCGAGGTGATCTCCAACGGCGCTTTTTCTCCGTCTACCAGATCCATCGTACTACCTATGTCCACCTGTCTTTAATAAAGAGCGATCTCTCGATCCACATCCTCAACTGTCTTGAAACTGATCCGTCCTTTCGATGTAGAAGAAATTAACTCGTCTATCCGCGAGATAAGCTACTTGTTACACATTGCTTACTCTTTTCGGTCACGTCGGTTCGCAACGTTTTGAATCAGCGAGCTTTGAATAAGCCCGATGACTCACTTAATACAATATTGGGAAGACGGAGAAACAAGAGATAACATCATTGGGGTTCCTCTCAGCGCTAGTGGATGTTGGAGGAGACTAGTGTATGCGCAACGAGGCGCTACTACGCCCGGGGCTTGTAGGAGTCAGAGCGAGCACAGAGTCAGCGGCAGCATCTTGATGCCGCACATTCAACGGGAGGCGTCTTTGCTTGATCTGTGTGTGCTTTGTGCAAGTCTACTAGCAACTGACGCATGCGGCGGAAAACGCTACTCCGAGGGAACGCATGGCGGTGGACGTAGATGGGGCGACCGGCCCTGGGTATGTCTTTGGTACGATCTGCATGTAATAGACGAGCGCAGAGATCTCTCATCTAGAACTCGCCAGTGTGGTTGAAGAGAAGGAAGTGAGTGAAGTTTGACTCGTAGACTCAACGCAGTGCCCAATAAGCGGTACGTATACGGAGGCGGCGAACGGACCAGACCCGAGGCCCGACGTATGCACAATGCATGGGCGGCGAGATAGCGCAGGGAGCACGGGTGTGATCGTTGTCGCGATAGGTTCGAAAGTGGAGCCGAGTTAACTGTCGAATGTGAGGACAGACCTCAAAGAGGGTTTATACCCGCCCGTTGCTAGTTCGACGCACGTAAGAGACCAAGTAGCTAGTCGTGTGTCTCGGTCGGCGTAGTCGTTTGTATTGGTCAGCGCAGTCATTGTCCGGATATGACGGGGGTTGGAAACGGCAGGCTGATGAGCTCGTGTGCGTGAGTGAGTAGATGAGAGAAAGTGGCGACGGAACAGTAATCTAAGAAGATGCTCTAGATATTTCATGAGCTGATCCTTAGATGTTGTGAAAGTAGTTCCCTTCCCCCCAAACACAGTGTATCACTGGTGTCACTGGTGTCGTAAATACATACAATCGTAGTCGCTTCATAAGCAATGAGACAATCAGGAAGTAGACCGTGCCACGGGACCGCCACAGATGCATGACAATAGGAAATCAGGAGACAAAAAAGGAAAACAAAGAAACGACAGAGGGAAATAGGGAACGACAGACTAGAACAAAAGGAGGACAAAGGGAGACCAAGAAAACCACCGATATCCAAACACAGCTGCCCAAACTCCTCGCTGATGCTCCATACCCGCAAACCTTAAGCAGTTCCCAACTCCGCAGTTTTCAACTTCGGCGCCTTCTGCCCCGCAGCCTTCAACACCTCCTCGCTCGGCAGCCCATCGACCTTCAACCCCTTCTGTCCCAACATCGCCCTAATCAACACCTCCAAGTCCGTAAATTTCTCCACCAACGGAATGCCATACCTCTCACACACAAGATGCACATTCCCCCCCTTCCAGTACCTCCGATCACAACAAACAACCACCTTCGCACTATGCGCCCATAGGCCCAACTCGCACAGCGTCACCGGACTCATCGTGGTCCAATCGAAAAAGAAACAGATCACTTTGGCTTTTTGCAGCGCATCGAGCTCCCATTCCACTTGGTGGCGGAAAGCCTCGTTTTTGGCGTCTTGCGTGGCCTTTGGATCCCACTTTCCGCGGCGTGGATTGTACATTGAGATGGGGAGATCCTGGAGGTGCACAGCTAGTTGTTGTTGCCATTGGATGGCTTTGCCCATTTCTATGCTGCCGGCGAAGAAGACCGAGAATTCTTGGAAGATGGGTGCTTCGGGGGGCATGCAGTGGTAGTTTTGTGGGTGCACGGGTGGAAGGGGTTCAGGGAAGGGAGGCAGTTGCTTGTAGATATCCACTACTTTGCCGTCGATGTCTGTCTTTTCTCCTGGTTTCTCTAGGTCCAGTTCCTCCTTGCACTTCGGGCATTGAGACGGTCTTTTGCAGAAGCGGCAATCGCTTGCCGCTGGCTCTTTCTTCTCCACTTCTTGCGCCATGTTCTCCTTCTCTGTCATGGTATTTGTCCGCGAGAGGTGTTTGCACAGTTGTTGAACTCGGTCCTGAACTACCGATGTATCGAATGTTGATGTCCTTGATGGCGAGGGAGAGTGTGGATTGTACTGGGAGTCAAGGCTTGAAGAGCAGTCAGTGGGGGTGTCGCTGGCTTTATAGTGGGGGTGATTCTCACGCGGGAACCATTGGGCACGGACGTACTTTGTTGGTTTCGAGTGCGCAAACAGAAAGACAACGCGGCATGCAACTGGCGAATAAAGCAGTGAATGATAGATGCTTGTGTGATGGAACGTTTTACAAACAACTGTCCTGCATGCGTCTTTCACGATATATATATACACCGCGTGCTTTCATTGTACGGATGCGCGCGCCAAGTTGCACATTAGCCGGATGTGGATTAGGGCGAAGCTCAGCCCTGTTGTGGCCATGCTGCTGTCGGCTCCTGATCGCAGACATCACTCGTTCAACAGCACGTGTGTGTGGCTTTGCGCAGTTCACCGACTTTTCTTCGATAGATGCCTGCGGCTCTTCTTTACTTGATCGCCTAGCGTATATTGGTGCCTTGTACTTCGCGTGGAAAGAGTGTGGGGACGGTCGGCTTGAGGTACCTGGCGTCCTCCGTCCGCTTAACCGGCATCATCGCTAGCTTCGGGGTTGCAAGCGGCTTTACACAGTGAGAGTATCTGGAATTGGCATATGTGACTGAGCGAAGAACAAGTTGGTGTAACTCCTGGCAAGCTGAATGGCGGAAGCCGCATCGACGTGGCGGAGACCACCGACAAGCACTGAGCAAGTACAAGGTCTAAGCGAGGGCTGATGAGAGCTCATGCCAACTTGTTCCTGTTGACTGGAATCAGAAGTCCGGAGACGAGATCGTGTGGTCCTGAATACGGGGTCTGAGAGTGATCACAAAGTCCTGTTTTGAACAATGCGGAAAGGTGCGTGGATGCCTGAGGTGAAATCCGCCTTGGGTGGCGCAGTGGTCAAGCTTGTAGCCAGCCACGTGCTAGCGTCAGGGCGGCCACACTATCATCCGCGAGCATGGCTACTGAAGGTTTTCACGTTCAATACCGAAATTTAATTCATTGCGAGTGTCTTGAGTTGCTCTAACGTCTCGCCTACGAGGAATCTTGGTCCATCCATGGCACATGGCACATGGCACATGCTTCTCGACCTCGGACTCGAAGCAAACAGGCTGACAGACGGGGGATATATCGAATCGATAACATAGGTATTCAACTGTCACCCGCCTTTCCTCTTCATGGACCTTTTTCTACAAAAATTAGTACACTTCCAAACGAAGAACCTCAATACTTCGAACCCCCCGCGCAGATTGAGTGGACCTAGGCGTCTGATCGGTTCGTTAGCAAAATCTCATTGCGCAAGAAGTCGCGCCGTACGACTTACCACGAGATCCTCGACCTACTCAATCACCGAAAAAATTCCTCACTTGTCATTGGGCAGCGCCGCAACGGATTAGGATGCTCAATACCCCTAATCCTAATAACCGGTTCTCCGTGCCCCATCTCTTGAAGCTCCGGCGTCGTACTCCAACACTTTTTCTTCTCCTCCAATTTCCCAAGCCTCTTCCCATGCTCATCCACCTGCAGTCCCACAATTTGGAAGCACAGAGCCCACGCCAGGTCTACCACAGTCCCACACGTGCAGGCGACATCGCTAAACTTGACCGTCGCATACTCCGCCTGCTTCCCCATCGCCTGTCCCGGCGGCGTAACAATCCGCTTGTTTCCCAGCACCATCGTCGACTTGGACTTGCGAAGGCCCGTCACGTTTCCGGGTGTGAGTCGCTTCTGATGAATTTGCGCCATCGATACACCCAAACTGGGCATCTTGCGTAGCGTCTTCTTGTATCGACCGAACTCTTTGGCACGCCAGGATAGTCCGCAGCAGGGACAGAGCACACCGAAGCGAATGTCCTTGTGAACCTCGGAAACGGGGACCATGCATGGTTCTTCCATTGGGAGAAATGGCTTCACTAGGCCGGTCATCTTGCAGCTGCCGCAAGGCTTATGGGGGCACTCGCATGCGAGGGCGCCGAGTGGGTGGTTGCTTGCGCAGACATGGATCTGGGTGCTTGTGGCGCACTTGCAGCAGTGCCAGTAAGACTCTTCACCGACCTCGATGCTATTTTCGTCGCGATTGGGAATGTGGAGGAGACTTCCCGAGTCGTTGGAGGGTCGCTGCACATGCAGTACCGGAGGAGGCGCCATACCGTTGAACATTGTCCAAGAACGTTGGTGGTCTAGACTGAACGTGACGCTGTGTGGGACGCATGCGGTGCTGGTTTCAGTGCCGACTCGGTTTCTGTGAGAGCACATTTTTGAGATGCGCGTGCTTTTGAGGCCGAAAGGGAGGGGGAGGGTGGACATTGAGGCTGAGATGATGGGAAGATTGGGAGTGGCTTGGGATATTCATGGGTACTTACGCGACGTAAAAGTGCGGAGGCGGGATTTGATGTTCGTTGCTGGGGGACTGAGGTCGTGTGTGGATGGTGACGTGATTTGCGCGGTGGGGGTGTGAGGTGAGTGACAAGGGCGTTGCTACGCAAGCTAACTGAGTAATAACAGCGCGGCCCTTTGGGACCACACGAGCTTAGGAGAGCTTCATGCCTTGAATTGGGCTCTCTTCTACATCAACAGTACGGTTGCCGTAGATACGCGCGCTCGCTCCACGACCTCGACTCAAAACGCGATGCGGGCGCGGTCTATCAGACAATCTTTCCAAAGACTCAGCAACTTTCAATATTGTGTCTCTTTTCTCTCACCTTCGTAAGCTTTCCCTTTCTTACTACTTCACATCACATTGTTAGCAGTTTTTGGTCTGTCTTTATTTGATAAGCCATTCAATATGCTATGTACATGTCCTCTCCAATATTATCTAATTATCTCCGTTCTGTCCCTCGTGTCTCATCTATTGTCGTATTTGCTTCTTTCCTGAACTCTTCACGGCCCTGAACCGCTTCTTTACAAATGCTCCTTGAACCGGGACACCCGCGGTTCCCTCAGATGATAGAAATATTCGAACTCGCCTCGCTTTACGAGGGAATTGTCAGACAAATTCCCAGGCACATACCGACCGGAAGTCTGCACCTGGTTGTTCGTGCGTGATCGAATTCCCAATTTCCCGTTATGATCGCTATGGGATGACGCCGAATCTGACGCCGATGACTGTTCCGATCTGTTTGGTATGGAAGGGCGCTTGTATCGAACAGCATTTCTTCGCGTCAGCTGAGAACGCGTGCGGTGCGACCGAGCTGATGGTGAGAGATGGTCTACTCCGAACACACGGCGGACATTCTGGGCGGTTTGCCGGACACCGTCGCCTCCTGGGTACAAAGGCACGAAAACACTGATGTCTGTCGCAGAAGACTGTGAGGTCAATGGGGCTCCAAATGCAGATTGACGTGTGGTGTAAACTTGCTGCAGCGTAGATTGATTCATCTCCGCTGTTATCTCGTTGTCGACCTGGTGGTTGAGAGGGTTGTATCGTGCGTGCACGGTTTGGTGCCGCTTGCGTCGGATGATATAGGCATCCGAAATCTCTGATGAGGGTTCGACGCCAGTGTTCTGGCTACAGACCAGGATCGGAGGACGTGTTGGTAGTGTACGCTCGGCCACTGACGGCCGCTGGTTCGGTTGTGTAAAGGCAAGGGTGAGAAGAGATAGGCTCGGCATGGATGCAACAAGTGTAGCTAGAACTTTGCGAAATGCCGAGTGGTTGGTGGCGAGCTGTATACTGATGCCCGGGAATAGTATACATGAAGGAAGGCGGACTGTCTGTGTGCATACATCGCGACTTAGGGGCGGACATCGTGGGTAAGATAGATGTAGATGTACAATGTTAGATGAGTTTCACTTTGAGTCACGAATGGTGTTTAATATCTCAAACATAATCTGGTAACTTCAGGGTGGCACTGTCTCTTCACTAGAATTCATGTAAGTGGTAGTTCTTTTTCGAAGAAAATATCGTGTTTATACTTAACAAAAATGACTAGACATGTCTCACTCGCGCAATGCCCAATTTCTCCAAGCTTGCATTGAACTCCTCCAACGTCTCACTTGTCGTTGGTCCTAGGTATCCGCGAAAACATTTGCAAGATCATGCAATATCATGCAGAAGATCGTCATCGTCATTCAGTACTTCCGCCTTGACAGCGTTCGTAGGTAATGTTTTCCGATGTGAAGCGCAAACTCAATCGCAGTTTTCATGCCTTTCCGGCAACGCGAACGCTTCGATTGCTTCTCCCGCTTCTCCTGCTTTGGTTGCTCTAAGTGCTTTGGCTGTTTTGGATGCTTTGATTCCTTCCTCTGATAGTCGGTGTGCCACTCATCTCGACGCCGCAAATTTGGAGGGATGATGTTGTCCCGAGCTCGATCAAATGAGCTCAGTGGTGTGATAGCCTCTTCGCATTCACCTGGATTTTTGCGAAAGAAGTTGGTACGCGCGTGCATGGTTTGGTGTTGCTTACCCTGCATGTTTCCCTCGCAGTCAGAGTACGCGACCAGAGTATTGACATCCGAGTCGCGGTCCTGATGACCCGGTAGCGCAGCATTAACAACCTCATCATAGAGCATCGCCGTGGCCATCTTCAACACCTCGTTATCTCCTTCACGGCTCTCGTCAGTCATGCGCGAGTAGATGCTACTACTACCATCGCCAGTCAATAAATTGTTCACATCAAAGCCCGCCACATAAGTGTCATCAGTCTCGGACCTCATATCCTCAACCTGAAACATGGTCTTGCAATGGTCGACGGCTGGGTTGCTTAAAGATGTATTCCATATCAGCTCGTCTATACCCGAACTGGTTCTGCTGTAGGCGCTAGGAGATGAGGACCGTGACCTGAGGTAAGGGAACAACTCGATAGCTTTAACTTCTTTGCTCGCTATGCATTCGCGCGGTTTGTTCTTAGCGGGGTGGGCAATAGGAGTTGAGGACTGAGTAGAGAGGTGTGCCACAAGCGATTGTGACATCTTGACGGTGCGACGGAACGAGCGACGCGACTGAGCTGGGGTAGATTGTCCTTTCGATGGGCTGGCGAAGCCTGAGGAACGATCATTTGAGGGATTGGTATTTTTATAGTTTGGGTTTTAGGATTGGCGGGGACACTGGGATTGTGATTGTACACTGTTGCAAGTGAGGCTACGTGGTGCATTTTCCATGCGCGTGGGCATGTCATTGGGGTGTGGTCGCACAATGCGGCCATCCAATTGAGTCGTCTCAAATAGTTCGATATGTGAAAAAGTCTTTTCAATGAATATCAGCTAAGGCAGCACCATCCTTGATTTAACACTTGGTCACCATGTGCTATTTGCTATCAATGATAACTCGGAACGTTTTTTTGGGATGCAGTGTCTGCAAGGTATACACAAAATGGCATTCCGTAGCACTGCAGATGACTGTAGGCTACTGTAGCTCGATAATTGGACTTTCTCCGTTTCATAGTATCTTCGATTCGCACGACTGAGAGCTGAGACCGTATTGAGGCTCCCGCTTTGGAGTCAATTGATGGCCAAGCGGACAGTTAATTCTTACTTATTCTGTGGTTGGTGGAGTTTCCTAAGCAGCTGCCTCTTCCTTCGCCTTCACATTAGCCTCTATAAAAAAGATAGAAAAGCGTTGATGCCTGGCGCTGTTCTCCCTGTCTTGTTGGTATGCGGGCGTGTGATTATGATTGAAGGAAGCGATCTGCAAAGTCAGATTTTTGCCGCAAATTCCCGTGATCTTTTCGTGTGTCTGCATAGTCTTGCGAGGAGGTAATGGACAGATAATTTTCTCTATTGGGATGGCAGGAGATGGTTGTCAAAGTCATTGGTCGGATGCGGCGAGGTGACGAAGGAATGACTAGTCGTGTGCTTCATAAAGTGTGAGAACAAGTATTATGATTATGTACACGTGCATCATGGCTCAGCACGAGCGTCATTGGGCAGAGTGAAAAACGGTTGGGTGGCTTCGGATGCACCGGCCACACGCAAAGCAACGCCAAAGCAGAGGAGAAATTGAACTCTCGTAGTAACCACAGCGAGATTGCGAAGACTATTTGTGATTCTGATATTACCCTTCTTGTTGTTGCGTGACACCGATGCTTCAATGATGTATTGAGTAGATACAAGATAAGGCGCGGTCAAAGAACGGAGGTTGCTGAGGTACAATGCTAGATGATCTGTCATATTCTGAATAGGTCACAACATATCCCAGCATTGAATTTCTAAGAACACTAGGTTCTTTAACCAAGAATCTTACCCCTCCATAGCCAGCTCCTCCTCTTCCAGCGCCAACTGCTTCTTCCTCAACGCCATCGCACGCTTCTTCTTCGCCAGCGCAGCCTGCTCAGGTGTCATATCGCTCGCACCACCTTGCTTCGAACCTTGGCCACCACTGCCGACCTGGAATAGAGATCGTCAGCACTCTCCGTCCACGAGCAAAAGATTTTGGGCGTTACATTGTTACGTACAATAGGTAGTCCATCAGTAACACCCCCGACAGTCTGAAGTACCGGATCCGTGACTTCGCCGACGATTGGGACGCCTTTGGTCGTTTCACCGACCGTATTCAGGACACTAGATATCGAAGCCGTATAAGCAAAACATCCAAAGAGTTACCGTGTATGTAGAAGCATGGCAATAGGTAAAGTGGTGACACGCGTACCCTCCGAGGAGTCCTCCACCGCCACCATTCTTGTTTCCGCCGCCACCACCGAGGAGTCCAGCCATAATTTATATGAGAAACGGGGTATATGTATCACGAAAAAGTATGTAATTAAGAAACTGAGTTCAAAGGGCAATAATACGCCTGTGTACTGGATAGAAAGAAGCTTTGCGAGAAGGTAATTTAGGACTGTGAAGGGAGAGCGAGATGGACGCTTCATTAAGGCGCGACATTTTGTGCTTACGCTGGAGTCTGAGTGACGTACTTGTTACTGAAGTTGGCATGTAGTGGAGACCTTCGGAATGCTTCACCGGAAATCAAGTTTTACGACCGAGCTGAGACGAGACGAGGCTACCCCGCGTTATGGATGCACGGGCTGAACTTGGCACTGAACTCAGCATGGACCAGCATTGTTCGACGCACGTTGTTGGCTAGAGATCAGAAAGCGCATCAAAACTACGAACACACGAATCATGTTGCGAAATCTTAGTCGTACCTGAATTTACGTAGTGCGGACTGCGTGCGAGTGCACAATGCGTATATTTTGGAACGTACTCGAAACTTCAGATCACGACCTCATCAGAGCAGAGTCCGTTGTTATTATGCAAATGTATGGTTCCTTTGCAACTATCATATCAGTCAGTGAAAGAATATTGTGCATCTACTGTGTCCGATAAATATCTACAATGTTCAATCTGGCTGATGCCATAGTCACTTCGACCTATACAATCACTATGTATCAAGAACAGAAGTTGTCAGAAGTTCATATATACCATATCAAAATTCCTCCCGGGGTGCTTGCTCCACCAAACCACCACGCTTCGATTATTATCACAATCATCAGCACACATATAAAAGCGAGAACCGACAAATCCAAAACAATGTAACATGGTTTCCACTACTCCTCCAAACAAATCACGCCAACCGGCGGAACGTGCGTATCCCAAACAGGTGATCTATTCAGCGAGTGCGAGAACCCGTTGGTGGCGTGCCAATGCACTGGCAATGATCCTAGAGACGGTCTGCATATCTGCGACTGCGGTCGTGAAACAAAATTGACTTTGTGGGAAGGCGAGCATCCTTTCGACAAAGTCTCATGTCCTACTTGTGGTCAAATTCCTGACGCGCTTTCGAGGTTGTCGAATGTCATGATCCCAAGCATTGACCCAATTTTGAGGTTCGCGGTTGTTCCGGCATATCCTAATTTCGAAGACAAAGAAATACAATATGGGTCAACATGCCCACGCTGCGGCCTCACGCATCGGGCAGTAATGAAAGATGCTGATACCGATCATCATGGGAGAACTGTGCTTACACTTGATTTCGGGGAAACAGCTTGCCATTGTGGATCTCGACCTGATGAAGGGTGGGTACAACTTTATATCGGTTCCCCTCGGGAGTATCACCGAGATCCAGTTACAGTATACCGCGACATGTCGGCTCGGAACGCGGAATTTGCTGTCGGGGGACTGACTCGACGCCACCCTAAAATTGATGCTCTACGGTACATGCCATTGTGTGCAACGGGTAGCATGATTTATCGCACAAATGACCACATAAACAAGTTCGCAAGGTTCAGCAAGGTTCAGAATGTGATTACGACTGGTACTAAGATATTCAAATCGTTAGGAAAGAATGATGGAAGGCTCGCTACAATTCAGTAGAATGATAGTGATTAGATTGTACAAGTAAATAGTCACTGCAATAAACCGGAAATGTGAAGGCGCTGTTGAGAGCTTTGGAGGTGAATCAAGAGCGGAGCTGTGAACGTGATCCCACCAAAGTTCTCTCACCCTGAAAAGTATAAAATAAGAATGTGTACATGTTCTTTGGAGACTGCTTCGACGCTTCTTCAAATCCCGGTTACGTATCATAGTTGGCTGGTGCTTGTGTGCCATATATTTCAGGTGGTTCTGGTGGCGGAGTATGAGCTACAAAGGTATCAATATCCATATGAAAGCTACTGCTTCCAATGTTACTGATTTGTTTCCCTAACGCATATCCGATAGTTATAAATCTTGTGCCCTCCGCATGCGATACCTCCCGCAGTCGACAACTTTTACTCGCAGGTTTCCTGACCTCAAAACATCGCACAAATATTTGTACCGCAGTCTTAATCACTACCCAGAAGTAGGAGAGAGAAGTGAATAAAGATCAGGTGAAGGAAAACATCGCTTCACGGATCATAAGAAGCATTGTGGATAGGACGATGAATGCTGGTACTTTGACGTCGTATAGTAGCTACAGTGTTTAGTCTACCAAGAGCCTTGATTTATTAACAACTCTATATTACGAGATCATGTAGTTCGCGCAAACTTATCTTTCACGATCTACTACCCTTTCTCGGGCCGATTATATCTACTCCTCTCCCCCACCCCAGATATCTCCAACCGAAGTGTATACAGCAGCCTCATCGGCGTCTTTAGCACGCTTGTACTTGTCGCTGCCCATGATATCTCTCGCTGAGGTGTATGCGGCCGCCTCATCGGCGTCTTTGGCAGCGTCACTGTACCGACTGGTGATTTGTGTTAGTGGAAGCAACGAAGAATCTGGTTTCGGGGACACTGAGACGAACCATGAGTGATTTGAGTGGCGAGGACGGCGCTGGACAGGGTGGGTGGAGGTGATATTATGATCCTATGGTTACGAAAAGAAGAATATGGAGGTTGAGTTCAAGGTAATAGTTTCTCTGCGATTCTTCCAAAGATAGCGGGACTTTGCTGGTATAAACGGGTTCTTCAGTGTCAAGCCATGTAAAGTCTCTGACATGACAGTCAATGAGCGCTACTGAAGACTTTTATGATAGCCGATATATCGCAAAGTTTCCGAATGCGGCAGATCAATGGCTTCTTGCACAATGTATCTTGTGTCATGCAGAGTGAGCTCCGTTTAAGAGTCCTCATCTCATGCGAGACTTATTCTTGGAAAGCCGAAACTCTGAAGAGATGAGTCTTGCACGAGATAATAGCCAGTAGAATTCCTCGGGGAATCGTCATGGCGTTGGCGATGCAGAGAGGCTATGAAACAGTAGACGAGATATCGGCAAGGAATATACCAACTGCCGCATCTGAAGTTTTGATGGTCCTCGTGCAGTCGGTTTGCGTCTTTTGCAAGAGCAATCTACTCACGGCAACAACCCAGTAGAATAAGCCAATGAGCCTTCGTTAGGGCGTTAATACACCCAAATACCACCTGCCGCATGTTGTAACACGCACAAGCTTTCGTAGCCTGAACTCGATTTTGAGGGATCGAGCTTAAACCCTTTCTCGACCTGATAAGCAGATACTTCTCTCGTGAAGATTGTGCTCAGCCTGGCGGCTTTTGTGTGGCCTTCAACTCTCTGGTAGCGATCATGTTTCTGCTACCTATTCATCAAGTGTGGTTGAGGTACGCCAACGTACCAGCGTTCAGACCCCATCCCATCTAACCATCTCTCCGGCACCGCTAGCTTGGGCGTACGCTTTGATTGCTAGCTTAAGAGGACAGTTACTGCGTCCATATAAAGTGTTTGAGTACAGAGTTGATACCTCAGCTTTTCATCTGCGAGAGGAAGAACCCCCAGATACTTCTCTCTGACTTCTTTTGAATCAACGGCACGCTTGGAGAAGGACCATTGCTGTCTAGTAATAAAGATACGAGTAAGCGCTGATAAACGAACTAGGAGAGTGTGAACGCGTGGGTCGGGCAGCGCACTTTCGAACTGTTTCAGCTTGAAAGTCTGCGGTACCCGGACAATGGCCTAGAATATAGTGACTGAGACCACCAACTAATTCAACGTCAATTTTACGAACCTGGTATTCTTTTCTCGCCAACCTGGTGTGTGGGGTGGAAGTGGGAGTGGTCAATAGGAGTGAGAATGAGATTGGAATCTTGGGAGGCTGGATTCGAGGCTGAGCACCGGTGAAACATACGCGCCCCACCATAAATACCAAGAGCCCATGGTAAATTTTCCATTTCGCCAGAATGTAGTACATGTCCACAGTTGCAGGTATACCCTCCGAGCGCCGTTGCACTTCCCACGGTGTTACTCGGTACCTTGCAAGTCGTCGCGCTTGAATAGTGGCGGCGGACCGCGATGGACGGAACCTGAGTTCTGTTCAGCATTAGCCTCTTGCTGATATCCAGATGTTGCAACCGTGTTGCGCTTCTACACGATGCCAGTTCCCTGTCTGGGTCATTGATGCGAGAAGGTATCCGACCGGAGCTGCATCGCTCGAAGTTCCGTATGCCCGCGCTAGCGTTTTGGTGCGCCACTCCCCACGCATCGCACGGCACACCGCACCTCCCCTCGTAGACGCTGGCCCGGATTAGGATCTTAAACGCCATTGGCATGGCAGTAATTGATTCCGGCGAAGAGGGGACTCGTCGTCCATTTCTCGGTACACGCGGCAGGATGACTTTTTGCGGAGAAGGTGCTTGGCAGCTCGGCAACAGCCTCTTCGCATGTCATGCGTTCCGACATTGCCCGCCACTCTTTCACCCGTCTTCGCGTCATCCAATATACTCCGTCTTCTCACTCTTCCATCACCTCCACCTCCACCTCCACCTCTACGAGCTATACCTGCATTACCGCTAACATGAATTGCCCCTCGCGAAATGACGACGACGAGCTACACCCTGAGTGGAACCAGAACCCGCCAAGATTTGCCGCGGATCTGACGACATGCGAAGACCTCAATGGCATTGCGAATGCTAGAGAGCTTGGGAACGCCGGTCGCATGGGTGGCGCCTGCCCGAATCTCGTCCGTTGCGCTCTGCAGGAATCTGACGCGGATGAGAAGGGAAAAATTCGTATGAATGTGGGCGAGGGTGTCAAAGGGTCCCACCAAGGTACGTACCGCAGCAGGTAGTTGAAATCGAAAGCTAGCTTTTGTATGGTCGCTTTCTCCGTCCCGAGCAAGAGTCACGCGAGAAGCTCTAAACGAAGATTTCGACACGGGACAAAATGGAATGCAAGAGCTTATTCATTACAATCATGTTCCAACCTAGAAAATCCATCCACTGCAGCGCATATTCCCAAGAGACCGCTGACGCTTACGCAGGACCTTGCACCCGAAAAACGTTAACGAAGGCTGAGTGCGGGGCCGCCTTCATCACCCCAAATCACTTGGGCGGTTGGGCCTTTTGGCTCTTGTCTGTCTTCTTCACTACGACTTGCTTTTCTTTCCTTATAGGCCACGGCGAGCCGCACACCATTATCACCAACTCGGAGAAGAAAACCGCGAAATTGGGCACTGCCCATCCTCTAATCAAGAGAGATGGATGTGCAACCGGCAGCGTGCAACCGGACTACGACATGCCATTCCATGTCGGCGGACTGTTTCTCATCCTCTTCGTATCCTCCACCGCCTGCGCGTTCCCTATTCTGGTCATCAAGTTTCCACGCCTTCGTATACCGGCTTGGTTCCTATTCTGCGCCAAGCATTTCGGAACAGGCGTACTGATCGCAACAGCCTTTGTCCATTTGCTTCCTACGGCATTCCAATCACTCAATAACCCATGCCTATCGACTTTCTGGACTGAGCAGTACCCGGCCATCCCGGGTGCGATAATGCTGGCTAGCATATTCTTCGTGGCGGTGATCGAAATGGTCTTCTCTCCAGGCCGGCACGTTTGCGGGGGCAATGAGGGGGTCGCTGCTGTGTCACGAGAAAAACAAACGCAGAAAGAGCCGATTGGACAACGAGCACTTGCTGGTAATGAAGCTCGCAACCGTAGCCAGATGAGAAGGACCTACTCTGATGGCGTGCGTGATATGGGTCCCTTGGGAGGTCGAGCAACGAGTATCAGTCGAACCTTGTCACAGTACCACCAAGAAACCCAGAGAACCGATGCCATCGAGTCGACCAACATGCAGGGGGCGGTTGATGAAGAAGCCAAGCACGCGAGCGCCGAATGCGCAATCGAGGACCCGGAAGTCGGCCATGACCATGGGAATAAGTCGTCGCCGGAACAGGTGCGCAAGAAAGCCGTCATGCAGTGCTTCCTCTTGGAAATGGGAATACTGTTCCATAGCATCTTCATCGGCATGTCGCTTGCTGTTACTGTGGGTAATGACTTTGTCGTCCTGCTCATCGCTATCATATTCCACCGTACGTCCTCCTCACAGGACCTGCGCCGAGCAAAGTGCTAACACGTGCAGAAACATTCGAAGGTCTTGCTCTCGGTGTTCGCATTGCAAACATCGAATGGCCAGGTCGCGCTCTTCAACCCTGGCTGATGGCTGTTGCCTATGGCTGCACGTAAGTTCTGCTCCTTGGTTCACACAATGCAACCACCTAATACATCTCAGTACGCCTCTAGGCCAGGCCATTGGAATCGCGACACATACACTCTACAGCCCAGACTCTGAAATCGGGCTTCTAGTCGTGGGTATCATGAACGCCATCTCCGCCGGCTTCCTCATCTTTGCTTCTCTGGTCGAGCTCTTGTCGGAGGACTTCCTCAGCGATGAGAGTTGGCAGGTTCTTCGTGGAAAGCGCCGTGTTTTCGCTTTTTTGTTGGTGTTTCTCGGTGCGTTTTTGATGAGTGTCGTCGGGGCTTGGGCTTAAATGGTTCGTCTGTCGCGGACGATGCAGTGTAGCGTTACCAGGGAGAGCTCGTTCAAGATCTAAAACTCTTCTCACTGGTCGTGATCGCCGCGCAGCTGGAACTGCGAGATCGTTATATGGCTATGAATGTGATCCTATAGTTGCAGTAGTTCCGTTCCCTTCTTTGCCATTCTTTCATTTAGTATACGTCCTTCAGCCTCTTTCCCATGCACAATCAAGTGTGCCACGAAGGCGCCCACCTGCTCGTCTCTAATCATCGGCATAAAGATTCCAGCTACCATGCGCGCAATGGCGTACGTTTTAGCCGTCACGACACCACCCGGTTTGATGATCCACGTCTGCCACACGTCCTTGTGCTTCTGCGCATACTCCAAACTCCATTCCTCCGTTGCGCCCTTGAGCTTCCGCGCGGCCTCCATAAAATAGAGTGTCTTGTCCTGGTCTGGTTCTACTAGTGCGCCCGATATGAGCACATAGCGGAAACGATGCTGTCGGGCGCGCGGCAAAACTCGACCGAAAGCTTCCTGGAACGCGAGGATGTAGTTGTAGTTGGTGTCTTTGTTGGCGTCGGATGTGCCCATTGCCCAGACCATGGCATCGGCGTCGGCGATTGAGGCCAGTATACTCTGGTTCCAATTGTTGAAGTCGTCGATCACGATGTTTGAAACTCTAGGATCCGAGGATGACAATGGCCGACGCGTAAGTGCAACGACGGATGTGACATCTGGAGTTTGGAGAAGATGGCGGAAGATGGCGCCGCCGATGGCGCCGGTTGCGCCTGTAATGAGAACTTTCATGGCAGATGATGGGCGCGAATTGAGGAGTACTTCAGGTGGTGAGATGTATGAGGTATGGAGAGGTGAATGTTTCCGTCTACTTACTGGGGCTTTGGTCTAGGTGTGGATCGTTGTCCTCAATATTGGGGATGATCCAGCTTATTATACGCTTCGCATGATTTGGGATAGATACGGCGTACGGTCGGTCGGGTTTCTATCACCGGTTGAGACGGCATCGTGCCAGCCTTGAGTGCGTAAAAGGAAGATGTGCGGACGGGGTTAAGTAATTACACAAGCGCAGGTCCGGCCCGAGACAGAAACACGAATCAAAAACGGACGAAAAAGGATGCGTTTGGAACAGGGAAACAAGAAATCGACGCCACTTGTCCGAATATATTTATCTGGCCTCCGGAGCATCGTCCATCAATGTGGGGCTTACGGAGGTGCTTAGCGGACCGGTCGAATTGCGGGCGGGCTGACGTCACGGGCACTACATACGAATCCGGTCTCGATATTTGTTCTTTATTCCATACACCACTAAACATGCGCAGCCTTCCTGGTAAACTAAACCTAATCATCAATCAAGTGGTTTGACCTTCCGCCAGGGCCTGATGATGTTGTTGCGAGGTGGGCAATTTGTTTCCGAAAGATTACTTTCACGAACGAGCTGGATCAATCCCGAGCAGCTTCAACGAAGTGGGCGTGAGCGACAGAGCTGGTTACGACGTTGTTCGATGAATGAGCAGAGTAATATGTCGCACACACATGTAACAATTTACATTAAGTTCGGTGCGCTCACACTGCACATTTTTCGCCTTCCCGATATAACAAAATTCAGGAGATGTATGAGAATGCAACGAGAACCTATCAAACCATTGCAACTCAACCTTGATAACAAGAAACCTTGTGGGGGCTGGGCCGCACTCGTGTCGCCTTATCAGTACTCTGTGCATGAGATGACGTCGCCTCTATGCACATTCTCGAACGACACCTCATACTAACATGGCCACCCGCAATCGTCCTGACCTTGCCAACACCGTTTCAAAACACTTCACCAACTCTTTTGGTCCACTACACCCAAACCTCACGCAACAGTATCCTCCTTGCAAGTTAAATCACAATGGGCTGCATACAATCCTCCGAAGCCGCATCAACATCGGAGAAAATTCTCACGGAAAACCAAAACAACACAAACTGCAAAAACTGCAAAGACTGCCGGAATTGCACTGACTGCATCGGTAATATCTATCTCTCCCCACCCCCCAGGCACTCTCCATGCCCATCCGCCACTTCTAGCCACACCGCCGATAGACTGTACATTTTGCCAAACTTGCACTGACTGCGACGGGATACATAATGCATCGTCGCATTACCTCTTTTGCTACCATCATCAGCTAACATAACACGTCACAGACTGCACATCCTGCCGGAACTGCACCGACTGCGACTCGTGCACCAAGTCGCGCAATTGCACTGACTGCACCGGGTGCGATGGGTGTCAGAACTGCACCAATTGTACGGATTGCATTAAGTGAGTAACACTGGTGTTGATTGTGGAGTGAGAAAAGATGATGGACGTTAATGATGTGAATAGTTGCCACAATTGCACTGATTGCAGCGGGTTGAAGAATCGTCATAATGAGACTGGGATACACGAGTGAGATGAGGCATGATAAGATGGTCAAGTTTAAGTGATTTCAGTGAAGTGATGTTTCCTTTCGGCAAGTCTATTTTCATTCGCAATCTTACGACAACCATGTAATAGATGACATCAGTATATCCAAACGCCCAATACTTCGAATGGTTGCTCGCGTTCAAAGTTGTGTGTAGAAGCGACGGCGTAGTCAAGCACAATGACATAACCGCGAACGAAGGTTTCCCGAGTGTATTGCTTCGAAGGTTTGAGGCACTCATCTTTCTTCTCCGGAGCTGTTGGCGGCCTCTAGATCGGTGGACGAAGTTGGAGACGCTGACGTTTACTGCATAGCGTTCAGTGTATGGCCACCCTCTCCCTTGCCCGTCTTCTTCTAACCTTCTCCTCATACTCAGCCACCATCTCCGGTGCGCCAGCCAAATCTTCCGCGGAAACCCAATCACTTGAGTTCTCATAGCCCTGCCACTTGACCAGATAGTGCTTTGTATCGTCTATGCAGGAATGGTCCAGGATCGCTTCTATGACGTACTCTTCGGTGTCCGACTCATCGGGGTCGGATTCTTCGTCCACGTCGCCTTCCGGTTCTACCTGGTACGTTGGCTTAGCGTGACGATGCAATTGGCTGTTCGTTGATTGTGTAATTGGAGTTTGTCGCAAGGTGACTGTGTTGCTTCCTGAGGATGATGACGATTCTTCGGAGGAAGAACTCACGGGCTTGGCGAGGAGTGACTTCGTTGGGTTCCGTGTTGGAGAGGACGGTTGCTTTGAATATGGCGCTGGAGCGGGCGGGCGAGAAGTTGATGTGCTCTCCGTCCTCTGCCTCTTCGTCCTGTGTCGAAGTTTCTCGCTTTCGTCCGAGGGAAGGTTAGGTCTTCCCCGGACGCCGCCATCTACCTGCAGCTGCGCTGCCGCACTCGACATGGACATGTTATCCTCCTCCGCGTCCAACTCATCGACTTCCGACACCTCATAACGCGAGTACAGCGGCTTCGCTAAGCGCCGATGTGTCGCGATTGGCGACATAGACAACGCGCTGTTGGCGATGAAGGACGAGCGTGCGAGGTTAGGCGACGCTGGTCCTACGGGTAGCTCGCCCTCGGATTCTTCCTCACTTGTGTCGGCGATGATGGCGTGCAGGTTGGCTTCCTCGAGGTGTGTTGTTTCCAGTCGCTCAAGGTCTGTCACGTCTTTGGATGTCAGGTCGTCAACCATTTTGTTTTCACCCTGGATCGCCAACCTACCTCTTGCGCGCCCGCTTCCGCGAGGCCTGCCTCTGGGCCGTCCACTCCCTCTTGGTCGCCCTCTTGTGTGGACTCCCTGCGGCAATCCCAGCCCGCTGAGCATCCTGCTTCCTCTTCCTCTTCCCCTCTTTGTTCCAGACTCCCTCGCATTCCTCTCCAGAACCTTGCTTGCGGCCTTTTCGGCTTCTGCCCGCTGTGCCGCAGCTATCGCCTCGGATTCAGCTCGGGACTCGGCACCTTCAAAGCGGGAGAGCTCTCTGCGCGACACGTATTCCAGTATGCGACTACAGTCCAGGTGCACGGTTTCCTCTCGTCCTTCTCCACCTCCGCTTGACGCGTCATTGGCGGGCATATGTGTGATGCGTACTGTGTAGTAGTTCCGGCTGTACTCGTCTTCGGTGGTTTTGCGGTTCAGGATGCACGATTGGGCGTTCGCTATGGGGCAGACGTCGGGGAGTGTGCGCGTGATGAGGGGTGGTGCTTTGCGCAGGCGGTACAGGTTGTTGTAGATGTCGGGGCTGGGTTTATACCCAACGTCATATGACCACTGCGTCCCATATTAACAAGGCGGACTCTGCTGGGTATACCGTGGAATGAGGCGCGTACGATTATTGTCCCTCTACCCCGACCGCGCCCACGCCCGCGTCCCAGCCCGCGCCCTACACCTCTCTCCGACATTTGGCGCAGCAGCAGTCGCGCAGAAAATACGATATGCGCGACCGTGAGCAGCGGGCTGTCAAGTAGCGCTGTGCAGTCCCATCATTGCGCGTCATGGTGAGGGAAACGTGTCGTATTATGCTTGTGAAGTGCGAATTGCATGAACTGAAGCAATTGTGCTTATGTAACTCAGAATTCAATCCAACAACACCCACGCGATCTGCCGTTATTATTTCATCTCAAGTCGACAAATTCCATCTGCAGATATCTGATCCTACACTGCCTGTGAGGATTAATGCACAGTTAAATGACCGTCAACAAGCCGCAATCCATCGTGTCCTTCCAGACGACGCCGATCAAATGCACAGGACAACCCACAACGAACTATAGGAACCATAGTCACGAAGCAGGGAAACAAGACATAAATGCTTTAGCTCCTCAAACGGCTTTGACGTCCCGAGGCTGTGAACTTCCCCTTCAATCGGTCCAACAGTGCCATCAGCTCTAGGATCCCAAGTCCCATCCTCGTCCTAACGACTCGGTCGATCTCTGATCTATAATATGTATTGTTGGTCAATGTGATCTCGGGGCCCGCGGGATCCCAGCGCGCGCGGCTCGGATCCTGGGTGCAAATACCTGACCCGTACCGGATCTGCTTGCCCACTCCTGCAGCGACTTCGGGCTTCGAATTACGGGGGCGCTACTAGCGGCGTCGCTCCAACGTACGGAGTGAAGACTCATTGATTTTGCCATGTGATTCCCCCTGCATAGTAGTATGAATACTAGACCCCATCCCGCTACGTCCACTCTCCATACGCACCTTCCGAGCAGCCTCCTCAGCGATCTGCGTGGGTCGATTGATAGGCGTCCACATTGGAGCCAGGGTACAGTCGTCAGGTCCTCCACTATCTGCCGGTAACGGGACTGCGGAGGGTTGACACGCGTTTGCGTTCAAGCTACCTTTGCTATTGTCTTCGGTGCTGTTGCTGAGTCTCGTATCTGGCGTACGTGAGGACGTTACTTCACAGTAGTCACATTTCGATGAGTAAGCTGGTGCCGTCACCTCTCTCAGACTGTGATAAATTTCGGCGACTGGTGCCTGCAATTGCTCCGGTGGATTAACTTTTACCTCCGTGTTGGGGCGAAACCCCTTGTCAAACTCCTGCAAAGTGCGAACTGGCACCTGCGTACACCCCACCGGTTCGACTTGGGTTTCCCGTTCCAGACAGATAGCTTGGGAGCATAAGCACATGCTTTTCGCCAATTCACCGACGCCGTCCAAGTTCCTACTAGTCTTATAGTGCAGGAGGCTCTTGCCCGGACTGTGTTCCACCTCATGGTTCGTATTATGCATCCGTAGCTGTCTGGGTTCAAATTTGGGCGCTATGATTCTATCGAGTTGGCCGTTGGAGCGTCGGGTAGCTAGAAAAGTCTTGCATATTGCGTAATATTGTGTGTGGCTCTCAAGCGAAGGATGCGGTGGTGGAAGAATGGGGCCTGCTTGTGGGTCTCGTTGGGGGCAGCCGATGCACAGCCTGAGTTCGGTACTGTCCATAACGGCGGAAATGAGGGGGCAAAAGCCGAATGGGTTCGCGGCGGTAACAACTGGTTGGTCGTGTTGGAGAGCTCAGTGGGTAAGAGTCGTGTCTCTGGATAGCGAGAAGGGTTTTAACGTTGACACGAGCGACTTCCGACAGTGCCGTGTAAGAATGTCACGGGTGAAGGTAAAAAGATCGAGTTGTGCACAAAGTGAGGTTCAGACGACGGTGTCTGGCTTGAGGCTGCTGCGATCGCTGGGACAAGGACGGTTCGTAGCTTCGGCACTTCCGCACTTAAGGCAGCTCTTCCCGCTATTCTAAGTAGGTGCTATTACGTCCTCGGCAGTAAACTCGTCGCCCCACCTGTCACCCACGCTTTACTCCAGCATATCAGGATCAGAAGGTGATGCTGACCCTGTTCTCGTGACCCCTGCGAAACCCAATCCAGGGACGACCGCTCTAAGCAAAGAACCTCTACGACCTGTACCATCCTTCGTCAGCTCATCAATGTATACCCACCATCTCACCTACCGTGTAGGCCGACTACCCCTAGTGGTCACCCTTGCAAGCAAACTCGGCTCCTCTCTCTCCCTTTCCATCTTCTCCTTCCACGCCTGCTCCGCCTTCGCCGCGTTCTTCTTAGTCCGCGCCGTATTCCACCGCATGTAGTAGCAGCAGAGGGGGAATAGTGCGGTGCCAATACCAACCCAGGCGAAGAGAACGCCAAAGTTGAGACCCGTGCGGGGGTGGAGGTCAAAGAGAATTTGACGGGTGAGTTCAACGACTGTGAGAGTGGAATATTAGTCATGTCCTGTATACCGTGGGCGACAATAGATATCCAACTATGGGAAGGCTTGCGCACCATTCCCACCCGAATACTGCTGCTGAAATGATAGAGGCAGGAGAAGTCTTACTGTTGTGTATTGGCCACGCATACCCCCAGCGATAGAAGTCACTCGCCAACTCCAAATTATAGAAACCCGTCGCAACGTTGCTAATCACCCAAAAGATCAACCAAAGCGCCGTCCACGGAGTCCCCAACAGCATCGCCATATTCTCACTAGCCAATCCTAAAGCGATCATACCAACCCAATTGATCATCCAATACACCGGGAACGTGCCTGGACCATAAGCGTTCGGGTTGATAGCCGAATCGACTGGAGAAGTGGGTGGATTATTTATTGGCATGAGAAATGCTAAGGAGACGAGGCTGTAGACGAGTGACAGAAAAAAGTAGGATGTCACAGTAGCGACGTAGCGCCATAGGATGAGGTGTCTGAAGTAGAGAGGTGGATGCCCGCGCGGATTGAGGTATTTCATGTGAATTGGGAGGAAGAAGGTGAAGCTGAAGAAGGAGAGAATAATGAGGTAGATCAAACCGATACTGACGGCTGGTGTGGCGATCGCTGGACCGAACGGACGGAGGTCGTACATGGTGAATTCGATCCCGGGGGTTATCGCTTGCGGTGCGGTGGCGAGGTTAAGATTGGCTGGGGAGGCGCTGCGGAGAAGGTGTGTCAGCCATTCCCGGCCGAAGTTCGAGATTACGTTCTTTTGGAAGACGGTGAGACTAGGGTCGATGTACGATGCGGTAGTCGTTTGGTCGCGTGCCGTATTGTAAATGATCTGACATGCGCCTCGCGGGTCGTAGGCCTTGTCCCCATTTCGTACAGCATCGGTAACGGCAGCTGTCGCATTCGCATTGATAATCACAGCAGCCCAGGCGTGAAATTCGTACACGCTTCTTCGTACGTTGAGAGGGTCATTATCAAAGTCGGAGGGCGGGCGGATAGTGTATCCGGGATGGCTGGATCCAGAGTTGAGGAGGGCTTGGACTGAGCGGGTAACGAAGGGGCCGACGAAAGGCTCGACATTGTTGTATGGTGGTAATTGAGTATCAAAATCGACGACCCATATCTTCAGCTTGTGGACGCGCTTCTGTTGGTCGAAAAGAGCCCCCCAGAAAAGACAGAGAAAGGCGAAAATGGCGATCGCGAGGACAAGATCTGGAATCAGAGTCAACATGCTGCGCGCAAGGTTATATAGTACAATACATACTCGTCCGCAGCCACAGTTTGAGCACGTGAAGCCTTACGCCTGCCTGCATTCCATCAATGAGCCGAATCAAAATACAGCGCCATCAGACCTACCATCTGCCAGTGCCAGAACCCTACGGGCAATTGCGGTTCCTCTCTCGCCCTTCTATTACTCTTCGTCCGTCCCTTCTGCAAAATGTCGGGTCTTGTTGTAGTCGTCCCCGTCATCGCACAATCCCGCTGCGTTTCCGCTTTCTCTAGATCTGTCGGGTCTACAGCCTCCTCTCGCCTTTCCCTCTCTTCCGTCTCTGTCTCCGTAATCTCGTCTTCATCTTCGGAGCTCGAATTTCCGCTATCCGTCAACGGATCATGTTCGTATATCGGCGCAATCTGGCAGCCAAGTGTGGGTGTTGCTGGCATTATCAACGACGCGAGTAGTTGACCGAAGTAATTGAGAGAAGGTCTGGAAAGTGGGCGAATAGCTACTTGTTGAGGAAAGAGGCGATGTGTAAAGTGATCGGCGGGGGTCGTTGTGGGGTTGTTGTGCTGACGAAGCAGTCGCGAATGCACAAAGGGAAATTAGCTTCATTATCGGGGTGACATGATTGGCCAACGGTGTTAAGCCCGTGAATGCTAATGCTTAGATGACCAGTCCCTTGCGCTCGTGTAGGGAAATGACACTAATTGAGTTAAATACACGAAACCGGTGCTGCAAACTTGGTCTTATTTGTCGGTCGTCGTGCGTCTAGCGCTGATATCGTCCTTTCGCTCTATCTAAACCCTTCCGTATGTATCTCGACTCCGGCTTCTCTCCGCCCCCTTGCAAACTCCATGTTCATCTTCGACACCACACTAATCGCCTTGCTTGTCATCCCTTGATTTGAACAAACAGCTACCATCGTTCGTCTGGTCTCCGTTCGCGGAACTGACGTCGAGAAGATTGATGTAAGGTCGGGCCGCCGACCGTAGGACCGCGATATGTAGCTCGGAAGATTTTTCTTTTTGAATCTGCACTGTTCGTGACGAAGGTGTGCGCAATGACACGTCTTTACTATCTCAATCGCCTTTTGAGGTCGCCACCTCCGTAGCGAAGGCATGCGAGACCAGCAGGAACTATTCAGCACTTCCATCCTTGAGTCGAAGTCGAGTTCATCTGAGTCGTCGCCTACCAATGTAGAGGAGACGTAGGTCTCGCAACTAGACCGCATACTTGTCCCGCTCGCAGGCGCCGGGAACCGCTCCAGACTGTGCTCTACCTCTTCTTCCTGATACCATTCTTCTTCCACCTCCTCCAACGGAGCGTTCGGATTGCGGATGCGAAGAGGGGGCCTCCTTGGGGAAAAATTGGGGTGCGGTCGGCGGAGATGGGCGAAAGGATCATGCTGCTCTACCTCTTGGTCTTCGGCTTCTTCACAAGTGGTGTAAAATTCAGCATCGATTTTGACATCCGACTCCCGAAGCATGGTGGTATGTCTTGAAAGCACGTCTGCTACAGTTGCTTCGAACTGTGGTTCGATGTGACGATTCGCCCAAACAAACCTGATCTGCTGTGTGCATGAGTGAGACCGCCCATCGCAGCACAATTGCTCCAGGTAGTGAAGAATCGACAAAAGAAACGTAACACCGGTTGAACTCGCTACAACTATGATGTTCTCAAACTCTTCCCAAGCTGGCAGGTCACCGTACGGGCCGTCAATATACGCCGTCAACGATGACGATGGCTGGCTTGCGTTAGGGCATGGTAAGACCAACCACTTTGCGTGGTAATTTGAGAGTCGCTTTGTCAGGCCAGAATGCGCTTTGATAATGAACAGCATGTCATTCGCCGTCGACGTTGTGTTGTTGGGGAGTAGCCCGTAATGCTCCACATTGTTGTATTTCGAGGGGAGAAATTGTGACTCGGACGCATCCGAACAAGTCGCCGGAGTGAAGGGGTGCATCTCGAGAGCTCCTAGCTTCGGCAGGTAAAGTCTCACATGCTGGCCCGGCTTCCACAAGAACGGCACGTCAGATATCCGAATCACGGTCGCAATTTCGTCCGGACACACACTGCTCTTCGTGATGAATGGAGTCATCATTTTCACCGGATATCCCATGGCCAGAACCTGACGACAGAAGCTTGTTTTGAAGCTGGAGGTCTTTTTGTCCGACGGGCGTATGGTAATGTTGTTGGACAGGAACTTAAACGCGCAGAGGCTCTTGTCCATTGCGACGATGGCGAAGGACGCGTAGATGGGCAGACGGGCGTAGCTAGGCACATGGGTGGCGATAAGTCCCAGGAATATCAGAGTACAGATGTAGTGGTTGATGTGGAAAGCACGATAGCTGCATCTCCTAAGAGGTAGGAGACTCGATACGACGATCCAGGCGAGCGTAGCGTATGCGCCCGCTCCATACCGCACTACTGACATCGGCTGATTTGGAGACTTGATGAGATCGATGATCGATATCGAGGTAACCATGATGGCCATGTGAGTGGTTGCGCAGATGAACAGTACGCGGCCCGTCCATCGATGAAGCCAATTGATTCGTCGATGGCTGATACCAGTGAGAAGGTTCAAAGGTCCTCGTTTCGTCGAAAGGAAGTAAACAAGCGGAACTTGGGTTACGGTAATCCATGCAGCCCGGAAAGCGACATCGTCGAAGAAGTGAGTGGAAAAGATGGGCGCGTTCACCCAGGTAAGCAACACCGCAATTGTGCTTCCGTACGCGAGCAGGGTAAGTAGGCGTATGGCAGATACATCCTGAATCGATAGAAGAGTCACAGCTCTGAAGAACGCAATCGAGCGATCGAGGTGGGTGGGAAGCTGGAAGCGTTGTGACCGCGGGGGTTGCCGATTGCTGCTTATGTCAGCGAGTACTTGTCTGTCTCAATAGCCTGTAGCCTCACCATCTTCGTGCACACCAAACGAAGACCCTCCGTGCACCAATGAGTGCGACGGTGCAGCAAACTCCAACCCAAAAACACTGCGCGAGATGCTGATTGCCTCGACCGCGATGTTTGAGATGGTGTTCATATCGCACATCGTCGAATGCATCGACGTCGGCCATTTCGCGTGTCTCGGATGATGACGTAGCCGTACTCTCAACGGAACATCAGCGCGCAGTTTTTCAGATCGACGACCACATGACACAGCCAACGTAGTTGAGAGCGAGCTGTGGTTTCCAGTAATGATTGAAAAGAACACAGGAAGAGGAACAACGACGCATCCGTACGTGGAACAACGAGCGCTTGTTGATTAAAGGTGCAGAACGAGGAAGAGACGCGCGTTTTCGAGGCTTTCCTGAGGCTAAGACCTATCCACTGTCGCGAAACCGTATTGCAACTTGGTAAAAAGCAGACGCGATCGTTTGACAGCTTCGAAACCTTGCTGGTGTTGAAACCCGCGCCTACGTTTCGCATCTCGCTGCGCCTCAACCTCACTATCAGATACAATCCTCAACTCTGTCCATTTACAGATGCCTATCTTCGCAGCAAGTTTGTTTTCTTACTCTGGCACAGAGCAAGTATGCGTGCAGTCGCTTTCGTAATCCATGTAGAAGGTCCTGGTCGTACACAACCGGCGAAGGACCCTCGTTGATATGTGTGCCATGGACTGATAAGGTGGGGCAGTGTTGCAGCATTCTCTTACATGTACGTCAACGGTTGGCTACGAGTTACGAGGTGAAGATCCGAATATGCAGAGCAATCAATGCACGTTTGGGGCAAAGCACGCAGCAGCACGCAGCAGCACGGTTGTGCCGAACCTTGACTGCAGCATTTGAGACAAATCGCTCGTAATCTTCTTTTTGCAGTTCGTCAGGTAGGTAAAGCCCCGGATCTCGATATGCGAACGCTGACAGCGGGTTTACTAGATTGTGTTATGCCCGGCTCATAAGCACTCTGAGTTCTTCGAAAGAAATTCCGGTCTTGCATATTCTCGCCGTAGAGCCGTTACTAATACAGAAATCCTTGTAAGTTCCTGTTGTGCTCCTGTACAACCTTATGGAAGCTCTTCCAGATGCTCACCGTTACTAGCCGAAGACGAAGTAAAACTCTTAGAGGAACTTTACTTTAGTTGCACTAGCCTTGATTTGGGTAACGCAGTTGCATTGCGTCTGCTGACTGAGTAGAGCTCTAGGAGCACCTCAGCTGCGCTAACCTTGGTTTGGGTAACGTAATTGCATTGCGTCTGCTGACTGAGTAGAGCTCTAGGAGCACCTCAACTGCGCTAGCCTTGATTTGTGCAACGCACTTGCATACCACCTGCCGATAGATGAATGGAGATCTCTCGATACACATACACAATCTACCGAGCTTTCAAATTCGTCGACTTACTTTTGTGTCACCCAAAAGGCTCACCCAGAAATATAGATATAAGTAGTGCTGTGGAATCGCAGGAACAAGCTGCATCATCAAAGGCTCCGCGTTATCAGTAGTCTTGCCTTCATTTTCTTCTCCAAGTCACTCTGTTTTCATGGTTCGAGATGACATCAACAACTCCGACAATGAAAGCAATTGTCCTCGATGCCTTTGGTCCCCCTTCTCACCTCGTCGTCAAAGACGTTCCAAAGCCAGTCCCCCAGCCTGGCTTCGCTCTGATTCGTATCAAAGCTTTCGGTCTCAACCACGCTGAAATGCACATGCGCCGTGGTGAATGGTCGGAATCAATGCCCATCATTGGCATTGAATGTGTCGGCATCGTTGAAGCTTGTCCCAGTGGCGAATTCAAGATTGGCAACGCCGTTGCGGCCTTGATGGGCGGATTGGGTCGTACCCTAGACGGAAGCTATGCAGAGTACACTGTCGCACCCGTTGGGAACGTAGTCTTGCTTAGCAGGACTGAGGATGAACTAGCGCTGCCCTGGGAACAGGTTGCGGCAATTCCGGAGAGCTATGCCACTGCTTGGACGTGTTTGTTCGGAATCTTGGAGGTGCGGGAGGGTCAGAAATTACTCGTAAGGGGTTCGACATCTGCACTTGGAAGAGCCGCCGTGAATTTAGCTTCCAACCGTGGACTGCGAGTTGTGGCTACCACGCGAAATCCCGACCGTCACGCAGAGCTTCTCCACATGGGCGCAGCAGCTGTAGAGGGAGAAGGACCTGGTCTTCCGGAGCGCATGGATCTTTCGGAAGAGAAAAAATTCGATATGGTGCTAGATCTCGTTGGAAACAGCACCATACTGGAATCTTTGACCCTCGTTCGCCGCGGTGGTCGTCTTTGCCTTGCTGGCTGGCTTGGCGGCCTTGAGCCAATTCACGCGTTCAATCCCCTGCTCCAGATGGCTAGCGGAGTCCATTTTAGTTTCTTCGGAAGCTTTGTCTATGGCACCGCCGCTTTTCCCCTCTCAGAAGTGCCCCTTCACGATATTGTCAAAATGGTTGCGGACGGAAAATTCGAGGCAAAGCCCTCCAAAGTGTTCCATTTCGATGAAGTCCAGGAAGCGCATCAAATCATGGAGGAAAGTCAGGCGAACGGAAAACTGGTCGCCTTGGGTTTTGTTTCGTCGTGATTGGGTGTTCGAATTAGCTACTCCAATATGAGCAATGCCTGTAAACACTGCGATTGAGTGACCAAAAGATTCTCATCCCACACCACTGCTGTAAGGCTTTCCTTCAATCTTGGATAAGTAGCAATGTCCAGAGTCATTAGAAGATCGACCAATACCCTCCCAAAGTAGTGCTTTCGATCGGTGTCGCAATTGGATGCGAAAGCAACAGACAGTACCCAAACCAACACCAGTGTTGAAATTTCTCCAACTAGAGAGTGCGATATCAGAATGTCGTGAAGCTTTGAAGCGTACAGAGGTTCTGTAGAAATGGTGTCAACGCCGAACGGTGTTCGAAGGGCACTGATGTAAAGAACTGCAGCTAGCCGGAACAGTTCCAATTCTGTGTTTGTCTCTCCCAATTCATCCTTGTTCTGGCGACACATAGCCAAGACTCGTCCGAGTATCGGTATGATGTATAATCCTTGGAATACACTATCTTTCCAGATGCTGCGGCGACACATCTCTATATGTAGCAGGCTCTGTACATTTTGGATTGCTGCACAAATACTTGACATATCGTCGACTGCGGATACATCGTTATTCGGAGAGGGCAAGGAAAGATCTTCTCTGTTTAGCCTGGGAAGCAAATTTGTCGGCGGCAAAAACCGAGGCGGGCAGTCTTGAAAGTATGACCCGGTGACATCTGCCCTGGTAATTCTTTAGTGTTATTCCTGAGCTAGGAACGATTGATCTAACCAATGTAGCATGAGTCTGAGGACGGGGTTTGAATCAAGCGTGTTTAAACCACCGCGGAGGTCTAACATTAACTGCAAGCCATGCATGTGAATATTCAATGCTGTATGGTCATGAACTAGATTCTATCGGACAGTTTAGCTTATTTAAGAATCTCAGCACGAGTCGCTTACAGCGCAGCAAGCGAAGACTAAAACTGCACCGATAGTGTTATCGGAGCCGCATTGTAAGGGATCATTTATTTGCTTTTGGAGGTCTTGGGTGGCGGATAATGAGAGCCGTAGATGCTCCTTTGGTGAGCCACTATGGTTGAGATGTATTAGATGCCATGAAGACATCGCAAGTAGTTGACAGAATGCTGCAGTCTGCCGAACAAGGTTGACGAAGCCGATATTCTGCATTATCTGAAACATGACGCAGGTCTGGTCGAAAACTAAGTTGAACTCAGACACATTCCAGAAAAAACAGTAGCACTTACGGTGATCGTAGAGTTCATTTTCTCTGCACCCCATCCTGATGGGATACTGAAAAAACGGGTCTGAGCGGCCAGAGCCAAGATCCGCAAATGGCTCTGGAGAGGAAATTTCAGTGTTCGGCCATCGCTCTTCGGCATCGTCTGTCTCGGCATATAAAGAATGTACTGCGTTTTCTATAGGCCGTTGAAGAAGCGGGCTGACATCTAGTTCAAACTCGTCTTCTCGGAGTCTGCGAATTCCTTGAGCCATCGAATCGCGCGTTCGGCGATGGTAATGTCGCGTAGCATGACTTCTTACTCGCTGTCGATTCTCGTTCGTTTTGGCAGCGTGAGGATTGCTGAACACAAGAAATTGCCATGCCGAATTACGTGGTTGCGATGATGAAGAAGTACTCGAGGTCTGATTGCTTGGAGAACGACCCACATCCATCCTACTGCATCCAGGCAAGAGATGCCTTAATACAATATATTTACTGATTGAACAGTCGCACAAGTGTACGTTAGGAGCTATGACGTCCACGATGAGGCAGTGATTGATAGTGATTATATGCGTTGAAGGAGTTCGAATGGCTAAAGCTCGGGAGAGTCAGACCCGCTTTTCCGGACTGGGCATACGCACCTGCAGAGGGGATCTTTCTAACTTGTAAAGTGATTGGTTGGGTGTAAGCAGTCGCACCCAAGAGCTTGATCACGCGACAGCTTCAATCACAAATCATATCTCGGTACCCCGCATGGAGGTAAAACAGGAATGTTCAATCAAAACAAAACACATGAACAAGATCAGGGACTATCCTTGGTCTCTACTCTTGAATAGAGCCCGCTGCCTTGCTTATAAGACTTGTGTGCGACACTTGTGGAAAGCCTCGCAACGTTCGTCCGCTTTCAAGTCTTAGAACCATATCGCAAAACGTTCCGTCAGGGCCAATCCGCAGGTGTTATCATTATTTCCTACCCCCCGTTGGCTCAATCACGCGTAAAGCGCAATATTGCATGATAACCGTTGCATTATTGCCACCGGCTGTAGAGCATTGGTACACACGAGAGCGGCGTTTCGCTTAATTTTGATGTGGAAGACTACCTAAGAGCTTACTGCTGCAACATTGTATTAGGTCGATTGCAGCATGTTGACTCATCGGTCCTCGGTGGACAAGAGGTGTTGTCGCAGCGATTGAGACCCTAATAGCGCAAGGTTACTGCAATCAACCGGATACGGGCGTATGATTATCGCTACGCGGGTCCATCACATTGCACAATGCACAGTACCTTATCTTTGCAGACCATTCCGTCCAGTTATTAGCAATGCAGCTTGTTCGAGCCGCTATCATTGCAGGATCTTTAGCTTTGCTATGGTTTACTCCTCATATGGACGCTCATATGCATGCTACTATGCACGCGCAGTCTGACACCACGAAGTTCGTACCGTTTCGTTCACACCGTTTCGTTCAGCACGCCGAGACAATTTTGAACAACTACCTGAAAGCCAAGACTTGAAGCTCCGTTTTCTCCAAAACAGCTAAGAAGACTCGTGCGATCGTAGCAAATCCAGTGGCGTCCTAACCTTCACTACGTCGGGCATACCTGTTACAAGCCACTGTTTCGACCTCCCAGACCTTTTCAGCCAAAAACGCTACGCAGGGCTTCGTGAAATAGATCCAGTATCTCGAAACAACAGCCTCGGGAAAGGCAAGTATATACTGGCAACTCAGGAATCTTGAAACGTTCGACTTGCAAGGGAACTACTCCAGTATTCCGTATCGTCATGATTGGCTAGTCCGCTAGCTAGTGTCTTTTCTACTGCTTTCTCGCCTATGCTTTTCCTCCCCCTTGTTAGTTAGCATATTCTGCGTTTAGAACAAGCGCTGTCGCGCCTGCATCCCCGGCTACGCTGTGTTTAGTATAAGGTTGTTGTTGACAAAGGTAGTGTTAGCTACTGTCCGCTACTATAGGTGTGCCTTGTTAGCGCCTTTCTTACAGGCTACAAGCTCGCGTCGCTCTCTTTAAGCGAAGCTCTTTAGTTCTGTAGTAGCATTAATTTTGGGGAAGATGCTACTAAAGTGGTCCGCTGTGGCTTTGGCGAGGAGAATGCGCCTATCGATAGCGTTATTAGCAGCTGCAAGCTCTACGCGGTAGAGCTCTTAGAAGAATTCAACCTACGCTGGGTTAGGGACTAGGTCGATATTGGCGTTGTCGTACAGCCTGTTTGGGCCTTGTTGCTGCACGGTCGGGCGTTGCGCTACTATATTGGCAAGGTTTTTGATAGCGTAGATAGAAGAGGAAAGGACTAGCACGTAGTTCAGTATTTCATACATCTACTAATAGGTAGCAAGATGGTCACGAAATCGCACTCATAGTTGTTGAGTTGGTGTTGAATCTACTTAACTTAGGATGAGATGATTGGTGCTCAACATAGGGCGCAACGAAACGCGACACCGGATACCTATCAAGAAGCGCACTAAGCTTCAGTTGCATAAAAATTACCTTTACACGATTGAACCTCGTAGAACGTCTCTCTTCTTTATTCTGGCTTCTATGTTGCTGCCTTTCATTCATGCGCTGATGTGAGATGAGATGTGATTGGTGAGGCGAGATAATAGGTCGGAAGAACAGCAAATTCCGCTTACAGGCAGCTAAGCCGTAAGCATGGCATGGTACTTAGCCCAATATAAGTAAGGCGAAAGCGCCCCTCGCCTACTGGATCAATTTGCTGCTTGGCCCCCAATCCAACCCCGCAGCTGCCATATATTTTGCGGCACCCCCTCATTCTTCAAGCAGCTATTTACTCTAAGTAGTGTATCAAGTCATTGAATTGGACATTGATCACTTTTTTTTCGCTCCTTCCCCAGCCTGCAGAGATAATCCGCCTAGCTAGCATGACTTTCCAATCTATTATGGAGGTCATGCCCGAGACCACTACTCTTGCCACCACCATCTTCAGTGCTGTGCGCCCGTCTTTTACCGACCGCAAGATAGACATTTGAGGCTAATGTTTCTAATAGATTTTTGCCTATTCATTTATACGCGTTATTTACTTACTGTACTTTCATCCACTGTCCCATTTCCCAGGGCCGACACTCGCCGCCGTTTCCAACATCTGGTATGCCTACCACTGGCTTTCCGGAAGGTGGCCCTGGGCAATTGAGAAGGCAGTGCACAAGTACGGGTCGGTAGTCCGAATCGCGCCCAATGAACTCGCTTTCTTTACGCCCCAGGCCTTCTCCGACATCTACTCGCCGCAGCACAAGAACCTGGAGGACTTCGTCAAGACCAATTTCCAGAACCGCGGCAAGGACCTCGGTGGCCTCATCTGGGAAGAGGATCCCGTCCGGCATCGCAACGTGGCCAGAAGGATCGCGCCGGCGTTTAGCACTCGGTTCTTGCGGACCCTGAAGCCTGTCATGTACGAGCACATGGACTACTTTGTAGCGAGGATGAAGGAGACCTCTATGGATCGAAACAAGATTGGGGTACCGCTCGTGAAATGGACCAATTGGTTGGCTATGGATATGTCGGCCGACTTGGCGTTGAACGAAAAGATGCACCAGATGAGAGACAGTAAAGTCCCGCTATCTATAAACCAAGTGGATTTTCTTATATGCAGCATACTGACTATAGCTAATAGCGAAAGATTCGGTAAATCTCGATGTGTTGCTCAATTTCAATTTCTTTGCAACTGTTCTTCAAGTGTTTAAGCGCTTCCCTCTTATCAGCCCGCTTCAGTACTTATTCGCGCCCTATGGAAAGATCACGCTATTTGCGCAAATGGAGAAAGCAACACGAGATAGCGTGCTCCGACGTATTGGTATGTATAGAGCTATCACACTCTTTTCTTTTCTGGAGACAAACCTTGGCACATTCACCTCAATTACTTCTTGTTGTGAATATGATTTCAACTGGTTCATAACGTGGCCTTCAGTTGTGCATACTAACTAGTGCAATAATAGAACAAAGAGGTTGTACTGAGCATCCAGACTATTTCGACTACATCCTACCGTTAGATGCTCCCTTTCCATCAAGCAGAAAGGACCAGTTTCACATAGGATCCGTTTCATTGCAAGTAATGATTGCTGGTTGGGGGCCCATGGCAGACCTATTCTACGGTGTTCTCGTGCTTTTGCTCAAGAACCCCAAGACTCATCGACTCCTAACCAAAGAGATTAGAAATAGTTTCTTGACCTATGAAGAGATAATACAGGGGAACATGTTGACATCACTGTCTTATCTTCACGCCTGTATCGAAGAAGCTTTGCGTATGCTTCCCAGCAACAATACAGGCCTGCCACGAATTAGTCCGGGGGCTATGGTGGATGGGCGATACATTCCTAAAGGAGTGAGTATAGATTTCACGACCTTGCCATCTCATCCCGCCGTGCCTTCTGAATGGTTGATGTTGTCATAATCACTAACTTTTCGATACCGTAGGCCCACGTACAGTCCTGTATCTGGGCTCTAGCACGGCATTCGGACTACTTCCATCACCCACTCCGATTTCAGCCCCAACGCTGGCTCCCTGCTTCCCATCCGTTATACGACCCGGCATTTGCTGATGATCACCTCAATAGCCTGCACCCTTTCAGTCTCGGCCCAAGAATCTGCATGGGCCGAGAAATGGCGTGGACGCAGGCAAAGCTGTTCTTGGCGAAAATCCTCTGGAGCTTTGATGTATTCGAGGTCGAAGGGCAGGAATTTGATCTCGAGAAAGACTTGCGTCACTACGGCTTCTTTGAAAAACCGGAAATGTATGTCCGATTTGTCTCTGTTCCGCGATGAAGATATCATAAGACACCGGCGTTGTCGGTGACTTATAATCAGTGGGAGTTTTAAATATAATGTCAGTCAAAGATGTTCCCACGCCAATACCCTTTTGCGAGGCCATGCTTTACAGATTACACCATTCGTTTTGTAATCAACGTATTACTGGTTATGCTGGAGACTCGATATGGCATATACTTCAACTTTATGTTACATGATCATTCCCACGAAATAGTTAGGACAAATCTACCCTGTGTACCTTCAAGAGCACGATATCTTCCTTCCACTCTCGGGACCACTGATCTTCTCAGAGACCGCCGTCCGTAAAAAGCCCGGTCCGAAGGGGAATGCTATGCTCAGATTAGTAACTCATGTATGCGGAACACCGTTAAAAAAATGCCGGCGTACAGGACCCGTCGGATGGTTCGGCGATAGATGAAGCGGATCTCGTCTTTTAAGACACAGGGGAAGCGGCGGATGAACTCTGCCTCGGCGAACTGGTGCGCGCCACCGCCGCCTTTTAACAAATTCGCGGCGGCGGGGCTCGAGATGGACCCTTTAGCGATCATGATGTCGACGTAATTATGTAGATGGCCGCTGGATTGGCCACGTCTATGTAGTAGCAATACGGTGAGCAATTTAATGAGGAGCTGAGTTGTCTATTGTAAGTACGTACTCTACCAAGCTTATGTAGAGTCATGTGAGCAAGGGTGGCATCTATAGGCCAGCTTTCCTAGTAGGTAACGTGAAAACGTCTCACAAGCCCCACAGGATGCTAAGGGTTTGAATGAAGCTCCAGATTCCTGTGGCCACAGCCTAGTCTAAATCCGGAATGGGCGCCTGGAAGGCCGGCAGCTGTGTGTTAAGTATCAATCGGGCCCTAGAGGGTACTGCGAGCATGTAGCCAACCCATTCGATCGTGGGGGAGTCCTCGTGGTGGCGCGAGAACAGGTCTAGGCCAAGCGTGTAGAACGTGAACCCCAGCATATGGACCGCCTTGTACCGGCCCCAGCGGCTCATCGTGACGGCAGCGAGATGGGCATGACATCGATGCCCACCGTCGTGGGCGAGTACAGCTTGACCAATTGGAAGCAGACAGGCAGGAAGAAGATGTACCAGTAGATGATGGTGGTACATAGGAACGTATTCTCCGAGATGATGACCGAGGTCCGATTGGCGAACAGGCGGGGTGGCATGACGGGAACCGTAGGCGCGAATCGGCTGGACTCGAACCATGCGTCGTCGACAGTAGCTATAACTGCCTAGATCAAAGCCGTGTGATTTGGTATAATTTGGGCATGCGAGTGTGTGATCCATGGATGGCTTCATCGACTATGGATATCCCGATGACTCTTCTCAACGATTTCTGAATCATTTCCGAACTGTAATAAGTAATAACTTGAACCAGCTTTCTATGTAGACGTAGAGGCAACGGGTGCTGTTTGTGGGTATCTCACATCTTGTTACACACACTGGATTACGTGATTTCTACTATATCACGCTGTTAGCTACGATGTCTAGGTCGCTTCGTACTAGCTTATTCCGTAGTGTAATTAATATGTAGTTTAATCAAACCTGAATTACAGCTTGCAAAATTCTACTCTGTGACTCAAGAACGACATGCAACCGGAAGGCGCAGAGCTGGACTCGAACCAGCCGAAGAAGAAGAAGAAACCGAGAAAGCGGATGACCAATGGTACCAGTGTTTGCCACGAGGACCAAGCGTAACGGGTCCCAGCGTAGGTCAGTGCGATCATAATGCTGTTACCGATGTAGTCGATGCTCCGGAAGCGACGCAGTCGAGAGGACGATGCATCGCCACATTCGCAGTGGCCAATGCGAAGGAAAAATAACGCCATGAGGGAAACGGATAGACTGGGAGATTGATGTAGAAGGTTTACTGCTACGAGGTATTGTCGATGATGACGCCGCCGATGAATCCGCCCATCGTGGTCCCGATGCTGTAGATGAGTATCACGATGGCGATGTAGTTTCCTCACTCAGCGGTACGAGATGAGATATCTTTATGTCTAGAACATTTTCTGCATCAGTTTGTATGTCTAGCCTAGTCCTAGTCTTTTTATTTGCCATATGCCCACAAAATTTCACTAGAACCGGCCCCCTAAACGACATGACTGGTCATTTTTAAATCATATCGTTATTCGCACCACCGCATATGCCGCTCCCCATCACGAACTGGGCGATGACTTTGAGCGTGGTTTAGTGGGGGCCGAACATGTCGGCCAGTTGACCGAGAAGCGGTTGGAAAGCGGTATTGGTGAGGAAAAAGGCGTTAGTGAGCCAGATCCAGTGTTCCCCGAGAAGAACATCCTCAAGTATGACGGACGTCGTGATCACCGTTTTCTCGAGCGCCACGAGCCACATCATAACGCCCAGGCCGACGATGATGCCCCAAAAGTAGAGGCTTTTCTACACCGCCTGGAAAACGAGCGCCGGATGATATGGATGATGATGATGATGCTGCTGCTGTTACGGTTGCTGTTGCCACAGGCTAGCACCCTCGTTAAGTCGTGCCATAGCCCCTGTTTTTCTTGTTTTAGGGTGGTGTTAGACGTGCCGTTGCTGTCTGTGCTATTTCCCATGGTAAGGCTAGTCGTTCCCATTCTAGATAAACTGGATAAGTTGATAATGAGTTCTAGATATAGGCTCAACACAACTAAAGTTCCCGACTCCCGGGAGAACAAAATGTACAAGAGGAGTAAGTTAATAGACAACAGAATTATCAAAAATTCTCTATTTTAGCATATAAGCTTACTGTCGCGTGCGACTTATACAGTAAGCCTGTTTCATTGAACTGGTATTTCTCCTCCTTATTCTAATATTAGTTGAAACCTACGCCTCCACAAACATCGCACCATAAGCTCCAAGGCATTATTCTAAATTCTATCAAATCTAAAAGTTGTATAATTAGATTTTTTTATATAGCTGCAGAGATTAGTAGTCTATAGAATCTATATCTCCTGAGCTTAATCTTTAAGCATCCCAAATAATTACCTATTATATCTTATTCTTACTCGTTATAGGAAGTATTTGGTGGTTCTTTTGGGTGTATGGTTTTAATTCTAGATATCTTTATATTCATAATATGTATCAATCTTTTCATAATCGACTTGGCGGAAACGAATCTAAAGCTCATATCATGCATCGCACCCCTCGCAATCATCATTACAGCCATCTTGACCCTTCGTAAGTGTCTTGATACACGCCTCATCCGTCGAGTCAGACGAACACCCATCCCCTGACTTTGTGCAGCTGCACTCCGTCTTCATTCTATCGACATCCGCTGGCGCGCATTCGGCTTCCTGGCATTGCTGCGCATTTGCTAGCCATGTATCCATGCATGTCCATACAGCTGTAAGGCTTGGGCTAGGGGTGGTCGATGAGAGGAGTGTACTCGAAGATGTGGATATGGGTGTTACCGAGGTAGTGGTAGGGTTCTCGGATGTAGATGAGGTGATTGCCAGTGGAATGCAGCCTTCACATTTGTCATTGCAGCCGTCTTTTCCCTTGGTCAAGATCACTGAACTGGCACAATCGTCGCCGGTGCACCCGATGGGGTCGCACGAGCACTGGGTATCTTCGATATCGCCCAAGCTGAACCCGGTTAGGCCTTCGAAGCTTTCGTGAAATATGACGTAGTGGACTTACTAGTCTGTACAGAGCCAGATGCTTCCTAGAGAAGGGCTTGCGGAAGGCGACGCGCTGATGGCAGATGCAGCGGTAGAGTCACTCTGCGTGCTTGAAGCTTCTGTAGTGGATGCCACGCTGGTCGAACTCATGGGCGATGACGAGCCTGGAGACGTTGTGATAGCCTCAGGTGTCAAAGGTAAGAATGGTATGCCGAGACAAGATGCCATAGTCCCGTCGCTGGGGTCTTGCTCTTGTTCCATCAAGTCCTGGAAGCATTCAAGCTGCTTTTTCCACTCCTCGCCTTCGACTGGATGTGGAATTGTCGTGCCACTCGGAATGACAGTGCTATCAGTAGTCGTTGTTGCATCGGATCCGGAGCATGTGGCGATAGTGGAGCACTCCGTTGTGAAGCCTTTGGTGATTGATCCAGACACAATGTTTGTCACTCTACAACTTGAGACGGTAGTGGAAGAGCAGCTGAGTGTTGTAGATGTGGTTTCTGTAGCACCCGTTTGTGAGCATGCTTCCACCGTTCTGCACGAGGTAGTATAGCTAGTAGAATTCCCGGAGACAATGGCAGTGGCTTCGCATGTTGGCACTGCTGTCTTGAAACAATCACTGGAAGAAGTAGACGTCGGCTTCCCGGTCGTCACGGGGTCTTCTGGCTCCGCAGGATTCGGTGGTGGTGGTGGAATGTAGCCGTTGAGTCCCGGGAACTTTGTGAAGTCCAACCAATCTGGCAAGTTGCCCTCGATGACGGGAAACTCAATGTTACATGCTGCATCCATGACCGCGTCCACGACTTTGTTCGCCACGTTCGCGGCGAAACCAACGAGACCGCCAGCTTTGGGTTTTGGTAACTTATTGCATTTGTCCGTGGGAAGCGTGAGTTTTGCGAATATTATGGCCAGATTGTCGTCGTCGTCTTCGTTCTGCTTTACTTTCTTGGTAGGCACGGCGGCGAGGTTGGTGATCTCTGGGATGAACAGATCCGTCCCGGCAACCATTCTCTCGAGCCAGGTTGGCGTGGGTCCGAGACAGCTTGTAAGTGCCGGGCAAAGGAGGAATTGGCCATCTGGGGTAGTGGTGGGCGTTTGTGAAAAGAAAGATGGCGGAAGGCCCGGAGCTTTGGTGGTAGTTGTTGATGTTGGAGTTTGACCTAAATGTTGGAGTAAAAAGTCAGTAGAATCTACGCACAGTCATGGTGATCATGCGGTATCAGAGAAATGTCGCAAATTTTGAGCGTCGCGATGCTCTTTTTACCCGGGGGTGACGTACCAGGCTGAGCTGACGAAGTCACCTGCAGAACTGTAGTTCCTGTACTGGAGCCACTTTCTGTAGGAGACAATGAAGACATCGAATTTCTAGTCGAGATGGAGCTTGCGCTGCTTTGGGATGCTAGACTTGACACAGGCGATGTCGCACCTGTACTTGCCAATGGCGACCTCGATGAAGGACTAATTCCGATACTCGAGTTGTTCCAGGTACCTGTTGAGGATTGAGCGCCATCCGAGTTGCTTTGCGTGGCTGAATTTGATAATAATGGTGCTGTGCCTGGGATTGCCACTTGCGAGCTCGTCGAAGGATCAAGTCCAATCGTTGTGTTGGTTGCCTCTAGTGTCGAGGATGTGACACCATCCAATGTTCCAGCACTCCTGTGCCTCGTAGTGGAGGAAGTTTTCGAAGATGACCACGTGAACGTGATATTAGGAGCTCCAAAGAAGGAAGAGCTTGTTCCTGCAGTACTCTCCACAGACGTGATTTCGTTCCTAGAGGCGCCGGTCTTTACCCACGTAGCAGAAGTGTTCCTTGGAGAGGACCAGATGAATGTGCTATTTGGTACTCCAGTGCCGATTGATGAAAGATCGTCAATTACTGAGATACTCGTAACGAACTGACGCATCTCGAGAGGGTGGGCGCGAGGTTGGCCGAGATCGCCTGATGCATAGTTGATTTCCGATGGCTCGTGCACCGCTCTCTTTTGGGCCGGTGCGGCCCAGGTATTGTCGACATTTTGGGGTACGCTACCCATCTGGTACTCCTTGAGCTGTTCGAGGCACCCGTCATTCGATATTTTCGTCTGCTTTTCGTGCAACATCCATGCACCTAGAGACTAGATCAGCTTTTGGGCCGAAGTTGGATTTTCTCACGCTCTTACCCAGGGCAAAGAACGCATACGAATCTGGTCTAGTTAGTGCACCCCTTCGACATGACTTCAAAAAGCGAAGTCTTACCAGCATTTGTTCGGCCGCTTCCCGATTTTCTAAGTTCGTGAACCCTGTTCCAGTGATAGCCTCCGCCTTCCCCTTCGTCGCCAGTGCGCAAGAGAGTATAAACCTCATTGACCTTGTCACTACTAATGATGCAATGCGACATCTCAAGATATCCGTCAGCTTGTAAGTACACTTGATATATGAGTGGTACCATACCTCGTGAACGAGGGTGTGATCGAACAAGTCGTAGTAGTCGGCTTCCCAGATCTTGTTCCGAATGAGTCGGAGGCAAAAGTCTTTGAAACTTCCACGGTTCCTCGTCCAAACGTTTTCACGATCCGCGAGGACTTTGTACTTCATTTCGGCGACCTGGACGTCAATAGTTAGCGATTTCGGATCTTTGGAAGTTTGAGGTATAAGATGCGTCTGGTCAAGACAGGTAGGTGTTCGAACTGATTGGCACTGGACCGCGTCCGGGCATTGTTCGCCAAATCGTCACATCCACTTGATGAGGGCTGTATTACCTTGTCCATCCTGCAGAGCTGCATGATCTGTCTATTTCCGACGATTCGACCTGTCAAAGCCAACGTGGTGCCGCTCTTGCACGTATTATAATCGCTTTGGCTGTAAGATGATTCGACAGTCCTCGTTGGATCATACCAATTGGAACTCCGAGACTTTTTAAGGCGTTCCAAGTCACAATACACCAACTGTTTGCAGGTTTTAGTATCTTGGGACGAGATTGCGGCATCGTTAGTTGCCAAGAGAGTGGGTAATGGGTACTCACTATGTCTTCCTGCCCTAGTTTATGTACATCAATATTAATAAAGGTTCCTTGGACAATTTTTTTCCTTTCTCCATTGTCGTCGTTATTATCTTCTGGATCCGGGATCTCAGCAGGTTTGAAATTATCGAGCATGTACTTGAAGTTGTCTATGGCCCAGTCAGTATGAGCGTACCAAGGTGTGTCGTGCATGAAAATATACTCTTGATCAGGGTCATCCTTTCAGATATAGTCCATACTCTATCTTTAGGATTCTTGGGCTTAGTTGTGGAGTCACCAAAGATTCTCGCCGCCATGTCTTTGGTCTCCGCATCGGGGAAAGTCCATAGCGTCCCTTGGGTGCCGGGCTCGCCTACGGCTTCAAGAGCTCTTTCAATCATGAAAAAGGCCGATGTGAAGCCTTTATCGAGCAATGTTTGATAAGCTATCGGTCTTAGCTTTGGGGACAAAGGGGTTAAGGATATAAATACTCTGGCATGATACTGTGTCGTAGTAAAGACCGGCTTGAACATCAAGAGTGAGTTGAAGAAAGACAATGAACGACCAAAAATGGTGAACGAAACCCATAGTCAGAGCTGAAGCGAGTTTGTAGAATGGTAGTGGACGTAGGCTCGTCTTGAATGAGAGACGGGACGGAACGAAAGCGTTGCAAATGTCCAAGATATTGGGTTCTAGAAGAGACGGATCACACGGGACTTTTTAAGATACAAGCAGGCAGAAAGACTAGATACAGAATTTCTTAATTTCCGCGACGGACTGAAATGCTCCCCATGTGTCTCCATGTCCGTTTCAGTCTCGCCTCATTGCTGCCTCGAGGTTGAAACTTACGCTTATGCTGTGCCGCTTCCTCTAGTTACTACATGTAATCTGTCTTGTATTCCTCGATGTGATAGGGGAAGAGGTATGGCCAACCGAATCAGGGGTCGCGCCTTGCTGTTCTGCATTAGAAAAAGGCTAATTGCGTCGTTACTTGAACACGCAGTAGAATATGCAGCAGGAGATTCAACGTCTATGAAGCACACTACGCCGCAATGAAAACATCTTCAAAAGGTCCAACTGTACCTCAGCGGCCCCATCTTATGCAGAATACTAATAGAGGTCTGATAAATTGGTTGAGGACGATAAACTTGACCCAAAGGCTAGTCCCGATAAAGCTAGTGTATTTCTCAAGACGGATTTGATCAACGGGACCTGCTTTGCCGCTCGGAGTTCGACGTTTCATGAATCACGCGCGCCTCTGCTACGCCGCTTATATTTGGGGTCAGCCCGTGACTGCGCCTCTGAATAAGCCCCTTGCCCTCGTTGCAGACATTCAAAGCCCGGTCGTCTGGTCGCACACGGTATATTACGCATATAGGCTTCCTTTTGTGCCTTCGCAACTCACTTCGCTCGTCGTCCATCTATACTCCAATACTCCCGACGGTCGCTCTTCTACGTCAGCCCGGTAAAATAAATTCAAGCCTTAGTCGCATGGATTCTCTTTCACATATGTTCGGAAGCGTCTGGGAGAACACCGGTGGACGTTTGCTACTGCATAGAAGTGTCAAAAAGCATGTCAAGCAGACCAAAGCCTACTGGGACTACAACTATTCAGCTTTAAAGTCATCGTCAAGAAGTCGGTCGCGAGCACTTCCTATCGCTAGAGAGCAAAGTCCAGGGGATACTAGCCACCCACGACCTAAGGGTAGACTCCTGAGCCTACCTCCGGAAATCCGAATTCTTGTTTGGGAGCGCGCATTTGGTGGCCGATGTATCGCCATTTACCGCGACCACAATCGTCTCACTCACTGCTTGGTAGATGAGACAAATTCACGGATGTATGACGTGGGTACGTATCTCGCCGGAGCGGCACAGCGATCCTAGGACTCTGGCATCCTGTCTTATGAGCTTTGCTAATACTAAACTATGTTCAAGATATCCCTTTGTCTATTCCTAGCATCAAAACCGCAATAAAGATACTTCCCGAGTCTCCGCACAGGTACAACAAAAGGCCACACCACGCTCACAAAACAAGTGCACTGGCGTTGCTCCAAAGCTGCCGTACAATGTACGTCCTGTCCCACATAAACCCCCTCGAAATCACCACTACTAATACTCTCCCTCCTAGCTACTCTGAAGGGATTACACTCCTTTACACCAACAACACCTTCCTCTTCGTCCAAAACAGCTCGCTCGGAGACTTCTGCCAATCCATCCTCCCCGAGCGTTTTGCCGCTCTCCGCTCCGTCCATATCCACGCGCAGATCCGCGACTCTGGCAGGATGGCGGGGTGGGCATGGAGAGCGGAAGGGTTCTCCATCACAGAGACGCTCAGGATGCCGAACCTCGATCACTTGTCAGTCTTCATTCAAGGCCCCATGCAATCGGTGGAGACGTACCGTTTGGTTTTAGACCATGTCGACGATATCTATTCTAGGTTGGAGCGAACACCAAGACTTTTCGTTCTACGCCTTCCCTACCAGTGGACATTGGTAGAAATGAGGCACGGGGCAAGTCGCGCCATCGAACCATTAATCAACGATCCAAGCTGGAAATTCCCTATCGTGCGACCATCCTGCGTGTCGGCCGCCGATAACGCAGATCAGGATACCGGCGCTGATTTTGGATGGCGGCAAGGCGTGGTATATTTTCCGCCTAACGATACATCGTCCGATCTTGTACTACAAAGCTATACTGTGTGGACGCCGACGCCGCCAGGTACTAGCTGGCCTTGTATCATATAACAGGCGTATCGGAATATCTCTGTGTAGTACCTCGTGCAGCTCAGAGCTCACGACAACAACTCAATTATCAAATCCAATGGGCTCTTAGTCCAAGGCCTTCAACGTAGTCCAAGGCCTTCAACGCATAGTGCTGCACAGAACCAGAGTGTAGAGCCTAGCTAAACAAGGTTGGTAGGGACTCTGAACAACCCACAACTTGGACTATGGCCTGCGAGCTACGAGCAATGTGACCTACTGCTGCCTTGGGAGTAGCAGTGAAATTCTGCGTCCGCACTGCCCTTATCTCTTCTACTACTACCTCTCCTATTACTACAGTAGTGGTAGCGAAGGGCTAGGTTCAGGTAGATGTGGAGCGAGGCTTAGCAGAGAACATTAAAATTTGAAGATAGCTTGCAAGTGAACGGCAGAATTGATTCAAAGTTATTCCAGGGGTTGTTCGCCGCATGAAAGTTGGATAAGCTCAACTAAAGAATAGTTATTGAGCGATCGTCGGCAGTCTCCGTCATTGTTGGGCGGTATTGGACATCTGGTTGTCAACCACAAAATAACATAGAACCATAGTTCAACTTCAACCCGTGCAATGCTACCTAAAGGTAAGTAAAAAGTCCGCCGCTATCCGCGCAGGTAAAAAGTTCCTTATCGTCGGCAAGCAAAGTGTCTACAGTAGAACTAAGAAGGCCATTGGTAATGCTAGAAGAACAACATAAACCTCTAAAAGTTCTCACTAAACACTCAGAAGTATTGTACTGTGCATTTCTACGGATATTAGTAAGAATTTGGGACCCAGACAGGGTCCGTGTATAAGGTCGTGCATGCGACAGAAAAGATTACTACGATGAAGCTTCGAGAGAAGGCTTCGAATAAGGGACAGAATGGCAAGTCAGACTTACCCTTCAACAGCATAATTCAAGATTCTGTTACTCTAGGCCTCATGGGAAACGAATAAACGCCTTTAGTGACGCTAGCAGGGAGGACGGCCGACGCGCTCTAACTAGGATCTTGCGCCGAAGGCGACGTTTTCTAGACATAGCTAAAGAGCTGAGTGCTGTATGCAGCTCCTAGATATTGTAGTGCCTTGCTAAGCATGGCCACTATTGCAGCTCTGCTACAGTACTAGGCCAAAAGTCTGGTTCACCAAGGATAAATCCGAATCGGGAAGCAGATCAGCCCCCATTGAAAACCACCTCCCCTCTGTGTTTATATAGATATTACATGGTTTCTTGGTGTTATTCAGGTTGATATTTGCTCAATACTTCGTTTGATACCCGCGCGCGCGCTTGACAGCTGCAATTCAAGATGGCTGGTCACGAGAGCGGTAGGCCGGCCCCAATGACATTATAGCTGTTGGCGATCTACTACGCGCAGAGCAGAGAAGCTAGACAGAAGGCCGCTAGAGTCTCTAGAAATACACGTGTACCAAGGCTACTCCTCAGAACGTGCTTTGCTTCAGAAATGCACATTCTCAACTCCTTTACGGTGTCTCGCCCTAAATGTAATTTTCCCTGCGTCTCGTCCCTCCCCAACACTAAACTTTCAGTTTAGAAGAGCACATCACGCCCATCGAGCGGAGTAGAGCTCTCGGCAATTCTTCCAATCCAATGGCCCGACCTAGCTAATCACGTCCATCGAGCGGAATGGAACTCTCGGAATTTCTTCCCATCCAATGGCCCGATCCAGCTAATCACGCCCATCGAGCGGAGTACAGCTCTCGGCATACCTTAGTATATGGTTAATTTACGCTAGCAGATGCGCAGGTTATATATGAAGTGAGGATGGAGCTACAATAAGCATATCCTATTTCGAGTTGTGTCAATCGTTCATCAAGTGCCATTTGCTGATTACTTCGGAGTCCAAGAGTACACACAGCCATAGGCCTAATATCCATCCTTACAAAGCGAGCCACCCTATGTCGCGAGCCGAATTTTAGGTACTTTAATTTCATAGTAATCACAACTTCTTACTGATATCCGTAATTACTTACTACTATATAAGCACTGTACTTTGGCTTCCGGGGTACTCGTAGAAAGTCTCCCGCCTTAAAATTTACGTTAGCGTTACTTTCCTATCGCCGCTTTTTGGCGAGGCTCTATCTAGTAATCTTGTAGAGCTGCCTTCGTGCATCTCCTAAGACCACGTCTCGCTGCGTTCTGTAGCCACTATGCAGGAGCATCTGAGGCTTAAACCCTTCCTATTCTATTAATACGTCATTTAGAGGGTTGTGATTGCCGTGCGGGGTATAGTTTCCGGTGACGCCACCGCCGATTAGTACTTGCTAATCGAAAGAGTGATGTTTTGAGTTAGCGTGAAATTGTAGACTAAGCAGCCGGAGTGTAATTTTCCTCTATAAACAGGTTAGCTTTGTGATCGTGGCTGAAGTCTGCTTTGGTCCTGTAAGGTGACTCGCGCACATGTAAGAAGAAGGTAGATGTAGTACTGTGATAATATAGAATACAATGGTACGCCTTACAGGACCTAATGGTGCTATTATGGGCCAGCATCGGGTATGGTTTTGGTGGGGTCTTGGCAGAGTGGCCGACTCGCCCGTGAGGTACGTCAGTACCTCCAGATATTAATCATTGTACCCACTACCAGAAACCCATACTAATCATTTTGTAGCCGGGGCGGAGCGAGGGAGCGGTTCATGCCTAATACAGTAAGGTACTCACTCGGTCTCGCAGTTTGGTGTCCGCATGCGTATCAGCAAGACTAATCATTGTCGTCATCGAAAGTGTCCAGCCCTAGGTATGCTCAGGACTATATAGTAGCAGCAGAAACAATTTTACATACGTGGATATAACAACGTCCGCGAAAATCCATTGGAAATACTTACTATGGCGACTCAAAGAGCAGTGATCAGTGATGGTCCTGGAGTGGCTAAGGTGGCTTCAGGTCATGGAATTGCACCATTAAGGCCAGACTATATGCTAGTGAAAGTCAAAGCCGTCGCTCTCAACCCTACGGACTGGAAGGCCCTAGACACCGAGCCAAACACGAAAGGAGCTGTACTCGGGGTGGATTATGCTGGTGTCGTGGAGAAAGTGGCTGATGGAGATGTCACCAAGAAATGGAAGAAAGGGGATCGTGTTACAGGTTCCGTACATGGGGGTGAGTACCTCAACCTCAGCCCGTAAATGAAGAACCTTCTGACGAGACTCTACAGGGAATTCCCGTTTCCATGCTGACGGGACTTTCGCGGAATGGGTGAGTTTGACCATCTATCCACTCCGGAAAATGGGGCGAGCATAGCCCATTGTTACAGTATGACGACTAAGGAGCGCAGACGGTTGCTCGCACTGGTCTTGCCCTTAGGCTACCTGACTCGATGTCCTTTGAAGAAGGCTCAACCCTAAGTGTTGGAATTACATCCTGTGCCCAGGCCATGTATCAGCAACTAGGTCTCCCGCTTCCGAACAACCCTACATCCTCCCCTTCAGCGATCCTTATCTACGGTGCTAGTACAGCTGCTGGTACTCTTGCCGTTCAACTAGCTAAGCTGTGAGTAATATTTACTGGATTTACGTACAATCTAACCAATAATAGTTCCGGCCTCCGGGTTCTCGCAACTTGCTCACCTCGCAACTTTGAGCTCGTTAAATCACGTGGAGCTGACATGGTCTTCGACTATAACAGTCCAAGTGCCGTTCAAGATATAAAGACCGCCACCGATGACCAACTAGGTCTAATCTTCGATTGCGTTGGCGAAGGAAAAACTCCGAGTTTCTGCTATGAGGCCATGGGAAAGCCTGGCGGAAACTATTCTTCCCTGCTATTCCCAGTAGAATGTCCAAGGAAGGATATTGTTGTGTCCATGGTATTTGCATACACCGCATACGGAGAAGCCTTTACAAAGTTTGGACACGAGTTTCCCGTGAAGTTGGAGGACTATTTGTACGCATCCAAATTTTTCGACATCTGCGAGGTGCTACTAGCGGAAGGAAAACTGAAGCCGCACCCAAGCGCACGTCGACCGAACGGCCTTGATGGAATTGTGGACGGGTTCAACGAGCTTAGAGAAGGACGAGTCAGTGGGGAAAAGCTTGTTTACTCAGTTTAGGAAAGGACGCCAACAAGTGGCCATCTTATCATCAGCTGCTCATTGTGTCTATATATGTTGTCTAAGTTATTCTACAAGCAAACTCACGGAAAGCGGCTACAAATCAAATACATTGTTAGAACAGATATCAGGATAGGGTCTTTATCGTGACTATCAATGTCACAGGTATTCAATTAAGGTGTCGATGATGTCGTGACCTACGTGATGTTACAAAGCGAAGGTGTGAATACGACAGGGCTTTTGTCTCTTAAATGTAGTCATGACTCTACATGAAAGCGACTTGCACGAAATCTGTCCAAGTTCTGTGAGCACTTAGCATTTATCACAGTCAGGATCGAGCCATAGACTATCCACCCGAGAATTGCGTGATCCATCGAGAGCCATGAGGAAGGACGACAAAAAGACAAAGCAATAACAAAGCATCAACTAGCAGCATGATAAATTTCACAACGAAGCTTCGAGCATGCTCTAGATCGAGTGGTGGCGAGACGGCTACGAACCGTAGATGCTCCAAATTTGTGTCTTTGTGACCTGGAGAACGGTTCGTCGATGTATCTAGTAATTGATGATTCGGAGTGTACCCATGGTAGTATAAGGAATCTATGGAATAGGGAATACAGAAGGCGCTGCTCCTTCCCTCCGTGACAGCATCATCCTATGCCTGTCAAGATAACCTGAAATGACCGCCCAAGACAGCAAAAAGTGAATAGTCTGAACAGAGACTACATGCGTTCCGACATCCCAAAGTTTAAGCGGCGTAGAAACCGCGCTCCATCAGAACCACCTTATCCGCCTGATATAGTGCGGTGGTACCTCCCGCTAATTCTGGAAGGTGCAGGCGAAAAGGCCCTTGTAGCTCATTGGCATGACGACTGAGACAGATATTTCATCTAGCCAAAGCCTGATGAAGCTCCAAGGTGAGAATCTGGAAAACCGCGTCCAGCTCACCGAAAGCGGTTATTTGGGCACCATTTCGGTCTGGGTCAGCCTGCATTGCGTGGATCGGCTGCGAAAAGCCATCCACATGGACTACTACCACGACAAGATTCCGGACTACAATCCTGATACGGGTATTTGGAAGAAGGAGCACTCGGGCGAGTACATGGAGTTGTCTATCGAAGCCAGATCACTGCATCGACCGCCTGCGAGACGACATTATGTGCCACCCCAACAGCGCAGTCTATGTTCCTGAGTGGGACAAAATGCACGCTCTACCTGATGGATTCCCCACGATACATAAAGAGACAATCACCTATGTTGACTGGAACTCGTTGGATTAGTGGGGAAGAAAAAGAGCATTGAAGGGAAGTGAACACACTTTAACGCTTAGCCCCTTTGGGAACAAGCACGATGAACATGTAACCAATTAATGGACTTAATCCATTCGATCGTAATTGATTCCCAGGTATGTGTATCAGATCATGTAGATACCTCGAAGAAATCTAATGGTCGTGTGATATCGGGTGGTGATGCACACTACTGGACCGGTTCCGCATAAACCGTACCCAAGTATGCTGCTGGCTTCTTGATATCACCGACCTCTTCACATCAAGACTTCGATTAGCATTCCTTTCCTTTCCTTCTCTACCCTTCCCGTAGCCTGCTCAAGCGCCGCTCTCAACTCCCCAACACTACTCACCCTCACACCTTGCATCCAATCATCCTCCTGTGTCAGCGACGCTGCCTCGCGCCTGGATCCAGATGCAGCTTCAGCCAAAGCAGCGTAATTGGGTGTTGGTCGGAATGATATGTTCAGCTCATCATCGGTTGCCAACTTGTTCAGCCCTTCGGGATAAACAAGTTCTGTAGAATTGCGAGGAGCTTTCCAGCCTAGTACGAGTGATCAGTAGTTGACTCCAAGTTTTTTTGGGATTACACACCGCCGTTATTCAGGACGATAGTGAGGATTGGAATCTCGAACTTGCGCGCTACCCAAAATGCACTAGATGGAGATGCACACATCATGCTGCCATCACCTACAACCTGGCAGACCAAGCTCGGATGCTCCACACTAGATTCAAGATCATCTAAAGCCATTTTGATGCCTAGAGCTGCACCGTTGCTCCAGCCAATGCCGGTCCCTCCACAATTTATCCAGCTTCCGGGTCGACTAGGTTGGAGTTGGTCATGTAGCGACTGAGCCGCCGTCACAGCTTCGACGACGAACGTAGTAGAATCAGGAAGGTAAGACCTCAAAAGTCGACCAATGTTATTGGCATCGAGGGCACTTTCGTCGTTGATTTTCGGCAGAGCCTCGATATTGGCGATGCGGGCCTGGTGAGCCTTTGCGCGTGCCTCGCCACGAGCGGCATACTTTGGGTCCTGAAGTGTTTCGACTAATCGTGACGAGCCCTTAATATGTCCAACGAGCTGTTTCAGTGCAGTGAAACTATCTGCCTTCCAGCGTCCATTAGCAGGAAAGAATGACACAGGGATCTGCTGATTCAATGGATCGATATCGACGTGATAGACGACGGCATCTCTGGGTGGCGGATTTCGAGACGGTATCCACGGTACATCGCAATCAAGAAGGAGAATTGCATCTGCGTCTTTGGTACATGTGTCGAAGCTGAGACGGAATCCTTCAGACGCAGGATGCGTTGACGGAAAGCACACATCACTGCCCCCCGTATCATGCACCCGGATGCCAGGTATCGCATCTGCAAGCGCAACGAGAAGGTCGGGTGTTTGGCGATCTCGCCCTGAGTATCCAGTAATGATAAGTGGCCGCTCAGCATGCACGAGAGCAGCACAGATTTCTTCGACGGCTTCGAGAGGTAGTGCACTTGGTCCTATGGGAACCCACTGCTCCTGCTGCAGCGAATATGGCTGTATCTGTTGAGCTAAGACCTCTCGTGCACTTGCTAAATAGACTGGGCCTTTCGGTGCGCTGTTTGCAAACTGTAAGGCGCGCCCGACTGATTGCTTGACATTCAGACCGGTCCGCACTTCGCACGTGTACCGACAATATTGTCGCACGATGGCTGCTTGATCTGGGGCTTGCTGTAGCCAGTGCATATACTCGGTGCGAGAGCCGGTTAACTCGCCAGCTTCGGTGTATGGGCAAAGGCCTGCGAAGATGAACACCGGGACCCGGGCAATGCTGGCATTGTGGACAGCCTGGCCCAGTGCTTGCGTTCCGACATCGACATGGACCACAACGGCTTGTGGTTTCCCGCTTATGCGAGCATAGCCGTCAGCCATAGAGAGTGCTGTGATTTCAGCAGGGCATGTTATGAAGCGCGGCCAATTGCCTGGTCGCTCCCGTTTGCCTTTGATGATGGCCTCGATAATGGAAGGATGATCGGAACCAACATTGACAAAACAAGCTGTGATGCCGGCCTGGTTGATGTTAGCCAACGTTGTCGGGCATAGCAGCTCAAATGCTCACCTCCCACAACGCCTCGAATAATGCGAAAGCCGTAGTGTATCTGCCCGCAGTCAGTGTCTCTAAGCAGGTTGTCATTGTAGCGGAAGCTCACTCTGAAGATTCCTGCCGTGCGCTTGACATCGCGGCGGAAGCCATTGAGGCCGAAGATGTGAATGTCTGTCGTGCTGCAAATGGTGGCGACGGGTGTGCATGTGAGTAGCGGGACGAGCATAACGGAACCGCGGTGGCAGGTCTCAGCTTGTGACACGCGACCAGGCTGTTCTGCTTGTACAGCCGCAGAAACGCGACGCGCCAGGTCATGACGTGGGAGTCGAGGTTTGCGCTGGGTAAAAGGATGTTTTGGTAGCTGGTATGCCCGCCGCAGGCGCGGGTGCCTGGGTGGCAGGTGCAGCGCATCGCACGTGACTAAGACGCAAGGGCCAGAAAGAGGCAACAAACGACTGCTTTGAGCTCATGCAGCACCCCTGGGCACTATTATTGCAGAAGCGAATCGGTTATTTCTTGGGACAGGAGCTAGTCTGCTGACATCACGCCTATAATTCATGTAATTATCACGCTAAACATTCTCAAAACAATATGCCGAAAGTGACAGTCTTGGTGGAACACCAGTATCGGTACTTTACACAAACACGCTTTGCTATATCAGAACTCAAGCCACGTGATCGCATTCGCCCCTCCGAACCCGCTTCCCTCAACGCTCACCTCACTGCGCGTAAGAGGACGTATCAGCGCTGTCCACCTGAAGCGCGCCATCAGATTCAAAGATATCTCTCTGTGCATACGACGACGCATCGGTACTGTCTACCTGCAGCGCACCATCGGAGTCGAAGATGTTCCTCTTCTGCGCGTACGAAGACGTGTCTGCGCTGTCAACCTGGAGTTCGCTGTCTGAGTCGAAAATAGCCCTGGTTGCATAGGACGATTGGCCGGCTTTGTCGACTTGGAGCGCTCTGTCGGACTCAAAGATTGCGCGATTGACTTTATACCACGTTAGTAGAGGCCACAGTCGAGTTCAGCGCTTCACACTTACGGACAGGTGCTGCAGTAGCGGCGGCCACGACAAAGGCGAGTACGGTTGGGACCTTCATTATGACTGTTGATACTCGTAAATGATGATTGCAAGCTTGATGCAGCGATTGTACCATGGAGCACTGCGAGGATATATCCGAGTCTTATCCTTCCTTCGTCGAAGATTCGCCGCCCAATCGGCGGCCGGCTACCCCTGTTCCATGCTTTTAATCTATTCATCAGGATGATCTTTCAAAAGGAGACTGTCTGCTTCCAGGTGCCCTGGTTTGTGCAGTTGATGCTGACCACCGAATGCACCCTTGCAGTACATTGCCTGGCCTTATCATGCAGCGCGTTGTGCTAACCGATGTTTGGACGATGCATATACAGTCACATCACTGTGCCGCCTTATATCAGTAGCATCATTCGGTTTCCGGTCTCTGCAACAATTACCACTTCGATGGGTTTTCGATTTCTTGTCAAAAGAAAGCCCGACTATCATCTTCGGAACAATTGTCTTGAACGGCTTACCGCAAACATGTTCCTATCGTCTGCATATCAACCTCTATCGGATCGAGCATCACCATCGCTAACGACAGCGGGAGAGAAAGAGGAGGGAGTTTCTAAATGCACACTTTGCGACCGGTGTGCTCGACAAAGATGGTGTCACTGGTTAGCACACATTGCAAACATTATCACAATCATCATTCTGCTCTTTATCAGCTTCGATCCTCGTCGCCTGGCTGTCACATGTTGGAATCTGCATAACTATTACTGTGCGCCTTACCCCTGCAAGCTATTCTGGATATCTGAGACCCTACTGACTTGGCCAGCTCCGGTTAATGATGCAGTAGCAAGGCTACCATATGTCACGACACAGTACAACGGCTCTCTTTGGTACGACTCGCCTTTCAAGGGCCCTCCCAACCCTGCAGTGGAGGAAGCCTGGCATTCGATCATGGAATTTGGAATGATTGCCGTATCAGCCTCAGATTATGAACGCGTCAATCATTCTATCCGAACCGCCGTCCAGTTCCCAGCCGAGGCCGGTGGTGGCTACATGACGACCACAGTCGGCACGCACCAGATACACTGCCTGCACTACGTCTGGCAAGATCACCACCGTTCCTATTTCCCGGAGGTCACGCGCAAAATCAAAGAGATCCCCGAGATGTACGAACGACATTTTGAGCATTGCGTGGATTATATAAGACAGAGTATCCTCTGCCAGTTTGACACAGGGCTCGTGACGTACGACTGGGTTCTCGATCATCAACAGCCGACGCCAAACTCGAATGCCATGCATAAATGTGTCGACTGGGACGCCTTGCAGAGCTGGCTGAAAGGCCGCGCTGTCGAAGTACCGCCGGAATTCAAATGGAGGCAACCAGAGGGCCAAGAGAGTCTTCCATGGAATCCTTGAGTGCTACCGATGTAGTGGGTGTATGTGTGCATGTAACAATATAACAGGTAATCTAAGCTCACTCAATCAGCGTGCACGTCGGCCAGCCGTACTCCAGTACCCTCCATGCGGCAAGCCTCGAGTATTCGCCAACTTCAAACCATCTGCACACGCGCATCTACACGCCCAACTGCAGCCCTGTCTTCTTGCTGCAGCCGTTCAAGTTCTTGACAGAACGGACTGCGCTTTCTTAGCGCGGGGCCCCACCGTATGAAGGCAAAGGGGATCGGCGTCAGCGCCATGCACATGATGCCCAGAAGCGTGCACGCCCACCTGGTCCCCAGATTGTCGTAGAGTGTCGACGTAATTAACGGTATCACGATGGCGGCCAGCAGGTTGCGTGTGAATACGGTGGATGCCAATGCCGACGCACTGTATATGTCGTATGCGTCTGTGAGGTAGTTATTCAGGGCCAGGAAAGTCAGGTCGATGCCAATGCCCAGCGGGATTCCGGACAGGGCTGGAATGGCCCAGTGGATGCTCGACTTAGCGGTCCAGCCCAGCCAGAACTCAGAGAGAGCAAAGAGGGGGCCGCCGAGGCAGGCTAGCGGGAGGCGCCGATATTCTTCGCGCATTGCCCAGGGCCGACCCAGCGTCGCGGACCGGCTATAGTACTTGTCCCATGCAACAAAGATGCCGATGGCGAATACGGCGCCCACGCCTATCGGGATGAACATTAGCGCCGAGACGCCATCGCTCATGGCGTATGTACCCCGGAAAATGATGGGGTAGGCGCCAAAGTAGAGGAAGAAGATGATGTACTGGTAGAGGATGAACAGATCTGTGAAGAAGACCAGGGGCTCCGAGAGTATGCGGACGGGACGAGTGATCAATCGTGCAATCGTTGCCCAGCTTGGTCGGGCGAGAACCTTGGTCGTGCGGGCATTGTTGAGGGCCGGTGCAAATGTCTCCGGCATGACAATGAGCAGGGGCCAGTTCACGCCCGCCAGGATCAATGCACACCAGTACGGCCCTGCATGCAACATCAAGGTCAGCTCCAATACTAATAAGGAAGCCGCAGGCAAGCGCGCCGTTATCACTCACTATGCGACCGTTAGCCTGTTCTTTGTCTGCATGGGTGCGGCGTGCATACCATTGCCAACCCCGCACCGAAGAGTACGCGGACACAATTGGGCCCACCAATGGCCCGACGTTGCTTGTGAGGCCCAACATGGTCATGGCCAGACCCCTCTGCCTTAGATCGCGATACAAATCGCAAAAGACGCCACCCGAAACAGTTTGCGGCGCAGCTGCAGCACAACCCAACAGGAAGCGAAATAACAGAAATGTGCCCCAGTTAGGCGCAAGTCCGCAACCTAGCGTGAAGGCTGTGTGCACGGAGAAACTGACAAGGAAGACAGGCCGTCGACCCCAGGACTCGGAGAGTGGTGCAAAAATTATTGGCCCGAAGACTGGGGAGTAGTTACGCAGGTGTTTGATAGGGTGGTCTTGCGAAGCATCACGTACCGTAGCCGACCAGGAAAATTGCAACAGGCAGTGGCTTCTGGAACTTCGAGGTAACTCCAAAGTGTGCATTCAGGAGGCCTCCTGCGCCACTTGGCAGTGACGAACCCATGGTCACATTGAAGTTCATCAGGATGACCGTTGCAGCGATGATAAGCTTTCGTATCTGCAATATTTAGATCGGATTGAGACGAAACAGGTCCAACACGGTGGAGGGGTGCCCACTCGTGATAGAGCAGTCGCCACGTCATCTGCGCTTTTGACGACAGCTGACGACGATGTGTTCTTTACGGCTAATCTTCTCGTCAGATCATGAAGTTAGGGGAATTTGAAGCCTCATTCACCTTCGTCGCTTGCAGTGTCGTTCGGCGTGAGCTCTAAAGGCGTCTTGGAGAACAACATCTTTCTTCAGTTAATCGTTCAACAAATTGATACCATCAAAACGAGCGTTTGTGTAATCTGCTCAAGCAAGGTATTTATATCGTGTCCGCATCCAAGCGAGGAATGCGAAAGTGCTATAGACTACATAAGCGTCCGTTGACCCACTCCCCACGCCGGGAACCGAACGGAAAGTGACGACCGTTTGCTGCCTGCATATAGATGAGGTTCGCAGTGACACGTACCAAAACGGGCCTCGCAACATCAAGCTCCCTTAGAGAGCAAGTCGCATTCGCTTCTCCAACCCAGCTTCTTTCGATCTGTAATTTTTCTGGAAGACCAAAAGGGTGTACAGCATGGTTGCAACCAGGCCCATTACCAATGCCCCCATGCAGATCGCGTATCCCGTGTGATAGTACGGCGCGTACTTGGGGAGGAAGGCAAACGGTGCCACTATACCGCCTACATTCCCAAATGATATCATGAATGCTGACCCAATGCTGCGCGCCTTGTGGCCTTGAAGGTTCATGAGGTACCAGCACACGACGCTGGGGGCGGATCCAAGAGCACCCATACAGACAAGGCAGATTCCCAGATATCGCACCGAGAAACCCGAGTGGATGGTCATCAATATTGAGAGGCCAACGATAGCAAGTGCACCAGAAAATAGAACAAAGGGTAGGCGCAGGCTCACGCGATCTGACAACCATGCCATGATGATGCATAGGCCAAATGCGGCAGCGAACGGCGGGACCGAGTGGAGCTGAGTCTTCACCACGTTGTAGCCGAGAGTCTTAACAACTTCGAGGAACAGTGGTATTAGCCTGTGCTACTGTTGGGGACATACAAGTTCCACTTACTCGTTGGGGTGAAGTATGCAAATGCGTATACCGGGACAACCACAGCTGCGGAAAGTCAGACAAAACCTTTCAAGACGTTTCTGGCGTGGAACATACCGAAATACATCAGCGCTCCCAGATAGTTGGACGGTTCTTTGAAGAACTGCAGTAGATCCTCACCGGTGATCCTGTCATGGGCAGTCTTGTGCTCCCCGGTCTTGGTCAGAACGAATCTTCTCTCCGTCTCGGTCAGCCACTTTGCATCACTGGGGAAATCGCTGATAAAGAAGTATGCTAGGACAGCGACGACACATGTTAGTATGCCCTCCAGAATAAACACCCATCTCCAATTACTCTTGCCACCTACGCCGTCCATGTTTGCAATCCCAGTAGCGAGCAGGCCACCAAAAGCGGAAGCCAGGATGACAGAGCAGAAGTAGACGGTAAATCTCTTCTGTGCCTGTTCGCGCTCATACCAGAAGCTTATCAAATAGAAGCTGCCAGGAAATATTCCCGCCTCAAAGAAGCCTAGGAAGAAGCGCGTGGCGATGAGCCCGCTGAGATTCTTCACGAATCCTTGACCAATCATCACGATGCCGAATCCGAAAGTACAAACGGCAAGCCAGACATGTGGTGATAGTTTTTTCATGAGGATGTTGGAAGGTACCTCGAACAGAATGTATGGCACGAAGAAGACGGCTAGCGCGGTATTCGGCTGCTGGCCGGTCAAGTGCAGCTCCTTGGGCATATTCATCGTGAGTGCATTGGAAACATTGGCCCTACAATCCACGCGTGGTGTCAGTGCCTGGTGCATTCTCGACACGTGTGGAGAGTGGGACTGACCTGTCGAGGAATGCGACCAGATAGACGATGAAGAGCATCGGCAGCACATGCCAATCGATCTTGTGCAGCAGCTTCGCGGCCTCCGGTCCAGATAGAGCAATATCGTCGTGCATCGTGGATTCCGTAGACACCACATCGTTCTCCTGGGTTCCTAAGTCAAGTGAGACATGTAGTGCGACACATGGCAAGCAGCATACCTGGGTGCCCCATGACGGCAAACTTAGGCTGGGTTAGGGTGTTTGCTACTCGGGCAGCTGCTTCATGGCAGACTGAGCGTCACGCAGGAAAGTGAGTGGTGTGTTGGCCAGATGGCGCAAGGGATTGGTGGCCGGACTCGGGGGCAGAAGTAGGGATGTCAAGGCAGGATGTGTGCGCATGGAAAGTATGGGCACAAGGTTCCGAGAGACTGGCTTTCATATACAGCTTCGAATTGCGCGCGCTCGCCTTCGGGTTCAATGTTCGGGCCGCACAACATTAGCGGATACGATGATGTCTGTTGGTTCATCAAACGAACGCAAGATGCGCGGCCCGGGAGCACATGTTCGGCACGGAAGTGTCCGTTCCGCGAGGCCGCTCCTGCAGCTCGCCCAGTCATGCCCGTACTTGAAGGGGCTGACGATAAGCTTGTTACACTGCAGACTTGGCTAGGCCATCTATTCTATTATTTTTGTGCTGTTCGCCGCGATTTGGCAGGCAACCATTCGATCGTCAGCAAACTCGCGGTCGGGCCATGCATGCTGTACCACAGTAACAAGGAACGCGCTGTTGCATCCCATAGGGCATGTTGCATGCATCTCTAAATCCTGTGTGCCTCCTCGGTCTCCGCCATTCTGCCAGGTCGCAAAGTTTCCACGGACTTCCTCGCGACTACGAGAGATATCAACCCAGCGCCCCACAGACTCCTGTCGACCATCGTCTACAATAGCTCTAGCTTCTGCTGCTACTTGTTCGTGTTCTAGCTCCCGTGTCCCATGCGAACCGTTTCGGCTGTGGCTCCCATGGCCTCCACTTCAGCCGCTCCACTTCCCACATTCACCCCAGCCCTAAAGCCACCAAAGGGAGTCCTCTCCAACCCCGACCATCCAGCATCTCTGGCCCACCTCGCAACCATCACCATCTCCATCTGTATCCCTCTCGTCACCGTCTTTTTCTCCCTGCGTAGCTATGTTCGCTTTCGGGTCAAGCGCCTCTTCACCTTCGAGGATGTGTTGTGCATCATGCTCTGGTCTGGCACCGTTGCCTATTGCGCAATCATGCGAAATACAATGTCGAATGGCGGCGGAATGCACATGTGGGACATCACGCCAGCGAGGGCGCACGAGGCAGCGTTCTGGTTCAACATCTGCGCCATCGAGTACGGCGTCATGATCGGCTTGGCCAAAATCGCCGTGCTGTGGTTGTACCGCCGCGTTTTCTCGCCGCACAGAGGGAGCCCCTTCGACGTCACTATTGTCGTGCTCATCGTCGTCATATTTCTCTTCTACGCCGTAACAAGCATGGTCAAGATATTCGAGTGCTGGCCACGAAACAAGATCTGGGACAAGGCGCTCCCAGGAAAGTGTGTCCAGATGAAATGGATCTTGAACATTAGCGGTGGCTTCAACATGATTACCGATTGGATAATTCTCCTGCTTCCTATCCATGCAGTTTCCAGGCTGCAAATGGACAGGCTGAAGAAAGTACTTGTCTGTCTTGCTTTTACCTTCGGCATGTGGTGAGTTTTTGCCTTCTTATTAGACCGTCACGAGGCTGATTTTGGCCAGCGCTCCCATTTTCGCAACCGTCGGCTTCGCTGTTCGCATCCAGAACAGCGGCAACAGAGACACAGCTTGGAAACAGCCCGAGATTCTCCTCTGGGGCGCCGGCGAGCTTGCGTCGAGTAACCTCATCATCTGCTTCCCAGAACTTACTGCACTCTTCCGGCCTGGAACGTGGCGGAGGCAGTCCACACCCCGAAAACCAGGAGCGTCCACGCTGAAGGGCTGGAGTGAGCCGCATTCGTCGAAAAAGGCGGTTTTAGATCCTTACATGACTAAGAGCTTGATGAGCGCTACGTTTAATACGACCGATGGGCAGTATATCGAGCTTAATAACGCCGGTAACAACGTACAAATTGCACGTACAAGAGGCTTTCGTAAAGTACCCGAGACTTCCGATAGGGTAGAGGTACAGAATGAGGTTAAGATTGAAACCCAACGTATAGTGTAGTAATTTACGTTTAGAAGCTCGAAAATTTAGGGTTAGGGTTAGGGTTAGGGTTAGGGTTAGGGTTAGGGTTAGGGTTAGGGTTAGGGTTAGGGTTAGGGTTAGGGTTAGG